>Ga0210009_1002810_pt1 | contig 12066 bp, 8 predicted proteins | sample CryGeyCG2114_065_FD_185457 | JGI IMG/M metagenome (GOLD analysis project Ga0210009, IMG submission 185457) | Groundwater microbial communities from aquifer - Crystal Geyser CG12_big_fil_rev_8/21/14_0.65 (SPAdes) (version 2) | ecosystem: Environmental > Aquatic > Deep subsurface > Groundwater ... | reverse complement strand
CGGGTTACAAAGGACGGCTTGCTATTCACGAATCCCTTTATTTTACTAAGGCAATAAGACAGTTGATCGTTAAGTCTGGAGAAGATGTTGATGAAGAAAAGATAAGACTTCAAGCTAAACGGGATGGTTCGCTGAACCTCCGTGAAGCAGGACTTGAAAAAGTTAAATTGGGTTTAACATCCATTGAAGAAGTAGTTGCCGGCACATCCGAGGAGTAATTATTTCTATTTCCAGGTAACTTTTTCAATAAATCGTAAAAATTGCTTTCATTGATGAGTTAATTTTTGCAAAAATAAAAGTATTTGAACATCTTCGAACTTCATCTTTGAAAAAAATCAAATACCGGATAGAATCGGTTTTGAATTAGAATTTTTAAGAAGTATAAACAATTGCGGAAAAGAGCAATATTTTCATTATATTTTAACTGTTCTTTATTACCGCTCAGTATAAATTTTTTTAATAGACCGGATAAACATTGGTTCCAATTACTGAAGCAAAAACAATCTTACAGAAAATAGTTCAAACTATTCCTCCAGCGCTCATCGGACCGGACAGGGTGACTTATCTGCTTGACACGGCGGAAAAAATTCCATCCGAAGAAAAAATAGTTTTGCGCGAATTATTTAATAAATTTCTCACAAGCATGATTGAACGCGAAGCTTCGGATATTGAAGTAGGCGGGCATGGTAACGGCGGATACGTCTGGATGCGTATTTACGGAAAAAAAGAACGTATTAAAGATTTCCTCCAACTCACTGAAGAAGAAGCTGCTGTTATTATAATCAACTTATTAAATAATAATCAACGAAAGTATTTATCTGTTACCCGGAATTTGGATTTTAGTTACTCCTACCTTTACGAACGCAGGAGAACCAATGTTCGTTTTAGAGCCGATGCATACTTTGACCTTGATACACTTGCTCTTAACATGCGCTCAATTAATGCCAAAGTTTTCCCACTCGAATCGTTAGAATTTCACCCATCGGCATTAAGAGCAATGAGCCATAATTATATAAAATTTGGCTTATCACTTATAACCGGCATTACCGGCTCGGGAAAATCGACTACTTTAGATGCGATTATAGACTATCATAATAAATTCGATCCATCTCATATCGTAATTATCGCTTCACCAATTGAGTTTGTGCATAATTCTAATGCCTCAATCATCCGGCATAGAGAAGTTGGACGCGATGTGCTTTCATTTAAAGATGGTGTCATTCAGTCATTACGACAGGATCCGGATATAATTGTAATCGGAGAAATGAGAGACCCCGACACAATTATGGCTGCCTTAGAAGTAAGCGATACAGGACATAAAGTTTTTTCGACTCTACACACTTCTTCAGCAGTTGAATCTATTGATAGAATAGTTGCCGAAGTACATCCTAATGAGCAAGATCGTGTACGGAATAGATTAGCCGATGTTTTAATTTCTGTTGTTTCGCAAAAGCTTGTTCCAAGCCTTGATGGCAAACGGGTTCTTGCAAAAGAAGTTCTGATAGTCAATCCAAGTGTTAAAGCGGCAATTAAAAACAACAACACAAGTGAAATTTATATGATGATTAACCAGGGCGCCCAACAGGGAATGTTGACTCTTGAACAGGATTTGAAACGGCTATATCTTCAAAAGAAAATTTCTTTAGAGGCAGCAATTTCCTATTCAAACAATAAAACCAGAATTCAACAAATTCTTTCGGCTGTATAATTGAAAACTTTAATCAGTATATATTGCGAAGGTACCGACACAAAGATTGCCGTAATATCTCAAGATAAAGAGAAAATAAAACTTTTACGTACCGCTTCGTTCGATGTTCTTCAGAATAAAGCTCAAATTGATCCTGCATTTTCGTCTATCAACATCGAAGGCGACAGTCTTGATTTTCAGGGGGTTGAAAATCCGGATGGAGCGATCGGAATTTCTAATCCGGCGTTAATCAATTCAGAACTTAAAGGTATCAATCTTAGCAAAGCGCTGTTTGTCCCTGCGTTAACCGAGCCGGCAATTTACTATCACGTTTTTGAGAGAGGTAAACAAACAGGGAGCACTAAGTTAACTCAGGAAATTTTAACCGACATACAAGAAACAAAAAACATAAGCATTGATAAAGAAAATCTTGGATATGTTGAATTAGCCAATAAATCTCTCCTCTCTGTATTTTTAACCGGTGAAGTGCAGTGTATTAATTTAATTAATTCTCTCGCACGTCATAACGGGAAAAGATATTATAAAATTCCCGCTGTAAAGAGCGCCGAAATATCGCTTGCATATTATGTGGCTAAAAGAAAAAAATTCTTTCCGGACGATCATTCATTAATTGTGTATATCGGTAAAGAGTACAGCAAACTTATATTTTTACACGGCAGAAAACTTCAGCACATAGGCGGCACACTTGATATAGGGACGTTAAACCTCCATACGTACGATGTCTATTTTTCTAAAATTCTTCTCGAAATGGAAAATGGCGGCATCACTTCGCTCGATAATATTATTGTTTGCGGTGAAGACGATTCAGAAAATTTAATCCTCTCTTTTTATGGCACTTTCCCGGAAGCAAATGTTTCCCGCTTAGAGTTTGATGACATGGATGTTTCTCAATTGCCTGCCGAACAGCGGGAAACATTATCGTCATTCAGCATTGCAATTGCAGCCGCAAATGATTATCTCGACGATCTAAGCGAAGAGCATAGAGGGATCAATCTACTTCCTAAATATGTTAAGGAAGACCAAAAGTTATTCCAGTTTGCATGGCATGGTTATGCAATGATACCGCTACTTTTTGCGGCAGCATTTTTTATAACTTTGAAAGTTCTTCAAAACAATCAAGCGGAAAATGAACTTGATGCAGAACTTACAAAACAAACTTTTCTGCAGAGGCAAAACCAGGAAGTGCTGAACAATATTTCCGAGGTTGAGGGAAAAATAAATAACTTCGATCAAACACAAACCATTCTCGATTCGGCTGGAACGGGCACCGGAGTATGGTCCCGAATTCTTGAAGACGTTTCGGGATTTGTCGGGGGAAGACAAACCCTCTGGCTGACAAATATAGTGAACGAGACCGGTACTGAGATTGTAATTGAAGGTTATGCATTAAACAGATATGTTTTGACAGATTTTGCTTACCGATTACGCGGAAATGCAGTCTTAAAAAATATTCTCTTTGAATCATTAAGAGATAAAAACGCATATAAATTTATGGTTACTTTTAGTGAAACCGGATACCTGCAGGATGTAGAATGAACAGAAAAATTAAAAATACTTTAGTACTTGTTGTTCTTTTGCTTTTCATACTTGCAGCAGGCGGAGCGTTTATCTTTTTCGTACAGAATAACAGCATTGAAGCAAAAAACACTCAATTAGCAACGCTTAAAGCAAATAACTATGATCCGGAAATGCTTACTAATCAATATCAAACATTACTTTCCAGATCTGCCGTTTTAGATTCTGTGTTGGCAGCACGAAAATTTAACATCCCGGTAAAATTGTCCTCGATTAAATTTTTTGATTTTTTAACTTCAATTAGTAATTCGTTTAATTCGATTACTCAGATAGATGTTGAATACATTGACGTGTTCCCGGAAAAAGATTTCTTTTATCACGAGTACAAATTAAGCGGCGGGGGAAACTATCATGATATTTTTAAGTTGATTTATGCTATCGAGCAGAGCAAAGAGTTGAAAAAAGTAACTACTGCTACTTTCAGTAATTATATCCAAACGGATGCAGAGGGTTATCCTCAATTCTTAGTTAATTTCACATTAACGGCTCATGTTTATTATTCCAATAACGATCGTTTTAGCACAACTGTTTTAGTTGAAAATGATTTAACCGCTCCATCCACTTCCAATCCTTTTTATCCTTTGGTACAGAACGAAATTCCGCCTAATTTTGACAACCTATTAGAAGTGCAGGGCGCACGGCTGTTAGCGCTTATACCCGAAGGCGCATTTCTTTCGGATGCAAAAGGGAACACGTTTCTTCTTTGGGAAGGAGAACAAGTTTACTTAGGCTATTTGACACAAATAAATTATGACCGTAACAAAGTTAACTTTGTTCTTAATAAAGGCGGTATTATTGAAAAAGTTGAGTTGAGTTTAGAAAAAGATAATATTCAGAATGAAAACAAAATGAGATTGCAAAAATGAAAAAGTTATTTCTATTAATCGTTATACTTGTTTCCCAAACTCTGCTGCCGCAGCAGTGGATGGAAAACCAGTTGAAATCATACCGCAATCCGGACGAACTTGTTACAATGGCTGCAACTCTTTCTTTCAACCAGGCAATTGAATTATTGAGTAAGGTAAGCGAAAGTGTAACGGGAAGAAGAATAGTTTCAACATTTAAATCCGACGACCAGATTAATATTGAAATTCAAAGTATGCCGTATGATAAAGTCCTGTTGATGATTACTCAAATGAACGGATTGATTTACGAAACGAAAGAAGATGTTATTATTGTTAAAAGCAAAGTTGCCGTTACAGAGGAAGAACGTAAATTTGAAAATTACGCCGAAGTAAACTCGAGAGAGATCAACATCTCAGCGGTGTTTTTTGAAATGAACATAAGCGAAGCAAGACAAAAGGGACTTGACTGGAAATTTCTTTTATCCGGCAAAGGGCTGGATATCGGAGGGAAAATTGGTGTTGATAGGGAAGCGTTACTTAATCAGCAGAACCAGCAGCAAAGCGGATCCAGTGGTGGAAGCCAAAATGATCTTTTAACAAATCCTCAATTTGAATTAAATACAAAATCAACTTTCGATGTTGGCGGATTTTTTGGAGAAGCGACAACCTTGTTCAAATTTTTTGAAGAAGAAAATGTTGGAGAAATTATAGCCAGCCCAAATATAACCGTACGCGATCGCATAAAAGCTAAGCTTCAGGTTGGCTCAGATATTTCAATCAAACAAAGAGATTTTTCAGGAAACGTAATCGAAAATTTCTACTCAACAGGTTCAATAATTGAAGTGACTCCTTATGTGTATTCTCAAGAAGGAATTGATTATATATTGCTTAGTATAAACGCCGAAAGAAGTTCCTATGTGCCTGATCCTCAAACAACTATTATAAACAAAACACTTGCAAATACTCAAGTGCTTATGCTCGACGGTGAAGAGACGATTATTGGCGGATTGTTCGTTAATGAAGAAACCAAGATACGAACCGGAATACCGTTTCTTAAAGATTTACCCTGGTGGGTACTGGGTCTGCGCTACGTTTTCGGAAGCGATGAAACGCGCATTAATAAAAAAGAACTTGTAATATTGATAAAAGCATCCTTAGTTGCTCCTTTAAAAGAAAGACTTGCCTGGCCTAATACATCTAAAACTCCTGTGAAGGATGAAGTGCTTCAACAAAGGGAAAAAATAAAAATGCATCAGTTTAATCAGTCACCTAAAGAAGAGTAGGGAATCAAATGGAATCTATTTTAATTGTCGATGACGACGTCAATCTTTGTACTGTTCTCAAGGAAGAATTGGTAGAGGTAGGGTATAACGTAGAATTTGTGAACAACGGAATTGCTGTATTTGATTGCCTGTCAAGAACTCCTGTTGACCTTATTCTGCTTGATCTTAAAATGCCCGGGATGGATGGATTTGAAGTGTTGAAAGAACTACATGATAGAAAAATCAAAGTAAAAGTTATAGTTCTAACTGCTTATGCCGACGTAAAGAGCGCTATTGATTCTGCAAAAATGGGCGCAAGTGATTTTATAAGCAAACCGTACGATTTTGATGAACTACTAATTACTATAAGCAAGGTACTGCAAAGAGATTCTTAGACTAAATGAAAATCAGCTATCGAATTCTGTTCATAAATTTTATTATTGTTCTAATTATTTTGGGGAGTGCGGCATTTGGTTTTTATTCCATAATGTACAATCTGCTAAGTTCGCAGCAATCAAAATACTTATCAAACTCCGCAAATGATTTTGTTTACTTCTACAGCGAATTCCTTCAAGAAACTGAATATGATTTTTTATATTTAATAAAGGATGATGTTAACCCGCAAATAGAGCCCCAAATGCTCGAAGGTAGAAATGTGGATTTTATTCTCAAATCAGTTAACGATTCAACCAAAATGCTTATATCCATTGCATCTGTTGACCCTGTTAACATAAACAGCCCGCTTTTTACACTTGACGAATTCAATGAAGAAAATCCATATGCAATTATAAAAGGATACCGCCATTTAGACGGAACATATTACTACTTTGGAAGGATTCTTGGGCAGGAAGAACTTACATCGCTTGCAAAAAAAATTGGGGCTGAAATTGCATTCATCTGGCAGAAAACACCCGCTGCTGTTTCTAATGAGTCGGTAAACAATATTTATACTTACGATATAAAATCGGCATACGATAATCTTTCCTCGACGAATAATTTTAAGTTGTATTCAAAAGAAACAGAAAATAGCGACCTTCTTGCCACTCTTTTCAAACCGTCCGAATATACATCGGCTAATTATAAATTTGAATTTATAATTTTCACTACACTTAATGAAGTTTCGGAATTAAAAACTAATCTTAAATACATTTTAATACTTATTGGTTTTTCAGGCGTAATTTTATCGCTGATACTTACTTTTCTTTTTACAGACAGAATCCGCAGCCAGATAACACAACTTAGCAAAGCAACCGAAATTACAAAACATGGTAACTTCAAAAACAAAATCCCTGTTAAAACAAACGACGAATTAGGTCAGCTTGCTAAAGCATTTAACGCCATGCTGGATGAACTCGATAAAAATCAAAAAGCAAAACAAGAATATTCTGAGTTCATAACCCTCATCAATCAAAATGCTACGCTTCAGGAAATCTCGGACGTGTCATTAAAAAAAATAATAAAAACTTGCAAGTTTACTGTCGGCGCTATTTTTATGGTTGATGGCGAGGAAACAAAAATTATTAGCTCATTCGGAATAAAACCAGAATCATCCACACCGGAAAAACAGGATTTCTTAAAACCGGTAATAGCAAGCAAAGAACCGATGGAAATAACTTCCGCCGACGATTTGCCGGTTGTTTCGGATGGAATATTATCATTTAGTTTAAAATATATATTGATACAACCAATTCTCTACAACAATAAAGTTATCGCCGTGCTTGAGCTGGGAGGCGTTGAAAAACCCACGGATGAGGCAAAGGAATATTTAAGCAAAGTATTGGAGCAGCTTGCTGTTGGATTGATTAATGGGTCTGCATTAATGCAGCTTGAAAATCTTGTTAATGAATTAAAAAATCTCAACGATGATTTTCAGAAGCAAAATGTTCAGGTAAGGAAACAGAACGAAACACTTATTGAACTTCATCAAAAATTAAAAGATAAAGCTAATGAGTTGGAGGTACAGAAAAAACGTGCAGAAGAATCTACAAAGTTAAAATCGCAATTTCTGGCAAGTATGTCGCACGAACTTCGCACTCCGATGAATTCAATCCTTGGTTTAACGGAACTTGTGCTCGATCAGGGAAATCTTTCAGGTAAAGATTGGGAAAGAATAAGTGTAGTTTTAAAAAGCAGCCGCCGCTTAATGAGTTTGATTAACGATATATTAGACTTGTCAAAAATTGAAGCAGGCAAAATGGAGCTTCGTTTAGAGGACGTTCCACTTGATGAAATTATTCTTGAAGCAGAAACATCAATTAGCCCGCTGATTATAAACAAAAATATAAACTTAAGAGTTATTCGTAACGCAGAGCCTCAAATAGTGATACGTACCGACAGGGGCAAAGTTCTCCAGGTACTTATAAACCTTATGGCAAATGCTGTTAAATTTACAGAGCGCGGAAATGTAGTTCTAAATATTTCACAACTTTCTAACAACCAGCTTCGGTTTGATATCATTGACACCGGGATTGGCATCTCTCCAGAAGATCAAAAATTAATCTTTGAAGAATTCCGCCAGGTGGATGGGACAACATCCAAAAAATATAACGGCACCGGGCTTGGTTTAGCGATATGTAAAAAAATTGCCGGAATGCTGCATGGTGCTTTGTCTGTTGAAAGTGAAGTTGGAAAAGGTTCAACCTTTACTTTTACAATACCTCTTCTTAAAATGGGAGTGAAGACCGACCCCAAAAATGAAAATGAAGAATTACAAAAAGTTTTACTAAATCCGGTGCTCATTGTTGAGGAAGAACCTGAAATACGTTTGACCATGGGGCAGTATTTGTCTTCGCTTGGCTATGATGCAGCCTATTTAATGTATGGTGAAGATATAATTGAAAAAATAAAAAAAATAAATCCTCGCGCCGTTGTAGTAGATATGAATATGAAAGATGCTGACGGGTGGAATTTATTACAAAGTGTTAAATCAGAGGCAAACACTTCTTCAGTGCCCGTCATAGCAATTATGATTAGAGGAAATGAAAACAAAGGGCATGGCATTGAAGTTTATGATTATTATGTAAAACCGGCTGACAATAATCTTAACACTTTGATTAAAAATTTATCTTCATCAACAAATAAAAAGATTGAGAGAATTGTATTAGTTGATGAGGATAATTCGGAAATGCAATCCATTCAAAAGATACTAACCGGAGGTAAATTCATACTGGATTTCGTAAAAATGAGTGAAGCTTCTTTGGATGATATAAACAAACTTCAGCCGGAATTAATTATTACTTCTTTAATGATGAAAAAAGGAGAAGGGATAAGTTTAATTAATAAACTGAAACAGACTAAAAGTACAAAACATATTCCAATTATTGCGGCTTTAGATTCGTCAACTACCGTCGAGGTTGTTCGGGACTTGAACAAAACATTGGAGATGATAACACTTGCAGGCACTAAACATTCACTCGATGTTTTGAAGATTGTACGCGATAAGTTAATAGTGTATGAAGAAAAAATTATTCTTGAAAACGATGATGACATAATTCACGATGCGCCTTCAATACGGGCAAAGATTTATGAAACAATGCGAAATAAAAAAATTTACAAAGGCAGCGTATTAATTGTAGATGATGATCCGGATACTTTGTTTACATTAAATGAAATTGTGCAGTCGCTTGGGAATAAAACTATTCTTGCAAAAAATGGTGTGGAATGCCTCGAAGCGCTTTCGCAGATAATCCCCGATTTAATTTTGCTTGATATAATGATGCCGGAAATGGATGGATTTCAAACTATTAATAATATTAAGAAAAAATCAGAGTGGTTGAATATTCCGGTGTTTGCAGTTACTGCGAAGGCAATGGCAGGTGATAAAGATGTAGTACTAAAACATGGTTTTGATGATTATATTACAAAACCAATTAATGCAAATTCACTCGCTTTAAAAATAAACCAATTGTTATCCAAACTTTATATGAGTTGAAAATGAAAAAAATTTTAGTGGTTGATGATTTACCGGAAAATGTATTTATGCTGCAGGATAGGCTTGAGCATGAGGGTTATGAAGTATTAACTGCTTATGACGGCAAAACCGGTCTTCAAAATGCAAGGAAATTTTTGCCCGATCTTATTTTGCTCGATGTGATGATGCCCGAGATGAGTGGTATTGAGGTTTGTAAGATTCTTGTCGGCGAACCCGAAACTTCATACATTCCTATAATTCTTGTAACAGCCAAAGCCGGCGCGGAAGATATAAAAGAAGGGTTGGAAGCCGGCGCGTATGATTACATAAAAAAACCATTTAACCGGATCGAATTGTTAGCGCGTGTTCACTCGGCGTTAAAACTATCCGAAGCACACAAAAAACTAATTGAATCTGAGAAAAGCAGTACTTATGCGGCAACTGTTGTAACTGCAAATCATAAAATTAAGCAGCCGCTTACGTTAATGAGTTTATCGTCAGCAGCAATAAAACGGGAATTAAAAAAAGACGAAGTTCCCCGTGAAGCAATACTAAGACGTTTAACTTATATAGATAATGCTATAAAAGAAATAACCGACGTGCTTAACCAATTAAATGCCGTGCAAAATATTACTTTTTCTGATTACACAAAAAATATTAAAATGATTGATGTTGAAAAGAAAGACAATGACGAAGGGGTAGGAAAATCAAATTAGTTTTTGAATAGTTTCCAGCATTGATTCAAACTCGTAAGGCTTGGATAAAATACCGTTTATGCCTATCTCCGCCGGATTGAGATTCTCCTCAGCGGATAGGCTGCCCGAGGAGAGTATAATGGGCATAGTAAATTTAAGTTCGCGTATTTTTTTTATGCATTCCAGACCATTCATTCCGGGCATATTGTAATCTATTATTGCCAGGTCGGCTCGTATTTCTTCAGTTAATACTTTCAAAGCTTCCGCACCGGTAGATACTTTAACAACGTAATAACCGTTTGATTCTAAAAGTTCGGCGAGCAAATCGCGCAGCATAATTTCATCATCTACAAGTAATATTATTTTATCGGGAGCGGGTTGTTTTTCCAACTCCTTCGGTTCGAAGGCGGGAATAAAAACATCAAACCTGGTACCTGCATCGGGAACGCTTGTAACCTCAATATGACCTTTGTGAGCTTTAATAATGCCGTAAGTAACATATAGACCGAGTCCGCTGCCTGTTTCTTTTACTTTTGTAGAAAAATAAGGATCAAAAATTTGCTGAATATTTTCTTCTTTAATGCCCGTGCCGCTGTCCTGCACTGAAATCATAGCATAGTTGCCCTTTTCGAGGAGAGGGTGTTCCATCAGATTTTGTGAATTCAAATTAAAATTTTTTCCCGAAAGTTTGATGGTTCCTTTTCCTTCAATTGCTTCTTTTGCATTAACACAAAGATTAAGAAGAACCTGGTAAATCTCTGTTCCGTTACCGAGTATGTCAAAAATCTTTTCTGCTATATTGCTCTCAAAAGTAATATTCTTAGGAAATGTTTGAATAATTACTTTTGATATTTCCGAAAGAAGGTCGTTCGGCTTAATCAGTTCTTTTCTTTTAGGAGTTGGTTTTCCGTAAGACAATAATCCTTTGGTCAAATCCTTTGCCCGAATCGAACAACTTTCGATATTGTCGAGAAGTCGTGTTATATCTTCACGCGGCGTCACACGCTTTTTTAAGAGATTCAAACTGCCGAATATACTCGACAAAAGATTGCTAAAATCGTGTGCCATACCGCTTGTTAATTTTCCAATTGTCTCAAGTTTCTGAGCCTGCATCAAACGATTTTCAAGAGTTGTATTCAGTTCCCGGGTTGATATGCTTGAAGTAGCGAATGATAATAGAATGGCAAATTGTTCGAGGTCATTTATTTCTGAGGCTAAATAATTCTTCTCGTTTTTTCCGACCAAAATTGCAGCAACAAGTTTATTATCAAAAAAGCAGGGAGCTATTACAATATTTTTTAATCTAAATATTTCGGTAAGATTATAACCAATATTTCCCTGTTCGGGTTTTATTAATAGCGGCTTTTTATTGATTGCAAACCACTTCGAAATAAAAGAAAAATTTGAGAGTACTGCATTTTTAATTTCTGTTTCATCGGTAATTTTTTTTTCGGGATCAAAAATTATAAATCTCGACTCTTTTTTTTCATCAAAGACTATTACGAGCCCGAAGTTGCTATGGCTAATTGATATGACCCTAAATAAAATTTCTTCAGATAGAACGTCAAGAGAGTTCTCTTTCACCAAAAGAGTTAAAATATTTTGCATCTCCTTTTGAAAAAGAAAACCGGAATATTTTTCAAGTTGATCATTACTGCGATCAATTGGTACAAATTCAATTATAAATCTATCATTGCGCGCAGGTGAATCTATTAGAGTAACTTTGATTGTCCCCTGATTGTCTGGCAGCTCGAAAACAGAAGCATCGCTCTTAATTAGATTTAATACGGGTAAAGAGGGAAAGACTTCCTTTAGCTGAATTCCGGTTAATTTTTCTTTCCCTGAAGCCTCAAGGAAATATTTATTATGCCAGATGATCTTGTCATTTTTATCAGCTACGGCATAAGCACGGTCGCTTGTTTCAAGGATTTGTAAAACTGCTGTTTTAGAAATTGCCATATCTAATCTTGTTTGATTTGATATTTTTTAATTTTCGTGTACAATGTTTTTTGGCTTATCCCTAACTGTCTCGCGGTTTGTACTCTGTCCCACTTATTAAAATTTAGCGCTT
>Ga0210009_1002802_pt1 | contig 12088 bp, 8 predicted proteins | sample CryGeyCG2114_065_FD_185457 | JGI IMG/M metagenome (GOLD analysis project Ga0210009, IMG submission 185457) | Groundwater microbial communities from aquifer - Crystal Geyser CG12_big_fil_rev_8/21/14_0.65 (SPAdes) (version 2) | ecosystem: Environmental > Aquatic > Deep subsurface > Groundwater ... | reverse complement strand
CACAGCTTGAAAATGTTATTCACGGATTCTTGAACAAAGATTATAATGTTCTGCTTTCAACAAAAATTATTGAATCGGGAATTGACATCCCGAATGTTAATACAATAATAGTTAACCGTGCTGATAGGTTCGGGCTTGCGGAACTTCATCAACTAAGAGGACGCGTGGGGCGCTCTAATAAACAGGCTTATGCATATTTTATTGTTCCTTCATTAAGCGGCATTAACAAAAAATCGTTGCGGAGGCTGCAGGCGATTGAGGAGTTTACGGATATCGGAGCCGGTTTCAATCTTTCTATGCGCGATTTAGAAATTCGCGGCGCCGGCAACTTGCTTGGAACGGAACAATCCGGTTTTATAAATGATGTTGGTTTTGATTTATACGTTAAGATGATTAACGAAGCGGTTGAAGAATTGAAGTACCAGGAATTTAAAGAAGTGTTTAAAAGCCTGCCTAAGCCGGAAGACCGGACAGAGCCTACAATCGATACATATTTCGATATCGGTATTCCGGTTAATTATGTGCCTGAACAAATGGATAGGCTAAACTTTTATACGGCGCTTTATTCTATAAAAAACATTGTTGAGCTTGATGAACTTGAAGAAGAACTGCGTGATCGTTACGGGGCTTTACCGCAGCTTGTAAAGCGGTTGATGCTATCGGCGTCATTAAAATATTATGCCTCATATGCGCTTTTTGAAAGAATAATTTTTCAGAGAAAAAACATTTTTGTTTTACTTCCTAAAGGTTATAAAGAAGATTATTACCAAACTCGCTTCGTTGAGTTAATGCGTTTTGTGATGGATGAATACAAAGACAAAATAAAATTCAGTCAGCAGAAAGATTCGCTTAAACTTGTTATTAGCAATACATTCGTGCAGCCCGAAAAGGAATTGCAGTTCTTGATTAAATTCAGCAAGGAAATTATTAAACTATTCGGGATTGAATTGCAAGAACTAAAAAGCGCCGCTTTGGCAGGGTGACAATCGTTTTACTTTTATAAAGCATGGCTTTAGTTAAAAAATATTTTTTTAACTAAAGCTCATTACTCTAATCTTGTTTTGGGGTCGGTGACGGCAGACAACAAAAGATAATAATTACAAACCTAACCTGGACAAGCAAGAACCAAATTATTTGAGATGAGTGACTGAATGGTTGAATGAATCAGTTAGCTAACGGACATCCATTCATCTTCATTCATTCATGCTTTCTAATCTTTTAGTTTGCAAATATTCTACCATCTATTACAAGAATTTAAGTGTTCGGGTACTATCAATTATTGCAATGTGGGTTCTTCAATTACCACATCATCTTCGTCTGGAATTACTTTTGCAATATCTGCAATTTCATCACCTTCATTCAAACGAATTACTCTAACGCCTTGGGTATTGCGTCCCATAACTCTTATTTGTTTAACGCTCTGCCGTATTACCATTCCTTTTGTTGAAATGATGACAAGCTCATCATTGTCCATTACTTCCATCAACGAAATCATCCTTCCAACTTTATCGCTCGTTTTAACTGTAATAACTCCTTTGCCGCCGCGGTGCGTAATACGATAGTCGTTTATGTCAGATCGTTTACCGTAACCTTTTTCCGTAACAACGAGCACTGTGCCCTGTCGTTTTATAACAAGAAGACCAACTACAATATCGCCTTTACTTAAATTAACGCCGCGTACGCCGGTTGCGGTTCGTCCCATTTCACGAACATCTTTTTCATTAAAACGAATTGCAAAACCGCTTCTTGTTCCTATTACAATATCGTTATTTCCATCCGTCATTTTAACTTCAATTAAGCTATCGCCGTCGGAAATATTTATTGCGTTGATACCGCCGCGTCTTACGTTGCCGTAAGCTGAAAGAACTGTCTTTTTAACAGTACCCTTTCGTGTTGCCATAATGAGGAACATGTCATCGCGGAATTCTTTAACAGCTACAAATGCGGCAACTTTTTCTTCTTTCTCTTTTTCAAGAAGATTAATAATTGAACGACCGCGTGTGGCTCTTCCTCCTTCGGGAATTTCGTGAACCTTTAACCAATAGCACTTCCCTTTGTCTGTAAAGAAAAGTATGTAGTGGTGTGTTGATGCAATAAACATATGTTCAATAAAATCATCTTCTTTGGTGCCGGCGCCTGTAACGCCCTTGCCGCCGCGCGCCTGCTTGCGATAACCGCTTACGGGGAAACGCTTGATAAAGCCGTTGTGCGAAATAGTTACAACAACATCTTCTTCGGCTATTATGTCTTCAAGAGAAAACTCTTCATAGTTGTAAATTATTTCTGTTCTTCTTTCGTCGCCATATTTTTCTTTTATGGCTAGCAACTCTTCTTTTATAATTAGATAACGTTTTTCTTCGCTTGCTAAAATGCCTTTAAGTTTTTCGATGAGTTTTATTAATTCACGATATTCATCTTCAATTTTCTTCCTTTCGAGTCCGGTTAAACGCTGCAGGCGCATATCGAGAATTGCTTTCGCCTGAATTTCGCTCAACTTAAACTTTCGCATTAAGTTGCTCTTGGCGATCTCAACATCTTTTGATTTTTTAATCGTTGCAATTACTTCGTCAATATTATCGAGAGCAATAATATAACCCTCTAAAATGTGTGCGCGGCGCTCGGCAGAATCTAATTCATAAGTTGTTCTTTTAATAAGAACATCCATGCGATGCTTGATGAAATGCTGCATCATCTCTTTAAGGGTAAGTACTTTGGGAACGCCGTTAACAAGCGCCAGCATAATAACGCCAAAGGTTGATTGCATCTGCGTATGCTTAAACAACTGGTTAAGTACAACTGCTGGCTGTGCATCCCTTTTAAGTTCAACAACAACACGCATACCATCGCGGTCTGACTCATCGCGAATATTTGAAATATCATTAAGTTTACCGGCACGAACTAATTCCGCCATTTTTTCTATTAAGTTTGCTTTGTTAACCTGGTAAGGCAGCTCGGTTATTATGATGTTTTCTCTACTGTTTTTTAACGTCTCAATATTTGCCTTTGCGCGGATAACGACTCTGCCCCTGCCAGTATGGTAAGCTTCTTTTACGCCTTCGTAACCGTATATGATGCCGGCAGTAGGAAAATCTGGCGCTGTAACATACTTCATTAATTCCTTGATATCAATTTCGGGGTTTTTAATTAACGCTATAATAGCATCAATAACTTCGGATAAATTGTGTGGCGGAATGTTTGTTGCCATACCAACAGCAATACCGCTTGAGCCGTTAACAAGAAGATTTGGAAGATACGCCGGCAACACTGTCGGCTCTTGAAGTGAGTCATCGAAGTTGGCAGCAAAATGAACTGTGTTTTTATCCAGGTCGCGTAACATCTCTTCGGCAATATGCGCCATTCGGGCTTCCGTGTAACGCATGGCTGCCGGAGAGTCGCCATCAACCGAACCAAAGTTTCCCTGTCCGTCAACAAGCGGATAACGCAGCGAAAAATCTTGAACCATGCGCACCATAGTATCGTAAACCGCAGTGTCTCCGTGAGGATGATATTTACCAAGCACTTCACCCACAATTCTGGCTGACTTTTTATACGACTTATTATAAGCTAATCCAAGTCCGTGCATGCCATAAAGAACTCTGCGGTGAACAGGTTTTAATCCGTCTCTTACATCGGGCAGCGCTCGCGCTACAATAACAGACATCGAATAATCGATGTAACTTGATTTCATCTCTTCTTCGAGTGATACCGGAATTATTTTTTCAAATATTGTTGCCATAAAATTTTTCTATTTCTTTGTTTTGTTTCTTTTAATTTCCTCTAAGTATTCTAAATCGGCCAAATCTTTATTTCTGCCAGCGGCTTTTTTCATTCTTATTAAATCTTCTAAAGAAGGAACAAATACTTTAACGCCTTCTATTTCCACTTCTTTTTTGGTTCTCCAAACATTTTTAAACTCTGTACCTGCAACAAAAGGATGAATGTCGGTATCCAAAACATATTGACGAAATAATGTTTTTTTATTTAGTATATCTTCCGTTGTTAAATCTTCCAAACCACCATATCCAACATCTTTTAATGCTTTTGCCAAACGCTTAACATTCTCTTTGGTGGGGTTAAAAAAAACATCTATATCATAAGTGCTGCGGGAATAACCGTAGGCAGGGAAAGCCCATGCGCCAATCACTATAAATTTTACTTTATGATCTACTAATGATTTTAGGAGTTTTTGGATAGTCATGTTGCTTTACCGTCTTCATCGTTTGGTTGACTAACTTTTTCATTCTTTTATATCTTTGCTCTACTGTCATGCTTAGTTGAAATTCTATTTCAAACTCCACTTCTTTATTCGGATCATCTTTCTCAAGCTGCAAAATATGTGTTTTGTGTTTTTTCAATTTTTCTAAACGTCCAGGTTTCTTACATACTTTGCATGTTTCTCAATAAACTCGCGGCGAGGTTCTACCGCATCACCCATAAGAGTCTCGAAAATTTTGTCTGCCGTTGCTGCGCTATCTAAAGTAACCTGCAATACGGTTCTCGTTTCGGGGTTCATTGTTGTATCCCATAGTTGTTCGGGATTCATTTCACCCAAACCTTTATAGCGAGATATGGTAATGCCCTTAACTGCGCCTTCTTCAATTTGTTGTTCGGTTAATTCTTCTTCTTTATTTCCGTTAGATTTAAACCGTTTTAGGATTTCGTCCCGCTCTTTATCGTCAAAAGCATAATACTCCTGTTTTCCTTTTTTCAATTTATACAGTGGTGGCTGTGCTATATAAACTTTTCCGGAAGTAATTAAATCTTTCATGTGTCTGTAAAAAAAGGTAAGCAGGAGGGTTCTTATATGACTTCCATCCACGTCGGCATCTGTCATTAAAATAATTTTTCCGTAGCGTGCTTTTGTGTCGTCAAACTCTGCGCCCAACCCGGCGCCAATTGCCGAAATGATCGCTTTAATTTCGTTGTTCTCTAGAATTTTATTGAGCTTTGCTTTTTCAACATTTAATATTTTTCCTTTAAGCGGAAGTATTGCTTGAAAACGTCTGTCTCTTCCTTGCTTTGCTGAGCCGCCGGCTGAGTCACCTTCGACTATATATATTTCGCAATGTTCCGGATCGGTAATTGAACAATCCGCAAGTTTGCCCGGAAGGTTCATATTATCGAGAGCGTTTTTGCGTCTTGCAAGGTCGCGTGCTTTACGCGCCGCTTCTCTTGCCTCGGCAGATTTCAAACATTTCTCAATAATTTTTTTTGCCACCGCCGGATTTTCTTCGAGATACTCGCTTAGTTTTTCACCCACGAAAGTTTCAACTGCCGATTTGGTTTCACTGTTACCAAGTTTAGTTTTTGTCTGTCCTTCAAATTGAGGTTCGGCAACTTTAATTGAAATTACCGCCGTCAATCCTTCGCGGAAATCATCACCGGTAAGAGTAATCTTTCCTTCTTTAATTAATTTGTTTTTGTATGCGTAGTTATTAAACGTGCGGGTAAGCGCTGTTCTAAATCCGACAAGATGGGTTCCCCCCTCGTGTGTGTTGATGTTGTTAACGTAAGAAAAAAGATTTTCAGTATAACCCTCATTGTATTGAAAAGCCACTTCAATTGGTGTTTCCTCTTTTTCGCCTTCGATATAAACCGGTTTGTGGAGAGCTACTCTTGTTTCATCAAGGTATTTAACAAATTCAATCAAACCGCCTTTGAAGTGGAAAACCTCTTCTTCACCTCCGTTGCGCAGATCAGAAATTTTAATTGTTATCGTTTTATTAAGATACGCAAGTTCTCTCATTCTCTCTGCGAGTGTGTCGAATTTAAATTGTGTTACTTTAAAAATTTCGTGATCGGGTGAAAAAGTTACAGTAGTGCCTGTTTCTTTTTTTGGGGTTTTGCCAATTTCTTTTACTGGATTAACCGGCACACCGCGTACATACTCCTGGAAATATACTTTTCCATCTCTTCTAATTTCGACCTTTAACATTTCTGAAAGTGCGTTTACAACCGACACGCCAACACCGTGTAAACCGCCCGAAACTTTGTACGAGTTTTTATCGAACTTTCCGCCTGCATGAAGAACCGTCATTACAACTTCCAACGCCGAGCGTTTTTCTACCGGATGCATATCCACGGGTATTCCGCGTCCGTTATCAACGACGGTAACCGAATCATCTTTGTTTATTGTTATACTAATATAATCGGCATAACCTGCAAGCGCCTCGTCAATACTATTGTCTACTACTTCATTTACAAGATGATGAAGCCCCCTCGAACTTACATCGCCGATATACATTGCCGGTCGTTTTCTAACAGCTTCGAGTCCTTTAAGTACGTTAATATTTTTCGCACTATATTCGTTCATGTTTTTTTCATCACTCATTCTAATTTCCGATACTAATTATTAAAATCTTTTGCAGTTATTTAACAAACCTAACCGCTTTAATTCTATCATCCTTAAAATATTCATTTACTTTATCTATGATAATTTTTTCTTTAAATTTTATTTCACTTCGCCAGGCGGCGTTTTCTACTCTTAAAAAGAGTGTGCTTTTTTCTACTTTAACAGCAGATGCTATTTTCAATAAGTCGGGAAATATTTTTATAAACTCAATTACTACATCCGACTGCTGCATTACGTTACGCAGGTTTGAAAAAACCGGGTCGTTATTTATTATATCACCAATGCTTTTTATATCTTCAGGCATTCGCTATTCCGTTGCCGTTAAGTGTTATAACCTTATCTTTTTTAGAAATTTTCAAATATGAAGTGTTTGCAAGATCGGTTAATGTGATAAAAGCCTGCCCTACTTCTCTCAGATATTCGTTTATTTTTAAGGAACGATTTGCATCAAGTTCACCAAAAACGTCATCAAGTAAAAAAATTGGCGTTTTACCGGTCACATTTTGTAAATAAAAAAATTGCGCAAAACGAAGAACGACCTGAAAAGTTTTATGCTGACCTTGTGATCCGTAATTTCGCAGGTTTATTTTGTTCAACTCAAAAACAAAATCGTCTCTGTGGGGTCCTACTAAATTAGCCGCTCTTCTCAACTCATCTTCTTTTTTTTCTTTTAGAAGACTAAAAAAATGCTCTTCAATATTTTCTTCTGCCTTATCGTCTAAGAAGCTATAAGTAGCACCGGGAATTTCATCTGTCCCCATTATAATTTTATATGAGTTTTCAATATAGCCATTAAACTCGTCTATAAATTTTTTTCTATGTTTAATTAATTCAACACCCGATTGAACGAGTTTGGCAGACCAAGCGAATAACTCGTCAAACAAATGACGGGAACGATCTTCTCTTAACCGTGATAAAAGTGATGAACGCTGTCTCAATGTTTTATTATAATCCAAAAGTATTTTAAGGTAAGTTTCGCTTGACTGTGAAATTACCGAATCTACAAATTTTCTTCTATCGCTTGGAGATCCTTGTGTTATTGAATGGTCGGCAGGAGTTAAAAACACAACAGGAAAATTACCTATTACGTCTGCAGTTCTTCCAATTTGTTTGTTGTTTTGAAAATAATATTTCTTGTTTTCGTTTGAAGAAAAATATATTCTTACTTTATCTTCGCTTAATCCTTTAAGCGTACCGTTTATTTCAAATTCGTTTTCGTTAAACTTCACTGAATCGCTATCGTTCTTTGAGCCGGGGCTTTTGGTTGTACAAAGATAATATATTGACTCCAATATCGAAGTTTTACCCTTACCGTTGCCTCCCACAATAAAATTGAGATTTTCGGAAAAATTTAAGAACGTATCTTTATGTATCCTAAAGTTTTTTAAACTTAAAGAAGTTAAAATCATATTAATTGTTTAAGCGAACAGGCATCAACAAAAGCATTAAGTTTTCATCTTCATTTACTTCAACAGGCTCTATTATACATGCTTTTGTAGAAGAATGAAGTTTAAAGATGATTTCTTCACTATTAATGTGCATCAGCATATCGTGTACATAAGAAGTATTGAAACCTATTTCCATAGGCTCACCCTGGTATTCGCACATAAGATTCTCAACAGCATTGGAACCGTGATCTATATCTTCTGCGGAAACAATAAGATTATTTTCAGTAATTGAAAACTTCACCTGTTTGGAGCCGGTTGCCGAAAAAAGCATCATTCTTTTAACGGTAGTGAGGAGATTGATTGTATTAATTTTCAAAAAGTTTTCGTTCTCTAAGGGAATTACGCTGTTGTAGGCTGGATATTTTTCGCCTATAAGTCTGGAAATAAATTCCAGGTCATCGATTAAGAAAGAAATATTAGTTTTGCTTAAATAAACTTTTACTTCCTGGTTAATGAGCAGTTTCGTTAACACCGAAATTGCTCTTTCCGGCACAATATACTGTTCTTCAGCCCCGTTGTTTATTTTTTTGTTCAAAAATTTAACAAGCCTGTGTCCATCGGTTGCAACAAATCTTAATCCTTCCGGAGTAAATTCGAAAAGAGTGCCGGTCATTGCAGGACGCATGTCTTCTTTACTCATTGCAAAGGCTGTTTGGTCTAACGCTTTTTTTAGAGCCTCACCCTTAATAACTAAAGCATTTTCTTTTGTTACATATGGAATTTCTGGAAAATTTTCGGGCGAGGAAAAACCGATATGATATGTGCCATTGTCCGTCGTAAGTTTTAATTTGCTGTTCAATTCTGTTTGAAAATGTATTTGTGTTTCGCCAAGGGATCTTATTATATCATATAATAACCTTGCCGGAATAACCATTTGTATATCTTCATCGGCGGCAACATTTATAGCAGAAATTAAAGCAATTTCTAAATCTGTTGCACAAACGTTTAAATTGCCTTCTTTAATATCGAACAGAAAATTTTCTAAAATAGGCACCGGTGTTCGTGACGGAACAGCCGGTATTATTTTAGATAAAAGTTTTTCTAATATTCTACTATTTACTTTAAATTCCATTTAAATAATATCTCCTTATAAAGCGATGCAATTTAATAAAAAGGGAGTCTAATCTCAATGGGAAACAGAGGCAATACAATTGAGTAAACATGTAAATTGGAAATCCAATTAAATCCTTTTGTACGAGCCATCTTTTGGCTAAAATTTTTTAAGGTGATGTTGTTACATCAATTAATGATTGATCATCACTACTTGAAATAGTAGCAAATATCGTATATTTTCCATCAACATAAGTGCTGGAATATACAATTAAAATTTTTGTTCCTGCTTTTATGGTTACTTCACCAGAAACAGCGCCTTCTGCAGAACTACTTTGAGAGTTAGCCGGCACTTCATAAGTAGTAGAATAAGTATATAGCCCTTTCGGTAGTTCTTTCAGTTCCACCGTCTTGCCTGAAGCCACCGTAATTAAGCCGCCTCTAAAATTTATATAAACATCACCGGCAGCAAAATTTTTAAATTTCAAACTGTTTCCTAAAGAACCCGAGCATCCTATAGAAATTAATATTAACACGAAAGCAGAAAAAATAATTAACAGACGCTTGTTCATAGCATCCTCATATAAAATTTTAAACATTGTAAACTTCTATTAAAAATTACTCGTATTGAAATTAATAATCAACGCTATGATTTCCTAATTACCCACACACATTATATTAATTATATATATATATTTTAAATATTAATAATAATTAATGAACTGTTGATATGTTGATACATCACATTACCTCTTAAAATAATGCTTATTGCGGCTTTTACAATAAAGAAAAATGTTGAAAAGTTTGTATCAACAACATACTTACCAACTATGTGTTACTAAGTTCGTGTTTGTTAACAATTAGCTACGACTTAAAGAACATATTAGACAGTGCAAATTCTACAACTATAATTTGTTGCCATACCTGCTTGATGATAATTTTAAGAGCACGTCAATTCAATTTGATTTCTTAAAGTATCAACCATTTCTTTTATAGAAGTGTCTTTTAAAATTGACTCTTCTATTGATGAACAAGAATGTATTACTGTAGAATGATCTCTACCGCCAAAATTAAGACCGATAGTTTTTAATGATGATTTTGTCATCTCTTTGGATAAATACATAGCAAGCTGCCTTGCAAGAACAACCTCCTTTTTTCTCGTTTTATCACGCAGTTTATTTTCCTCGATATTCAAATAACCACATACGGTTTTGGTAATTACATCAATAGAAATATTAACCTTCCTATCGGTGGCAACTTCTTTAACTGTCTTTTTTGCAAGCTCAAAATTTATTTCTTTGGAGCTAAGCGAAGCGTTTGCCAGCAGCTTTATTAAACAGCCCTCGAGTTCACGTATATTTGAAGTAATATTAGCAGCAATATATTCCAAAATATCGTTTGATATATTCATTCCGTAATCAGAAGCTTTGCGGCGAAGAATCGCAATTCTTGTTTCAAGGTCGGGCGGTTGAATATCGGTTGTTAAACCCCATTGAAAACGGGAAATTAAACGATCGTCAAGCCCCTTTAAATCTTTTGGCGGTTTATCGCTAGAAAGGATTATTTGTTTTCTAGATTGATGAAGAGTATTAAAAATATGAAAGAAAAGATCCTGTGTTTTTTCTTTACCGATCAAAAATTGAATGTCGTCAATAATTAGCACATCCATTTTGCGGTAGAAATTAGAAAAATCATTTACTTTATTTGATTGGATGGATTCAACAAACTGAATAGTAAAAATATCGGAAGACAAGTAAATTACTTTTTTATATGGATATTGTTTTAAAATCTCATTTCCGATAGCCTGAATCAAATGTGTTTTTCCAAGTCCTACACCGCCGTAAATAAATAGAGGATTAAAGGAAGTGCCGCCGGGGTTATCGCTTATTGCGCCGGCAGCAGCTCTTGCAAGTTGATTCCCCTCTCCCTTAATAAAATTATCAAAAGTATACCGCGGATTTAAAAATGAGTCAATATTATTTTTTTCTTGAGCTTTTTCATTCGAAACTTTTTCGCTTTTTGTTTCTTCAATGTTTTGACTAAAGGATTGTTCTTCAATTTCGGGTTCAATTTTATCTGCGATCACATAAGATAGCTTGACGTTAGGTCCCAAAATTTCTCGAATCGTTTTATTGATAAGAGAATTATAATGCTCATCGATCCATTCCCAAAAAAATTTATTTGGAAGCTCAACCAATAATGTGGAATTATCAAGTTTTAATGGCTTAATAGGCAGAAACCAGGAGTTATATGTCATCAGGGTGACATTAAGTTTGATGTTTTTGAGGCATTCTTTCCAAGCGAGGGCGTGTTCATAAATAATTTTGCGATCAGCAAATACAGTATCTGGCATGTTTAATTATCCACAATCTCAAAATTTAATTTTGTATCAAAATTGATAAATTTTTTAGCTTTTAATTTTTATAAAAAAAAGTTATCAACAACCCGTCAACATTAGGTAACCACGCCTAACCGCATTAAAAAGAATGGTTTGCGGGGAGTTGTTAAAACTATTAACAAAAAACGATGGCACGAGTGGTGTTTTTTATGCCCTCGGCTAATGTGAAACGTTTTCACAGAAGAAAGTTATCCACAAATTATTAACGCATTGCGAGCCTTAATAATATGGGGAAAAAATAGAAAGTAATAAGACACAGTGCAAGTTTAAATTAAAAAAAAGAATAAAAAATATTGCTGAAAAATGTTGACGAAACTAACTAAACCAAAGTTAAGTCTCTTGTTTATTAGAGATGCATTAATTATTTTTGCAATCTTTTTGAAATAGGAGTTAAAAATGAAAAGAACTTATCAGCCGAGCAATCGGAAAAGAAAGAACAAGCATGGTTTTCGCGAAAGAATGAAAACCAAAAATGGTAGAAGAGTATTGGCAAGCAGACGTGCCAAAGGAAGAAAAAAATTAACCGTTAGCGACGAATAGTCGTTGGGGTTTTGAAAAAATTCGGTCTTTCTGAAAAAGAAAGAGTTAAAAGCAAAAAAGAAATTCAGCTGATTTTTTCTTCAGGAAAAAACCAGTTTTCGTCCGATAAAAAAATTAAAGCCACTTACACTGCCGAAAAGAACAGTTTGCCGCCAGGGGTTAAAATAGCCGCGGCTGTTTCCCGTAAAGCCGGAATAGCTGTTTGGCGCAATCGATTTAAGAGACTAGTAAAAGAATCTTACCGGAAGAACAAATACATGCTTTTAGATATTTCAGAAAAAGATCATCTTAATATTAAAA
>Ga0210009_1002798_pt1 | contig 12096 bp, 7 predicted proteins | sample CryGeyCG2114_065_FD_185457 | JGI IMG/M metagenome (GOLD analysis project Ga0210009, IMG submission 185457) | Groundwater microbial communities from aquifer - Crystal Geyser CG12_big_fil_rev_8/21/14_0.65 (SPAdes) (version 2) | ecosystem: Environmental > Aquatic > Deep subsurface > Groundwater ... | reverse complement strand
GTTTTATTAAAGGGGGGAGCGTGAGCAACAGCCTGACAGGAATCCGCGTATTGCTCATCGACGATAGCAACACCATTCGTCGCAGCGGCGAGATTTTCCTGTCACAAGCCGGTGCCCAAGTTTTGCTGGCGGAAGACGGTTTTGACGGCTTGTCCAAAGTCGTTGACCACAAACCTGACATCATCTTCGTCGATGTCATGATGCCTCGCCTGGACGGTTATCAGACCTGTGCATTGATCAAGAATCATCGTGACTTCAAGGATGTACCCGTGGTGATGCTGACCAGCAAGGACACGCTGTTCGACCGCGCCCGGGGCAAGCTGGTCGGCTCCGACCAGTATCTGACGAAACCGTTCAACAAGAAGAGTCTGATTGAAGCAGTGATCACTCATACACAACGATACGAGGAAACGGAATATGGCAATTAAGAGAGTGTTGGTAGTGGACGATTCGGCAACCGAACGCCACGTGCTGGGAGAGCTGCTGACCAAACAGGGATTCGAAGTCAGCTTTGCCGAAAGTGGTGAACAAGGGGTGGCTACTGCCAAAAGCACCTTGCCCGATCTGGTACTGATGGATGTGGTAATGCCGGGTCTGAACGGATTCCAGGCAACGCGGGCTATCACCAAGGATGACGCCACAAAACATATTCCAGTCATCATCTGCACGACCAAAGGTCAGGAGACCGACAAGATCTGGGGCCTGCGCCAGGGTGCAAAGGACTACATCACCAAACCTGTTGATACCCGGGAACTGCTGGGTAAAATTGCCGCGCTCGGCTGAGCCTGCGCATTATGTCCAAACGCTTCAATCTGCGCGAGTTTCAGCAACAGGTACTGGACCGGCTGCAGGCTCAAGGCGTCGGCAGCACCAGTATCTCGACACTGGGCGTGCAGGTGGGACAGCATCTTTGTCTGGTGGACATGACAGACATCAGTGAGATCCTGCCGCTGCCCGTGATGACGCCTGTGCCGCTGACCAAACCCTGGTACTGCGGTGTCGCCAATGTGCGCGGCAACCTGTACAGCATCATTGATCTGCATGCCTATCCAGATCAGCCCCCGACAGTAAGGGAAGCCGCCAACCGCGTATTGCTGCTGGGGCAGCGTTTCGCCTTCAATGCGGGCTTGCTGGTCTCGCGCGTCCTGGGCTTACGCAACAGCGAGGGATGGCAGCGCCAGGAGGAAGGCGGCATTGTGCGCTACCAGGACGACAGCGGCCAGACTTGGCACAAACTGGATATCCAGCAACTATTACAGCAACCGGAATTTTTGCAGATCGGGGAATAGGCCCCGACGCTCAGGGAGAAAAAATGTCTTTCAAGTTACCTTTCACTCGCGCTCCATCTACAGCCGGTAAATCCGGACAGGCACACAAACAGGCCGTCCGCGCCTTCGGCATCCCATGGTTCAGTACACAATCTTTCGATCGCCAGTTGCGCATCCTGAGCTTCCTGCTGCTGGTGTTTCTGGTTATGGCTGCCGTCTTTTTCTATCTGGATCGGCAGGGGGCCAGCGTAAGTGCCAAACATGCAGCACAGGCAGCCAAGTTGCAGCTCTATCTGCAACGTCTGGAGAGGAGTGCCGAAGCCGCCAGTATTTCCGGCGACAGCGATGCGTTCGACGCGCTGGAGGGTGCGCGCATCCAATTCACGACAACCTTGAGCCTGCTCGACAAAGGGGACGCCGATATACCTGCCACCGCCGGTGCGGCGCGCGAGCCGTTGCAATCTCTGTTGCATGAGTCCGAGCAGATCGGCAAGCTGCTGGATCAAGTAGAGGCAGGCCGCCCCTTGCTGGTGACCCTGGAACGCGGCGCTATCCTGCGTGAAGATTTGCTGCAGCGGGCCGCGAACCTGGTCACTCACATTGCACCTGCCTACATCCAGAAGGCGCAGCGACTGCAGTTGTTGATGGAGCAGATCGTGGGTACGGTGCAGACCGTGCAGACATCTGCCTCCGTCAAGGTGCTCGATACTTTACCGGCCAAGTTGGCTACGGCGCGGGAAGCCTTTGCCGAGTTGCCGCCCTCTGATGCAGCGGTCACTGCACTGGCGGAAGACTTTGAAAGTTACCAGAACGTGGTGGGTTTCATCGTCGCCAACAAGGAATCGCTGTTGACCTCACGCGGTGCAGCACAGCAAATCCAGAGCAGGGATGTACTTATGCAATCCCTGACCCAGAACCTGCTGAACGCCTACGAAGAAGCAGGCTCGGGGCGTGTAACCGGTTTTGTGGTGGCTTTTTCCGGCGGCATGTTGCTCTTGCTGCTGTTGCTGCTATCCAAGATTTATCTGGACGAATCGCAACGGCGCGAGCACGCAGCTGACCTTATCAACCGGCAAAACCAGCAGGCCATCTTGCGCCTGATGGACGAATTGTCCGATCTGGCAGACGGTGATCTGACCGCCAAAGCCACGGTGACGGAAGATATCACCGGCGCCATCGCCGATTCGATCAACTACACCACAGAAGAGTTGCGCAAGCTGGTGTCACGCGTAATCTCTGCCACCGTGCAGGTGAACAAGGCGGCCAAGGATGCCGGTACGGTCACCAAGGGTTTGCTGGCGGCGACACAGAAACAGGCGGCCGAGATTCGCGATGCAGGCGGTGCGGTCGAGCTGATGTCCAAGTCGATCCAGGAGGTTGATAACAGCGCGTCGCAATCTGCCGCAGTGGCGCGACGTACGCAGGAAGTAACCGGGCAAGGCGCCCAGGCGGTACGCAACGCGGTGGTCGGCATGAACAGTATCCGTGAGCAGATCCAGGAAACATCAAAACGCATCAAGCGATTGGGCGAGAGTTCACAGGAGGTCGGCGAGATCGTGGACCTGATTTCCGACATTACCGAACAGACCAACGTGCTGGCCCTGAACGCGGCGATTCAGGCGGCTTCGGCGGGTGAAGCCGGACGCGGCTTCGCGGTGGTGGCTGAAGAAGTGCAGCGCCTTGCAGAACGCTCCGCCGAAGCCACCAAGCAAATTGGTCTGCTGGTCAAAACCATTCAGGGCGACACGCAGGATGCGGTGGCCGCCATGGAAAAGAGCACTGAAGGTGTGGTGCAGGGTGCGCAGCTTGCCGATGATGCCGGTCAATCGTTGCAGCAGATCGAACAGGCGACGCGCGAACTGAACGACCTGGTGAACAGCATCTCGGTCTCCACCCAAGTGCAAACCGATATGGCACAGGAGGTGGCAGGCGTAATGGCCGACATTCTGAAAATCACCGAGCAAACTTCCAAAGGCACCCATCTCACCAGCGCTTCAGTGGCACAACTGGAAGGACTGGCACAGGAATTGAGCGGCTCGGTATCCGGCTTCAAACTTTAAGCCGGGTATCGCGTGTCCACTTCGTTCAATCACCAGCTGCTGCTTTCGGTCAAACGCGAACTAGACAGCTCGCTGGCAGCTATTATCCGGGACAGCCAGACCTTTTTCGCGGCACCTGACACCTCACTGGCGGCACTGGAAAGTGCCCGGAGTGAACTGCATCGCACCAAAGGTGTATTGCAGATGCTCAATCTGCGCGGACTGGTGACCTTTTGTGGCGAACTGGAAACCTTGCTGGATGAGCTCGCCACCGATTTCAGGCTTGCCACAGAAATGCACCAGGATGCGGTTCGGCATGCCCTGTTCGGCCTCACCCATTACCTGGACGCGTTGGCGGCTGGCGCGTCAAATGCTGCCCTGCGCTTGTTCCCTGAATATCAGGCACTGCACCAGGTGCGCGGGTTGGAGATGGCTTTTGAGGTTGATCTGTTTTTCCCGGAACTTGAGGTAGCCCTACCGGCTCAATTGCCGCAAACCCCGCCCCCGGCTGACGCAAGTGCGCGCATCAAGCAGGCGCGCATGTTTTTTCAGCAGGGCCTGCTCAAGTGGCTGCGCCAGGAAAATGCCGGTGAGGCACTGCGCGCCATGCGCAGTGCGCTAAAGATCGTGGCCCATTGCGTATCTCCGGTACAACAACGATTCTGGTGGGTGGCACAAGGCATGCTGGATTGCGTATCGCTCGACGGGGTGCCGCCGGAGTTGAACGTCAAGAAATCGTTCAGCCGTATCGATCAGCGCATGCGTACTCTGCTGGAAGGCAGCGAGTTCGACGAAGATACCGCGTTGAGCGAGATGCTGTACCTGATCGCGCGCAGTCACACCGTGAGCGAGGCGGTTGAGCAAATCAAGCAGCGCTTCGATCTGGAAATTTATCTGCCGGAAGCACCTTCCTTACCACCCGGCGAAACAACTGCTCTGCTGGGCAACCTGCGAACGCAACTTGCTGTCGCGAATGAGACATGGGAACAATGTGTACTGAATGATAAAGCAGCCTGTTTGCGTTTTGTGCAACAGGCAGAACAATTACATCAACTGGCGGAGCAACTGGATCGCAATACCCTGCAATTTTTGACTAACCAGATACACGCCACCGCCACCAACATCGAAAAACCGGAGCATGCCCAGCCGCTCGCGATGGATATGGCGATGGCACTGCTGCTGTTGGGCAGCGGCATCGAGCATTATCAGCATCTGGGCAGCGGTTTCCATGAACAGGCACGCATCGCCGCGATGCGTCTGCAGCGGGCGTTGTTGCAGCAGCCGGAAGACAGCGGCAAACTGTCCAGTCTGGTGGCGCTTTATTGCGAGATGGAGCAGCGCGATATCCTGGCACCGCTGGCCAGCGAGATGCAGAACAACCTGCAGCAGATCGAACAAACGTTGAACGCCTTCTTCGGCAATGCCGCCAAGCGCGCAGAATTGTTGCAAGTCGGCCGCATGTTGAGCCAGGTGCAAGGCGGTCTGCATATCCTGTCGCTGGATGTGGCCGAGCAATTGCTGGTCACCCTGCGCCAGACCATTGATCGCTATGAGCAAGGCGACATACCCTCTACAGGCGAAATGCGCGCGGTCGCCACCGCCATCAGCGCCACCGATGATTATGTGCAAGGACTGCGCTTGGGCCAAAAGCCGGACCCGGTAGCCTTGAGCACCGCGTTGCATGAACTGTTGCATGCCCCCAGCGGGCGCCCTGTGGGGACCATTGTTGCGGAAGAAGAAGCCTCAACTTCGGTGGTCCCGGTCCGTACCGGCGACGAGGATGCGGAGCTGCTGGAGGTCTTTCTGGAAGAGGCGCAGGAAGTCATGGAGACGCTGCGCGCCAATCTGGAGATCTCCCGTCTGCACCTCGATAGCCGCGAACCCTGGGTCACCATGCGCCGCGCCTTCCACACCCTGAAAGGCAGCGGACGCATGGTGGGGCTGACCGAGCTGGGCGAAGTGGCGTGGTCGGTAGAACGCGCCATGAATCAATGGCTGGCGGCAAACCAGCCTGCGACACCCGAGTTGCTGGAGATGGTGGGCGATGCCGAGGTGCTGTTTCAGCACTGGGTGGAGATGCTGAAGAGCGGCAGCACCACAGCGCGCATCGATACCTCACATCTGCTGACCGTTGCCGACTGCATCGAGCATGGCAAACCTTTGCCGCAACCGATCCATCCACAAAAGGCGGCTCCCGCACCAGCCAAGGCGGCGGTGCTGGAGACAATCGAACCGGCCGCAGTGGCCGAGCCCGAATTGGCGCTGCCTGCGGCAGAAGAGTCACCGATCGTCATCGGTTCAATCAGTCTGTCGCCGGTGCTGTTCCGCATTGCTTCGGAGGAAGCAGTCGAGCATGCCAGCGCCCTGCGTGCGCGGCTTGCTGAACTGCAAAATTCTGCCAGCCCGGTCATTTCGCACGCCTTCATGCGTGCAGCCCACACCCTGGCCGGCGTGAACCGCAGCATGGGATTCCTGCCCATCGCTGAACTGGCATTTGCTCTGGAACACTGGCTGGAGCCGCGCATCGACAAACCCGGTGCGGTAAGCACGTCGCAGCTGGTATTGCTGGATGATGTGATTTCAGTGCTGGATAAACTCTGCACAGGTGTGCGCAATCTTGAGGAACCGGGCGCACAGGTGGAGCTTATCGCGCGCCTGGCGCAAGACAAATATCTGGCTGGTCTGAATCTGCCGCTGGAGCAGGAGGAGGCAGAATCTGCTGGCGAAACGCTGGTTGCCAGCATAGTAAAACCGGATACCTTGCACGTAGAACCGCAACAGCCGCGCCAGGTGCACGATGAAGTGGATGAGCAGTTGCTGCCGATTTTCCTGGAGGAGGCGCGCGAACTGTATCCGCAGATCGGCAGTACCCTGCGCGCCTGGCGTACCGCACCGGATGACGCTCAACTCGGTCGAACCTTGCAACGCAGTTTGCATACTCTCAAAGGCAGTGCACGCATGGCGGGTGCGATGCGATTGGGCGAACTGACCCATCGTGTCGAGGATCGGGTCAACAAGGCAATTGCCCAGAGCGCACTGGATGAAGCGCTGTGGAACGAACTGGACAACTATCTCGACCGCGTCGGGCTAGCCATCGATCAGCTGGCGCAGCCGAGGACAAGCGAAGAAACGCCGGCAGCACACACGGCGGAAGCGGCCACCACACCGGTCGCCGGTACAGCGCTGGAAGTGGGGGCAGAACGCGCGATGCAGGCGGCATTGCTGCGTGTGCGCTCCGACACGGTCGATCACTTGGTCAACGCTGCAGGCGAAGTCAGCGTGACGCGTTCGCGTGTCGAAGCGGAGTTGCGCGAGTTCAAGAACGGCGTGCTGGAATTGACAGACAGCGTGAGCCGTTTGCGCAAGCAATTGCGCGAAGTCGAGATCCAGGCGGAAAGCCAGATGCAGGCGCGTGTCGCTGCCAGCAGCGATACCGAAAGCCAGTTCGATCCACTGGAATTCGACCGTTTCACCCGCTTGCAGGAGTTGACGCGTTTCATGAACGAAAGCGTGCACGACGTGCAGACCGTGCAGCAAAATTTGATGCAAAACCTGGATGAGGCGACTGCTGCACTAAATGCACAAACGCGCCTGAATCGTGATCTGCAGCAAGGCCTGATGGGCATCCGCATGGTGCCGTTCTCCAGCATCGGTGAGCGCTTGTATCGCGTCGTTCGCCAGACCGGCAAGGAGCTGGGCAAACGTGCCAATCTGGAATTGACCGGTGCCGAGATCGAACTGGATTGCAGTGTGCTGGAAAAAATGACGGCACCGTTCGAACACCTGTTGCGCAATGCCATCGCCCACGGCCTGGAAATGCCGGAGCTGCGTGTTCAAAACGGGAAAGCGCCGATCGGGGAAATCAGTTTATCCCTGCGCCAGGAAAGTAACGAGGTGGTGTTCGACCTTGCCGATGATGGCGCCGGTCTGGATATCGAACGCATCCGGCAAAAAGCACTGGAGCAACATCTGATTACTGCCGACGAAGAAGTCAGCGATAATCAAATGATACAGTTGATCTTCACCACCGGTCTCTCGACAGCCGGAGAAGTCAGTGAAATCGCCGGGCGCGGGGTCGGTCTCGACGTGGTGCGCAGCGAAGTGTCGGCACTGGGCGGTCGCATCGATGTCACCACACAGCCAGGGCTGGGGGTGCGTTTCACCATCCACTTGCCCCTCACCCTGGCGGTGACACGTACCTTGATGGTGCGTGCCGCGCAGTCGGTCTATGCGCTGCCGTCATCCATGGTGGAACACGTGCAGCAAGTCAAGCCCGCCGAGCTGGATGCCCTCTATGCGCAACAGCACGTCGCATGGCAGGGCAATCGTTATCCCCTGTTCTATCTGCCGCGGGTGCTGGGCGACGATCAGGCCGAAGTGGTCAGCCAGCCACATAATCCGCTGCTGCTGTTGCGCAGCGGCGAACAACGCATCGCGCTGCATGTGGACGGGCTGCTGGGCAACCAGGAAGTCGTGGTAAAGAATATCGGGCCGCAACTGGCGCGCCTGCCCGGTATCGCCGGGGCCACGGTATCCACCAGCGGCGAAGTGATCCTCATCATCAATCCAGTCGCCTTCACCCAGCGCATCGCCGTCGCCCGCAAGATTGCCAAACCGGCAGCGGTCGGCGAGACCGTGCACCGCAAACCGCTGGTGATGGTGGTGGACGATTCGCTCACCGTACGCAAGATCACCACCCGCCTGCTGGAGCGTTCCGGTTACCAGGTGGTCACCGCCAAGGACGGCGTGGATGCGCTGGAACAAATGATGGAGATCACGCCCGATGTGATGCTGCTCGACATCGAAATGCCGCGCATGGACGGCTTCGAAGTGGCCAAGCGACTGCGCCAGGACAGCAAGACCAGATCGCTGCCGATTATCATGATCACCTCGCGCACGGCGGACAAACATCGTAATTATGCGCTGGAACTGGGCGTGAACGAATATCTCGGCAAGCCCTTCCAGGAAGAAGAATTGCTTGGGCACATTGCCAGTTTTGTCAGCCGGCAGCCTGCTTGAACATCCCCGGCGGCCCGCCCCACAACAGGGTCGGTATGCTCATTACGGCTGGTTTTGAGCGCGTGACAGAGGGCATGATCGTACAAGCGCAGATCGCGGCTGAGCCAGCACAGCGTAGTGGGGGTTATTTTCAAGCATGGGGCGAATTGTGCAGGCTGGCGCCTGAAGCTACAATGCCGCCATGTCCGCCATCAACCTCACCAACCACTTCCTGATCGCTATGCCGGCGATGACCGACCCTTTCTTCGCCAGGTCGCTCACTTACGTGTGCGAGCACAATGACGAAGGCGCGATGGGCATTGTGGTGAACCGGCCGATCAGCCTGACCCTGAGCGAGTTGTTCGCCCAGATCAACATGCCACTCAATCAGGCCGAGCTGGATGACATGCCGGTCCATTTCGGCGGCCCGGTACAGACCGATCGCGGTTTCGTGCTGCACGATGCCGGTGGCCGGTGGCAATCGACGATGCAGGTCAACGACAAGGTCAATCTCACCACCTCGAAAGACATCCTGCAGGCCGTGGGTGAAGGCAAGGGACCCCAGCACCTGCTGGTTTCGCTCGGTTATGCCGGCTGGTCCAAGGGGCAACTGGAACAGGAACTGGCCAACAACGCCTGGCTCAGCGTTCCCGCCAATGAACATATCCTGTTCGACTTGTCGGCCGAGCAGCGTCTGCCGGCGGCGATGGCACTGCTCGGTGTTGATTACGCTACCCTGTCGGAGGAAGCGGGACATGCCTGAAAGCACATGAATAAATCTACTGCGCAGCCCAATTGCGGCGTCGCATGCTCGTTCAGTCCTCACCTACCTTCATGGTATGTTTCGTCCTTCACTGCGCGGCTCCTTGCACTAGGGCTTGCTCGCGACGATTTCTTTATGTGCTTTGAATCATGACGGTTTCCGGCACCCTGCTCGCTTTCGATTTCGGTACCCAACGCATCGGCATCGCCATCGGCAATACGCTCTCTGCCAGTTCCCGACCGCTCACCACTATCGCCGATGAAAGAAATGAAGTGCGCTTTGCGACCATCGCAGCGCTGCTTGCAGAATGGCAGCCCGGCGCGCTGGTGGTGGGCCTGCCCTGCAACGACGACGGCACGCCACACGAGATGACCGCACGCTGCCGCCGTTTCGCCAACCAACTGAAAGGACGCTTCAATTTGCCGACGATTCTGGTCGATGAGCGCTATACTTCCGCCGCCGCGAGCAGCGCGCTGGACGAGATGGGCGTGCACGGCAGAAAACAGAAACACCTGCTCGACCAGTATGCCGCACAGCAGATACTGCAAGCGTATTTCGATGAACCCGGCGCAGGAACCTGCGCATGAACCCCAAAAACCATTTGCCACAGAGAACACAGAGAACACAGAGAACACAGAGAACACAGAGAACACAGAGAACACAGAGAACACAGAGAACACAGAGAACACAGAGAACACAGAGAACACAGAGAACACAGAGAACACAGAGGGCACAGAGCAACGAATTTAGCAGGGATGGGCGGCTTTTTGCCCAACTCGCAAAATCTTCGCGTATTCATCAAATTCTCTGTGGTCTCTGTTAACTCTGTGGCTTGAATTAAGGTTTTTATGAACAACCCACAACTCAATAAGCACGGCGAGCTTCAGCACCTGCTCACCACCGAAGGCTTGCCGGTGCGCATCGTGCGCGAAATTCTCGACCGCGCGAGCGAATTTGTCGATCTGGCCGAATCGCGCGAGATCAAGAAAGTCCCGCTGCTGCACGGCAAGTCCGTGTTCAACATTTTCTTCGAGAACAGCACGCGTACCCGCACCACCTTCGAGATCGCGGCCAAGCGCCTTTCCGCCGATGTGGTCAATCTCAACATCGGCTCCTCTTCCACCAGTAAGGGCGAGACTTTGCTGGACACGGTGGACAACCTGTGCGCGATGCACGCCGACATGTTCGTGGTGCGCCACGCCAGCAGCGGTGCCGCGCATCTCATCGCCAGCCATGTCGCGCCGGACATCCACGTGATCAACGCCGGCGACGGCCGCCACGCGCACCCGACGCAGGCGCTGCTCGACATGTTCACTATCCGCCACTACAAAAAAGAATTTCACAGCCTGACCGTGGCCATCGTCGGCGATGTGCTGCACTCGCGCGTGGCGCGCTCGCAGATCCACGCGTTGACCACCCTCGGCGTGCCCGAAGTGCGCGTGGTCGCGCCGAAGACCCTGCTGCCGTCGCAGGTCGAGAAACTCGGCGTGCGCGTGTTCCACGATATGGAACAAGGGTTGAAGGATGTCGATGTGGTGATGATGCTGCGCCTGCAGAACGAGCGCATGCAGGGCGCGCTGTTGCCTTCGGCGCAGGAATACTTCAAATATTATGGCCTGACACAGGAACGGTTGGCGCTGGCCAAACCGGATGCCATCGTGATGCACCCCGGCCCGATGAACCGCGGCGTGGAAATCGACTCCAGCGTGGCCGACGGCTCGCACGCCGTGATCCTGCCGCAGGTCACTTTCGGCATCGCGGTGCGAATGGCGGTGATGAGCATGTTGGCGGGGACGAAACAATGAATATTCAGATCAAGAACGGTCGCCTGATCGACCCCAGAAACGCTCTCGACGCGCAGCAGGATGTGTTCATCATCGATCGCCGCATCGCGGCCATTGGCAAGGCGCCCGACGGTTTTGTCGCGACGCAAGTAATCGACGCGAGCGGGCTGATCGTGATGCCAGGGCTGGTCGATGTCGCCGCACGTTTGCGCGAGCCTGGCTACGAATACAAGGCGACGCTGGAATCAGAGATGACCGCAGCGGTCGCCGGCGGTGTCACGTCACTCGCCTGCCCGCCCGACACCGACCCGCCGCTGGATGAGCCGGGTCTGGTGGAGATGCTGAAATACCGCGCCCGCTCGCTCAACCAGTGCCGCGTGTTCCCGGTCGGCGCGCTGACCTACGGTTTGAAAGGAGCAGAGCTCACCGAGATGGTTGAACTGACTGAAGCCGGCTGCAAGGCATTCAGCCAGGCCGATTCTCCGCTGACCGACACCCGCGTGCTGTTGCGCGCCATGCAATACGCGGCGACCTTCGGCTACCGCGTGTGGCTGCGCCCGCAGGACAGTTTCCTGGCCAAAAACGGCGTCGCGCACGACGGCGAAGTCGCGACCCGCCTCGGCCTGCCATCGATTCCCGTGGTGGCTGAAACCATCGCGCTTTCGACCATGCTGCAACTGGCACGCGAGACCGGCGCAACCCTGCACATCTGCCGCGTTTCCAGTGCGGCGGCGGTGGACATGATCCGCAGCGCCAAAGCCGAAGGGCTGAATGTCACCTGCGATGTGTCGATGAACCACGTGCATCTGACCGAGATGGACATCGGTTTCTTCGACGCCAACTGTCATCTGATGCCGCCGCTGCGCAGCCAACGCGACCGGGCCGGACTGCGCGCCGGACTGCTCGACGGCACCATCGACGCGATCTGCTCCAACCATTCGCCGGTGGACGACGACGCCAAGCAATTGCCCTTTGCCGAGGCTGAAGCCGGTGCGACCGGGCTGGAATTGCTGCTGCCGCTGGTGCTGAAATGGGCAGAGCAGGAAAAAGTGCCGTTGCTGCACGCGCTGGCGCGCATCTCCAGCAACCCGGCGCAATTGCTAGGGCAGAAGATGGGACATCTGTCGGTCGGCGCGCATGCGGACATTTGCGTCTTCGATCCGCAGGCACACTGGAAGGTCGAACCCGCGGCACTAAAAAGTCAGGGCAAGAACACGCCGTTCAACGGTTACGAGATGCAGGGC
>Ga0210009_1002796_pt1 | contig 12097 bp, 10 predicted proteins | sample CryGeyCG2114_065_FD_185457 | JGI IMG/M metagenome (GOLD analysis project Ga0210009, IMG submission 185457) | Groundwater microbial communities from aquifer - Crystal Geyser CG12_big_fil_rev_8/21/14_0.65 (SPAdes) (version 2) | ecosystem: Environmental > Aquatic > Deep subsurface > Groundwater ... | reverse complement strand
TTTTCGTGAAATCTTTATCAAAGTTTTTCCTTGTTTCACTGCTTTTACTGGTAAGTTCAATGTCGGCTTTCGCTGATCTGCGTGAAGTGAACCTGATGGGCAAGCTGTATGGTGAGGTACCCTGGGGTGAAGTACAGGACATGGAATTGGATGGGGACATCCTTGTCTGTACAGACCAGGAATCGATTTATCTTTTTGATGTTTCCAGCCCGGCGTCTCCGGTATTTATTGCCAGTATGGACCACAGCAACTACTTCGATATGGAATTGCTTGATGGCAACCTCTATTTGGTATATCCGGCCAGTTTGGAAATCTATGATGCGACCGGTACTGAATTCACGCTGCAGTCCGATCTTTCACTATTAGGTAATGACAACAAATATATCGACATACAAGGAAACATTGCTGTAGTGGCAAAAGAGGGAATCGGCTTTTCTTTAATTGATGTAACAGACCCAACTTCTCCTACAGTACTCTCGACCGGAGGAACGGGACTACCAAACGACGTCTCTATTGGTGGAACAATCGATGGCGACCTCTATTATTCAACAATGTCTCCTCTTCAAAGTGGTGGCAGTGCTGTATATGTTTATGATATTTCAGATCCTGCGACTCCTACATTTCTTACATCATCATCAACAGGCCAGAATCTTTCTATCTTCCCATTTGAAAAAATTGGAGACTACTATTTTCTTATCCAGAAAAACACCGGAACGAACCATCAATTTATTGTCTCATATAGCATGGATGATGACCATAACTTAGTTCAGATCGGTAGCCAGGATTTTAATGTAATTCCAATTAATAATATCAAGGTTGCAAACGATCTTTTGTGGACTGTCAGACATCTCGAAATGGCTTGGATGGAAATAACCAGCACTGGTGTCAATTATGTTCAATTTGTAAGTTCTGAGTATCGCAGCCTTGCAGTATCAAATACAACACTTTATACAGCACCCATTGGCAATTCCGGCCTTGACCTTTTTGATGTTTCCGATCCCGAAAATTACTCCGAGATTGGTAATTATGGCATGTCGGCTGAAATTCGTACAATTGGTCTTCTCGGTGCAGACATTGCTTTAATTGCCGACGGATCAACCTTAAATATCGTTCGCTGCCTGGCAGATGGTAGTTTTGAGCCGATAAGCAGCCACGTGTTTGAATATGAGATTAATGGCGATATTGATGTTCTCGGCGACTATGCCTATGTCTTTACTGAAGGTGGAATGTATACCCTCGACCTAACCAATCCAGCCAACCCCTTTGAATATGTTTTTGGGCAAGATAGTTGGAAGTTTGATATTGTTGGTCAGTACAGTGAAAATCGCGCTTTGATTGTTGACAGGGTGAATATTTCTACAAATTTGAACGTTTATGATATATCAAATCTGCCAAACCTTGAGCGACTAACGATGGGGGGAATTGGTTTATTCGATGAAGATGAGGCGATTGCCTATTCAGAAACACATGTGTTTACATTCTCATATGATGAAAACGATAATGAATTAATCGTTGCTAGGAGACTAAATGATTCTAGTTTAAGCCAGATGGATGGTAGTGCTAATGTTACCGGTAACCACTACGATAGCAAGATTATTTATTATAACAATATGGTTTATATCTTTACTGGCGGGGGCACAAATGCCACATTGAATATTGTTGATGTTAGTGTGATAAGTGACATGGTGGTCACCGCACCAACTTGGGATTATGGCACTGTACTGAGTGTAATCGGTGTTGTGGATGACAGGATTATCACAGCAACTTCAGACGGTTACATCCGGATTTTCGTCGCCGACGGTCAAACCCTGACACTTGATGCTGAATTCACTACGGATGGTTTGATTGGGTATGACCTTAAATTCTCCGGACCCAATTTCATGCTGATGGTTGCCAGCGATCAGCATTTCTTTACATTGGACATCTCTAGTCACGTAAGTGTTCAGGAAACAGGCGATAATGCCATCCCTTCAGAATTTGCATTGAGTGAAGCGTATCCAAACCCCTTTAACCCCACCACCACAATTGAGTATTCCGTTCCCGCTGCCGCCCAAATCTCCATGAAAATCTATGACCTTGTCGGTCGGGAAGTGGAAACATTGTTTTCGGGTCACCGGGAATTAGGTAATTATGAGCTGAGATTTGATGCCTCATCTTATCCCTCCGGGGTTTACTTCTGTCGCCTTAGTGCGCCGGGATACAGTCAGGTGGTGAAATTGAGTGTGGTGAAGTGATCGTGTAAATCACAAACCGCAAATCCCGAACTCCAATGACCAATGACCGACACAGTCGCGTTCCCCGGTCTTGGGTCATTGGAGTTCGGGTAATAGGATTCTGAATTTGTTTGAGATTTATTGCTTGAAATTTGGAACTTCCGCCAAACCTGCATTTTCCCGTCTGGGGTAGCGCTAATCTTCCAGAATAAAAAGAAAGATTTCAGCTTCGATTTTCGCACAATAATCCACCTCTTCGGGCGGGGCGGTGCGAATGACCAGATTGATTTCAGGCAACCATAACTCTCGTTTTGAAATTTGGGTTTCCAGCGTACTTTCCGGCCATGATCATCGCCAAAGTAATCGGTACCATGGTTTCCACCGTCAAGAACCGGCACTTGAACCGCTATAAACTGCTCATTGTCCAGCCATTGACCCCGGACGAAAAACCGGACGGCGAAGCATTTATGGCGCTGGATACAGTGGATGCCGGCGAAGGCGACCTCGTCCTGGTGAATGACGAGGGCTCAGGTGCGCGGCTCATCATGGATGACGATAATGCACCGGTCCGGGCAGTCATAGTGGGTGTCATCGACAATATTGATTTGTTCGATAAAGCGACTGATTCATAAACCACTAATTACACAAATTTCACATATTGGGAAGAGCGCTTCTGGAAAATATCCCTCTTCCTCTCAGCCTTATTTTTTAATTGTAATACAGATTGAACCGGATATTCTTCTACAGGAAGTTGTAAGAGACTCTATTCGATCTAGCCTGCTTTATTTTCGTGTAATTCGTGTAATTCGTGGTTATCAAACGCCTTTAAATGGCAGATATACCTTATCCACCAACTCCCGGTATTCATCTTCTAAAACGCTATTCACCGTAATTCCGCCTCCACTGCGAAACCATAGCCCATCGGCGCGTTTTTCAATGAACCGAATCATGATGGCCGAATCCAGATTTGTCCCGTCAAACACGCCGCAAACTCCGGTGTAATATCCGCGAGGCTCACCCTCAGTTTGTTGAATGATCTCGACAGTTTTCTCTTTGGGCGCACCGGAGATGGAACCTGCCGGAAGAAGTCTGGAGAGCATGGTCCCCAAATTTTCCTGCCAATTCTCCGGCAATTTACCCCGAATCTCCGAACTGGTTTGCAAAAGTGGTTTACGGATGGTACTCACCCGTTCAATGTATCGAAATCGTTCAACCCGGACATCCTCGGCAATCTGACTCAGGTCATTACGCAATAAATCCACAATCGTGTAATGCTCCGCCAACTCCTTCCGGTTCTCCAACAATTGTTGCGCTGCATCGGGCAGATCGGCATCAATAGTACCCTTCATTGGGAATGTCGCAATCTCGTCATTTTCGATACGAACAAAACATTCCGGCGAAAATACCACGCACCGGTCTTTTAACCACAAGCGGTAAGGCGCTTTACTCCGGTTAAAAATCTCCGATAAATCCAGATTGGTTTCGAGTCGGGTCGGAAAGGTCAGATTCAACAAATAGGAATTGCCGTATTGGAGCGCCGCCATCACCAAATCAAACGCTTTACGGTACTTCTGGAAATCTGGCGGTGTGGCATTGAAATGAACCGGTATTGGATATGATGCGCTCCCGGCTGTAGAATTCGTCATTCCACGAAAATTGAATCGGATTGCTTCACCATTCACAGCGTTCAGCGGTAAAACCAACGGCTTTTTCAATTCAAAATCCAACACAAACAGGCAGGGCGTGGCTACCCGGCCGAACGCATTCAGTTGATTGATCCAATTCATGGGTAATAACATAGCATCGGCCTGTTCAGCGCCGCACGGAATAAATTCCAATGAAATGAGTGTCGAATGGCTATTTTTCGGACGCATGCGAATCCTGTTAATCGACAATCACGACTCCTTCACCTACAATCTGGTGCAATCGATAAAAGCTTCCGGATTCAACCGTCCGGATATAGTCAAAAATGATGCACTTACGCAGAACTTGGGGTCAGTGTATGATGCGATTGTCATTTCCCCCGGCCCCGGTTTACCGGAAACTGCTGGTGAATTGATGCCGTTTCTGACTGAATGGGTCGGCAAAAAGCCGATCCTCGGTGTCTGTCTGGGACATCAGGCATTGGGAGTCATTCTGGGTGGACGATTACGCCAATTGAACCACATTCTCCATGGTGAGATCAGCGAGATGACCCAATTACAACGGGATCCGTTGTTCACGGACATTCCGCAAAAATTCCCTGCCGGTCGCTACCATAGTTGGGTGCTGGATGAGAAAACATTACCGACAGAATTGATTCCCCTGTGTCAGGATCCGGATGGTCACATCATGGCATTCAGGCACGTCAGCCAACCCACATACGGCATTCAATTTCACCCTGAATCTTACATGACGCCGGTGGGAGAACGCTTAATTCATAATTGGCTCGGATTTGCTGCACGCAATAAAAACGGCGAATCCGGGTTGGAAATTGGATGTTGAGTAACTTCCCGAAATGGTCTATAATTGTTTCCTTCAAATGGAAAAGAGTATGTTTAGTAAAACCAGTTACATAATGTCATTGATTCTCAGCATTGGATTCTCCGGGGCTTCGGGCCAGCCGGATCTGAGGGAGGTTTCCGGCACAATCCTTTTAGAGACACCGGTTGAGCGGAAATTGCATAGTCTGAGTCCTTACGCCCGCACCCGCTATGGAAAGACCACCCATACGAAATCCAAACCCAACGAGATTACTGAAGTTGTCCTTTTCATTCCCCAAGAACAACTCCCTACCACTCTCTCGCTGAAACCGGATACATTTTCCATCAAGCAGCATAATCTTCAGTTAATTCCCCACATTCTGGTCATTCCGGTCGGATCGGTTGTAAATTTCCCCAACCATGATAATGTGTTCCACAATATCTTCTCCCTTTCACCTACCAAACGCTTTGATCTGGGCCGTTATCCAGAAGGAGAATCCCGGAGTGTAACCTTCGATGAACCCGGTGTGGTGAAGGTGTTTTGTGATATTCACGCTGAGATGAATGCCCTTATTTACGTAATCGATACACCTCTGTATACCCGCCCGAATCAAGCCGGCGAATTTTCCTTATCCTCTATTCCGCCAGGTAAATATGACTTACATATATGGCATGATATTCTGGGTGAACAGGTCATAACAATTGATCTGGCGGCAGGTGATCTCAACGATTTGACGATTAAGCTGAGTAACTAACTCATGCCGAGATTTACACTGATCCCCCGTAAAAGTCTCCGTGACAAAATATTCGTTTTTACCGCTGGCCTGACTGCATTGGTGATTGGCGTGACAATTGTTTTGGTGAACGCCCGATTCAGCAAGGAGATTTCCACCAACCTCAGCAACTCGCTTTTTCAAACAGCCAAAGTTTTGGAGCATTTTCGTACATCTCAATTTACAGCACTCATGGATCGCGGCGTGGAATTATCACATGAAACCCGTCTGAAAGGCAGCGTAGCCACCGGTGATCCGGAAACGATCCACAACATCCTCTCCGACATTCAAAAAATTCGCAATGAAGATCTGATTCTGATTCTTTCTTCCGACGGTAAGCTGGTGACCTATTGGGGACCATCCGGAATTGAAAACAAAATATATTCTGATGAACCCGCCGTGATGGATGCCTTGAATCTCTTTGACTCACCCGATTTTTGGGAATTGGGTGGGCAATTGTTTGAAATAGCCTGTGTTCCCATTACGCTTGGCGAACAGCTCGTGGGTATTCTGGTACTGGGGAACCATATTGAACGACGCTACATGACTGCTTTCGTTCCAATGAGCTCGGCACAGTTTGCCGTCCTGAAAACCAATCGGGTGATCGCGTCCACGCTCGAATCGGTACCTGATGGCCGCCAGGATGTAGATCTCATGGCAGCAATACAGGGACAGCAGGGGACGGTGTTACGTGACACGGCAGAGTTTATTGTTCCTGTTTTACGAAAAACAGATTTGTTCGATTTCAAGGTCAACCATGAACAATTTAGGGGTATTCTGGTGCCGATATACGGTATCCTTGGAAACGATCTGGGCAACTTTCTGATCTTTGATTCAGTCGACAGAGCTAATGAGCAATTGGTTCAGACGCGTTGGCTTCTGATCCTGATCGGTCTGGGAGCACTCACTTTAGCATTGATTTTGAATTTTTTCCTGTCACGCAGTATCATGTACCCGGTAGAAAAACTGGTACAACATGCTCGCCTGGTTGGTTCGGGTGACCTGACCCGACCCGTTGTTGTTCAGAGTAATGATGAAATTGGTGTATTGGCGAAGGCCTTTGATGAGATGCGTGTTTCACTGGACAAAGCCCAAAAGGAATTGATCACGAATGAGCGAATGTCATTGGTCGGTCGCATGGCCAGTTCGATTACCCACGATTTCAAACAGCCCATGTCCATAATTTCCCTTTATAATCAGATGATGACATTAGGCGAACAGACGAAGGAAAGCCTGGCGGAATTTTACCGGGTCATTGATCGCGAGATCAACCGCATGTTGGGCATGATCAATGAATTGCTGGATTTCTCCCGGGGGGAATACAGTCTCAATCTACAAACGATTCATGTGCATCAATTTATCCGGGAATGCACCGAATCACTCAAACCGGTGCTGGCTCAGGCAAAGGTTGAGTTGAAAATCGATTTGGGTGAAGATCAACCACTTTATATAGATACAGACCGAATGAAACGCATTTTGGATAATTTGATCCGCAATGCAGTTGATGCCATGGGTAATGGCGGTGAAATTCTCATCGGAACCACGGCACGGGAAGAGGACATTATCATTGAGGTCAGTGATACCGGAATGGGTATCCCCGAGGAAATTCGTTCAACCATCTTCGAACCCTTTGTAACCCATGGAAAAGCCCATGGAACCGGTTTGGGTTTAGCCATTGCAAAAAAAATTGTCGAAGAGCATCACGGCGATCTTTCATTTCGGTCTGAGACCGGCACAGGTACAACTTTTTATATAAGGATTCCCAATCCATGAAAAATCATATACGCGTAATAATTACACTCGGGATCCTTGTCCTGATATACCCTCCAGTTTTTTTACATGCCCAAGTCGAAATCACTGGTGATCTGGCGGTCACGGCAAGTGCCCTGGATCGTGATTCCCATGTGAACACCAACTTTCGGGGTGACAGTCCGTTCGATTTGACGCGCTTACGACTGTTTGTGCGCACTCAAGCCACTGAAAATATTGGCGTTTATGCCGAAATTTTTTTGGATAATGAAGCACCAGTTCGCATGAACGGGGCTTATCTCTACATCCGGGATATTATTCAGGATCGGCTTGATTTGAAGGTGGGTATGTTGCCGGCACCCTTTGGGAATTATGGCTTGCGCAGTACCTATTTCAACCTGAATCCCCTCATCGGCGTTCCGGCATTGTGGCACTACAAGACCGGACTGAGGACAGACCAATATGTTACCAATGAGGATCTGATTGACGAAAGCGGAAAGGTTCTGACCAATCGATGGGGTGCCGCACTGGGTTATGATGCCTGTTGGGATATTGGAGTGGAGGCACTGTTTTTCTGGTCAGGATTCGAGTTGAGTGGCGCGGTGACAGCCGGGACCATGGGCGTACCCCAGGCTCGATTCAACAACGGCTATCAGGTTGTCGTTAAAGCGAGTGTCCTGCCCACGGATGGCGTACGCTTTGGGGCTTCATTCGCTCAAGGTCCGTATATGGTCCCCAGTACAAACAGCGGCGCATATCTCGCGCGAGGTATCGGTCTGCCGGACCCGAATGCCGACGCTCCTGAAGACCAAACCACGTTCGGGCTGCATGGAGAATGGTTATTCGGTCATTGGCAATGGTTCGGCGAAGCAGTACAAGTCGATTATGATACGCCTTATGTGTTTGAAAAAAAACTCACGATCCACACTGCATATCTGGAAGGGCGCTGGGATTTTATGCCCGGCCTATATCTGGCTGGCAGGTATGACCTTTGGCGGTACGATCAAATCGCACCATTTGCCAGCGGCATGGGCGGTATTTTTTCATGGGGAAATAATTTTAATCGAATTGAATCTGCCCTGGGTTGGCGGATCAATCGTCAAACATTACTTAAACTGGATTTCCAGTACTGGGATTATCTGGACGAATCGGATCTGCGCCTGGTGGCTTTGCAACTGCATTTGGCTTTCTAGTCGTTATTTTAAATCTCTCTAATTCGCCATGATTGTAATCCAGCCCGAAATTGTCACTTTTGAGCGTGTTGCAGAGCTGGACCTTATGATCTTTGGTGAGCTGATTGCCTCAACTCAAAAGGTTGATAAAATCCTATCCGTACAACATTTGCTACTGGTTGCCCGGGAAGGTGACCAAACAGTCGGGTTCAAGCTGGGATATGCGTATGATCGTCCGGGTCATTTTCATTCCTGGCTGGGTGGTGTCATTCCAAAATATCAACGGCAGGGCATTGCCACCGTGCTACTCAAAAAACAGGAAGAATGGGCGCGCACCAAAGGTTTCCGGTCCATCGGGTTTAACACCTTTGCCGAATTTCCCGCAATGCAGGTCATGGGTGATAAAAATGGTTATCGCCTGGTCCGGACAACCAATTCGCTTATGGGGCAAAAATTGTGGTTTGAGAAGCTGCTTTAATATTGGGCGTGGAGCAAGGCGAGGCGCGACCTGTCCGGTCCATCAGGGTTATCACATGTGATGATCAACGCCGGAAACGAATATTCTGGCATTTTACAGCTGAAAAAACCACCGATTACAAACCATTTCCTCCTTGCCTCTGTTCCCATTCTGACTGATCTTGAAATCAATGCCACACCAGTCCTCATTTCGTTCGCATACACGGATTATCGCCAGTGCTCCGGCTTTCATCTTGGTCATGTTTGCACTTCTGGGATGCAGTGCGCCATGGGGTTCCGTTCAATACCGGGAGGGAAATCCAAATAGCCTTGTTTTTACACTTCCAATATCCGAAGGGCAGCGCGTGACGGGGTCGTATTATGCTGTGAAACGCGATAAAAATGGCCTGGTCAGACAGGTTTGGCAGTACGACAAGAAGGGCAAAGTTATCGGAAAATTCCAGTATACCTGGGAAGATACAACACTTCTGACACGCCGGGATCGTTATTACAATTCTAAGCGAAAATTGCACTCTATCGTGGAATGGCATTTGGAGAATGGCAGACCGGTTGAGAAACATGAATCATTTTACGACAAACAGGGTCAGTACGAAAAGTTGGTGACCACCCGTGTAAATAAAGAGGGTAAACCGATCTACGAGGAGCTCTTTGGGTCAGGGCGCAAACTCGAACAGACCACTGAATATTATTATGATCCCGGGAAACGACTCGATAAAAAAGTGGTGACATATTTCCTGCCCAATGGCGATAAACGCGATTTCTGGGTCACACTCTACACCAACTTTAATACCATTCGCAGTGAAGAGCGGTACCTCATGAATGGCACACTCATCTCATTTTATCGCAACTCCTATGATGTGCTGGATAATCACCTTACCCGGTCCGAGGCATTTAATGAGGAGACTGAAGAGTTGGTCATTAAAGATTTTGATCCGGATGGCCGCCTGATTCGGGAGGAGCTTCTCACCCGGACACGTGTAAGCAAACGCACACATACCTGGGCTTTCGATGAAAAACCGGGGATGGTGATTGAGCGTTCATTCGATCGTACAGGCAAACTCATCAAGGAACAATCACGACCCGTTATAGGTGAAAAACCTTCCCTGGGTGATCTGAAACGATTGACTCCCACACCCAGCCCCTGATCCGACACCAGCACCCTTTGGGAAATTAAATACCCTATGAATAAACGCATTTTGGTTCCACTGGCAGATGGCTTTGATTAAACCAAATTTCGGGTAGCCAACTTGGTTTCCGACGCCTACAGAGTCAGAAAGAGGGAGGGATCGAGTATGCGCTCGAGAAGGAATACGAACCGATACGCTCAAAGCTCGAGGCTCAAATTACGAAATATTCCCTACTTCGCTTGAGATGACATGACATGTTCAAAAAACATCTGGTGCGTAAATACGACTAGGCTATTAGCCAGAAAAACCTTGGAATAAACCATGCGTAATCAGTTTTTACTCGATGAGAAGATCACCTTTCTGAATCACGGCAGCTACGGTGCTTGTCCTAAGCCGGTGTTCGAAAAATACCAATTCTGGCAACGCGAACTCGAGCGGCAGCCGGTCATTTTTCAATCCCGCACCGTGTTCGAAAAACTCGCGGAAAGCCGGCAGGCATTGGGGGAGTATATCGGTTGTGATGCTGATGATGTGGTTTTCACGCCCAATCCATCCACCGGGATTAACACGGTGATTAAAAGCCTGACACTGGAAGCGGGCAGTGAAATTCTGGCTTCGGACCATGAATACGGCGCGATGGTGCGCGCCTGGAATTTGGTCACAGCAAAAGTGGGAGCCCGATTTATCCAGCGTGAAATACCCTTACCCCTCACAACCCCGGAAGCCTTTAGCGAACATTTTTGGGCGGGCGTGACACCCAAAACTCGCATCATTTTTCTGAGTCACATCACCAGCTCAACCGCCCTCATTTTCCCTGTGGCAGAAATTGTGAGTCGCGCCCGGCAACGGGGTATTCTGACCATTATTGATGGCGCTCATGTGCCGGGACAAATCCCGTTGAATCTGCAAGCGCTTGATCCGGATGTGTATGTGGGATCGTGTAATAAATGGCTGTGCGGTCCGAAAGGAACGGCCTTTCTGTATGTCCGCAAATCACTGCAATCCCGGATCGAACCGCTGGTGGTGAGTTGGGGCAAGGATGGGAGCGATCCCAGCAAGTCAGCCTTTGTGGTGGACGAACAATGGGCCGGAACCCGGGACATGAGTGGTTTTCTGGTGATCCCTGAGGCGATCAGGCTGGTGCAATCCCCGGAATGGCAGACCGAACAAAGTCGCTGCCGGGAATTGGTACGCACGACCCGGACAAAATTACTGGAATATCTTAAAACCGATCCGCTCTGCCCGGATGATAGCCATTGGCTGGGTCAGATGGCGGCGGTGGAATTACCAGTCCCGGCGGCGTTACCATTCAAACAGGCCTTGTGGGAAAAATTTCGCATCGAAGTGCCGGTTCATCAGCGAAAAGATGACATTCTGCTGCGATTTTCGTTACAGGTTTACAATACGACGGAAGATGCGGAACGATTGGTGGTAGCGGTACGGGAGTTGATCAGAACAGATTAGCTCGTTGCCAATTCGAGTTTTTCTACACCGGAGAGGTCAATTTTCTGCTTGGCAACCCAGAGTGAATAAATGTCTTCTTTTTGACATGATGCTTCCTTCATCATGAATGGTTAATTCCGTCTTCATACCATTTCGCTGGATTTTCCCGGATGTATTTTCGAATGCGGTCTAATGCGGCGGTGTCCCGAACAATATGATCATAATAATTCCGCTGCCAGACAGCATCAACTGTCGTGTGCTTTCGAAACCATTTGGTGACACCAATCTTGAATCCCCGGATCATGGAACCGATGGTTTGGGATGGCGAATGGAATCCCTGTGGGGAAAAATTCTGTGGGGGCAATATCTGTGGGGAAAAATTCTGTGGGGGCGAAATATTTTTCGCCCCTAGTATTTCATTTTTTTGACAATCATTCCCCAAAATTCAATTATCCCATGCACATGGTCGGGCATAACAACAAATTCATCCAATACTGACTGGGGAAAATGGTCGGGGATTTCCAACCAACACCGGTGGGCTACCTGTCCGCCAATATTTAATATCATCTTGCCACCGGCCACATGACCAAAGATTGGCCTTCGGTCATGGGTACACAGGGTCAGGAAATACCAGCCCGGTTGGGAATAATCGTACGCTTTCAATCGAATCGACTGTCGCTG
>Ga0210009_1002795_pt1 | contig 12097 bp, 14 predicted proteins | sample CryGeyCG2114_065_FD_185457 | JGI IMG/M metagenome (GOLD analysis project Ga0210009, IMG submission 185457) | Groundwater microbial communities from aquifer - Crystal Geyser CG12_big_fil_rev_8/21/14_0.65 (SPAdes) (version 2) | ecosystem: Environmental > Aquatic > Deep subsurface > Groundwater ... | reverse complement strand
GAGTTTTTCAGCAACCTGCTAAATTCTGGGATTTGGAATGAGTACGACAAAAGCAAAATTTTGCATTGGGCAACTGATTTGCCACAAACTGTTTGACTACCGGGGAATCATTTTGGGTGTGGACCTAGAGTTCAAACAGACGGATGAATGGTATGAAAAGATGGCTCAAAGCAAGCCCCCTAAAGATAAGCCCTGGTATCATGTTCTGGTTCACCAGAGAGGTAGCCAGACCTATGTGGCGGAACAGAATCTGGAGCCGGATCCCGCCAGCAGAAATTAACGAAAGGCTGTTTTTCAATGATCAATACGGTTAAAGAGTTCAAGGTCTGGCGTGCCTATTTTTGTTTTTCACCAAAGGTCAAATCGACGATAGAGGGAATGAAGAGGTTGCGGCAAGGTGATAATGAGTTCCCCTACGGAAACCTGGAAAGCAGTGTGTTATCGACCTGCTTTCTGGCTACAAAATACCAGCCCGAAAAAGATCAGGTGGACTCACGGAGAAGGATAGGGGGGCTACAGCTTCCTGTTTCCTTCTTTAAAGAAGGTTCTACGCGCAAACCCCAAAATGTAGGCCGAAACAGTTTGATTTTGCATCTTTCGACTTTTTTAAGGTTTTATACGGCCGATGAATCTTTATTCGACTGGGTCGGACAAAAAATCCCTAATTTTGGCCAGGGTCATCCTGATCTCGTGGCCGGATTTGTCAATGGTGTTTATAATGGTGAGAATATTCTTCCTGCAGGGGTCGAGAGATTTGTCATAAAATCCCGGAATGAGGGTATCCGTCTTGCCCATTGGAAACTGCAGGATTAATGTGTTTTTCTTTTCCTGGAGCCGCCTGCACAATGGGGCGTTAGGGAATCGTTGGCGCCTTTACTATGAAACCCGATTCGATATACAAGGGAATCCGTTATATCGGCATAGGACTCATCTTCTCCTCGCTGGCCTGGTCTTTTTATAAGGGAACGGGGCCAGAAAATCATCCCGGTGGGCCTGCTTTCAGCCGTGCGGTGGGGTTTTACACGGATGGGAAATATGAAGATGCTCTTCAATATTATGAAGCCAGCATTCGGGAAAACCCGGACTTCATTCATGCTAAAAGAGGAAGAGCCCGGACGCTGATGCAGTTGAGACGGGACCGGGAAGCCTTGCAAGCATTTAATGAAGTGCTTGAACTCGACCCAAACTCCGCAGTTTCTTTTGCAAACCGGGGCATCTTACAGGACCGGATGGGCTTGTACCCTCAGGCTATTGCTGATTATGACAAGGCCATAAAAATGGACCCTCATCTTGGAGAGGGATTGGACTGGTTCACCCGTTTTTTACAAGACCGCAAGGAAAACCCTCAGACGTTGACAGAAAGACTGCAAACTTTGCGCAGTTTGGCAGGGGATGGAAACGGCCCCGTCAAGCCAGGATAAATTTTGTGGGCAGAAAAAGCTGTTGCTATTGGCCCCATTGGCTCATGGGGTGCCTAATTCTTTGGCGGTCGCGTGAGTATACCGCCATTTTGCTGGTCGGGTTAGATCCAGTCCTCCAGATCAAACTGTTCCCGGCATTCCCGGCTTCTCATATCCATAAACAAGTCCGCCTGGTCAAAGTTGAAATTAAAGTCTGCAATGGCTTCGCATTGCAACCCGGCGCCCTTGATTTTTTCTTCGTAGTTTGTCATTTCTTCAGAATTTCCAAATTCTAATACTACTGAAAATCCTGTTGCGGCAGAGAATCTGATTAGTTTCCTATCGTTGTCCATATTTCTCCATGGAAAAAGTGCGGGTGTCGGTTAAAATCAAACAAACCCCATCATACGCTTTGCGAGCGGGGGAGACATAAAAATATTTCCCGGATAGTAAATTTTGAGTTCCGGACCGGCAGGAGATATTAAGAGTGAAATTGTATCATGCCTTTTCATTGATAGATTCATCCCGGCTATTGTCGAACGAGAATTCAGAAAATTTTGTAAAGGTCGACTGGGTCTGTTACTTGCGCGACGAACCTCTTGTCCCTTACGAACAATTGATCGAGAATTTCCAGAACTTATCGAAAACCGCGAAATTATGGATTCAGCGTCGGGCCAATTATTTTTTATCCCACGAGGAAGTTGAGGAACTAAAGTTATACGTGGAAAAGCAATACTCTTTTTCGGTAGAGGTGGAGGCGGCAAAAACTCCCCTCCGGGTAGAACAGCTTCCCCGTTTTAATGAGCAGGATATAACGGGGACAATTATCTTGCGTGACCGGGATGAGCCTTTTTCTCTTAGTGTGGGGATCATTGGTATGGTTTCAGGCCATAGAGATTTGATCAATATCCAAACGGTGGGGGAACTGCTGGGTGAAATTGACCGGCGCAACAAAAGGTGAGAGGGTTTAGTTTTTGTGGTCAAGAATTTCAAATGCGGTTTCCGAGGACCATTTTACTTTGAGGTAGTTGGGTAGAAGGGTTTTTTTGTCAATCATTGCAAGTTTGATCTGTTCACGGGTCAATCCCACCACATAGCGTAAATTGGCTCCACGCAGGTCAGCCCGGTTGAAGTTTGCGCCTTTCAAGTTGGCCCGGCTCAGGTTTGCGGTTTGCAGACCGGCATCTTCAAAGTCAACGTTATCAAGTCTTGCTCCGGAAAGGTCGGCTCCTTCCAGCTTGGTTCCCTTTAGTACGGATCCCTGCATGTGCATTTGCGCGCCTTTAATGTTCTGCATATTGGCCTCACTGCAATCGGCCTTTTTGACCCAGCTTTTAAACAACGCACATTCCCTGAGATTGGCTTTACTCAGGTTGGTCTCGCTCAAATTGGCCCCGCGCAGGTCGGCGCGCCTGATATAAGCGTACTGAAGGTTGGCTCCGCCCAGGTTGGATTTATTTAAATCTGCTCCACTAAGGTTTGCATTGGAAAGGTCTGCCTCGGACAGATCAGCATTAGAGATCTTGGCTTCGCTGAGGAATATTTTTTTTAAATTTGCTCCGCGCATATCCGCGCCGCCCAGTTCCGCCCCTTCCAGATCAGCTCCTTCCAGATTGGCTCCTTTAAGGTCGGCGTTTTGAAGGTATTTTTTGGAACCTTCCAGTTTTTCCCTGAGTGATGGAGTGTGTTCAGTCATTCCTGTTTCTTAACTGATAAAAACGATAGGTGAAGGCCACCACCAGAGCCCCCGCCATGAGCAGTGCAATAGAAACCCCGGGAATCATTAATGCGATTGAAAGAGGAACAGACTCTAAAACCCATGAGAACAGTTTTTGCAGGCCCAGCCAGGACTCCGGGTGAGTCATCCATTGGTGGAAAGCCGTATTCTCAAACAGGAAGTTGAAAACTACAAAAAGCGGAAATTCCGTCCAGGTCCCATCCTGTAGCCAGATCAGAATCTGGTAACCGAAAAGGCTAAGTCCGGCCATGAAAAATATTAGGCCAAAGACTCCGGTAACGGTCAGCAGTGCGGTAATAATAAAATCCTGGAGAGTGAGCCGGGATACCACGGAGCGAATATCGTTCCAGGCATTCAACAAACCTTTTTGGGCCAGGACTTTTAAGCCTTTAAAAAGTTCATTGAAAAACAGTCGCGCCGTTTCCATAGAACGGTAAAGGTGTGCAAGCCAGTCTTCATGATTGAACTGTGTTTGATGATTTTCTATATTCATATGACTTTCTCCTTTCGGGAATTCCGATGAGGTGATAACTTTATAAAGGGATAGTTATCTTGCCCTTCAGTCTATCCCTCTTTAGCCTATTTATCAACGGGAGCTTTTTAGAGCTGGGATTTTTTCTTTTCAGGCTCCTCTGTGGTTGGCAGTTTTTCCGGGTTGTGTTAGGTTGTTAAATTATGGACACTCTGAATGGATAAGAAACAGTGAAAGTATTGGTTTTCGGGGCAGGTGCGGTGGGGTTGGGACTTTCCAGTTTTTTGATACAAGCGGGCCACCATGTCCATCTTGTCGGAAAAGAAGAAACGGTTTCCGCGCTGAAGAAAAACGGTTTAACACGCAGGGGAATTTTTGGCCAAGTCTGTTTTTCCCCGCAAAAATTTTCGGCCTCCACGACATTGGATCTGACGGAGTCCTTTGACTTTTTTCTGGTTTGCATTAAAACATTTGATACGGAAAATGTTGCCCGCCAAATACGGTCAGAATGCGAAAATTACAGTCCCATTATTCTTTGTCAGAACGGTTGGGGGAACGCTGAAATTTTTACCCGTTATTTCCCCAAAAGCCAGATTTTTAACGCGCGGGTGATAACTGGTTTCACCCGGCCCGAACCGCATGTGGTGGATGTGACCGTTCACGCCCAATCTGTCCACTTAGGCAGTTTGTTTGATGGGGATTGCAATCAATTACAGGATTTGGCGATGGCTTTGAATCATGGGGGCCTTCCCAGCGCGGTTACCAGTGATATCAGTAAAGATCTGTGGGCAAAAATGCTTTATAACTGCGCGCTCAACGCTTTGGGGGCTGTCTTGCAAGTCCCGTATGGACATTTGGGTGAGAACGAAAACAGCCGACTGCTCATGGAACGGATTATCGAAGAAGTATTTCAAGTTATGCACGGATTGGGGTATGGGAGCCACTGGGAAAGTGCAAAGGCTTACCTCAAAGAATTTTATAGTCGGCTGTTGCCCAGTACCTATGAGCACGAATCTTCAATGTTGCAGGATATCCGTGCTGGACGACAAACAGAGATTGAAGCTCTCAACGGAGTGATTGTGCGGGAAGGACAAAGGTTGAAGGTAGATGTTTCCTGTAATGAAACCATCCGCAACCAGATTCTGTTCCTGCAAAACAAACCCAAGCCAACATGAGGTTAGATTCGCAATATGGCTTTTAGCCTTTTCCCCGTTGTGAGTGTATTGAGAGTTACGAAATTGTCTGGTCAGAAGTTTTTGGTTGTTTTTGGGGAAGAGTAATGATGAATGTTGACCCTTCTCCTGGCCTGCTTTTTGCGGTTATGGTGCCGTGGTGGCGATCAATTATTTTCTGGCAGATGAACAAGCCCATTCCACTTCCGGATACGTTGCTGTCGGAATGCAGGCGTTTCAAGGGCTGAAAAATTTGGTCTCTATATTTTTCATCAAAACCAATGCCATTATCCTCGAATGAAATCTGAAAAGAATTTTTTTCAGTTGCTATGGAGCTGATTTTTATCATTGGGGAAATATCTGGTTTAGAGTACTTCAATGCATTTGTAATGATATTTTGAAAGACTTGACGGATTAGAGTTTTATCCGCCTCCACTATAGGAAGCTTGCCCAAATCGAAACCTCCACCTGCCGATTGAATTTGAATCTCCAGATCATCAAGTACTTCTTTAATCACTTCATCTAAAATGACAGGCTCAAACTTATCGGGAATATAACTTAACCTCGAGTATCCAAGCAGGTCTTCAATTAGATCCTTCATTCTAAAAGAAGCTCTTTGAATTCGGTTGATGAAGTTTTCTCCCATCTCTCCCAATTTGTCCGAAAACTCAATTTTGAGACGATCTCCATAGATTATGCTCTTGCGTAAAGGCTCTTGCAGGTCGTGTGAAGCCGTATAGATAAACCTTTCTAATTCTTCGTTTGTTGTTTTTAAATTTTTGCTTCGCTCTTCGACAAGTTTCTCAAGGTGGTTCCGGTATTTTTCCAAATCCCGTTCATATTTGTAGCGCTCAAAAATCCTGCCACTCTGAATAGCTATGTTTTCCAATAGTTCAATTATTCGATCATTTGGTTTTCTGGCATTTTGACAAAAAAATTCCAGGATGGCTATTACCTCATCGTCAACTTTAATAGGAATAGCATAACCACCTTTGATATTAACTGTTTCCATTAACTTCATTCTGGGGAAGTTTGAGTCCTTGGTGATGTTTTCTATCCATAAGGATTCTCCACTTTCAAAGACCCTTCCGGGGAGTCCCTCTCCTTTCCTGAAGACTTTTTTTTCCGTAACGGCCACAAATTCATCAAATAAATCCCTTTGTGACAGATGCCAATTTTTACTCGAAATTAAAGTATCTTTTGACTCCGACACCAGGTATGCGTGTCCAACCTCCCAGCCCGTAATCTGGCAAATGTGTTGGATGCAATACTTCAAGCTCTCGCCAAGCGAGTCCCCACTCGATGAAGTTTTTAGTGAGAGTAAAAGGGTTTTGTATAACTCTTTCTCCGAGGCGGCTTCCACCTCAAGTCTTTTTCTTTTGCTGATATCCCTTAAAGATCCAATGAACCTGACTTCACCATCCGCATAAAATTCGCTTACGGTCAATTCCATTGGAAATTGAGTTCCATCTTTTTTTAGCCCCTCCACTTCCCGGTTAATTCCAATTATGGTTGCTTTTCTGTTTTCCAGATAAGTTTTTATATACTGGTCGTATTCTTTGGCATAGGGCTCTGGCATCAACATGGAAATATTCTTTCCACAAATTTCCTGGGAAGTAAATCCAAAGATTTTTTCGGCTTCCGGGTTGATGGATAAGATAATTCCTTGATCATTGATGGTAACGACTCCTTCAACCATGTGGTGTAAAATGCCAGACAGATAAGCCTTGCTTTTTTCTAATTGAAGTTTCGAGTTCTCAAGTTCCCTTGTTTTTTCCTTGACCAGGGAGTCCAACTTTATATTTGAGGCCTGTATCTCGCTTTCGAGTTGTTTTCTGTCATTGGCATCTAAAATATAAATCAAGAACTGTAATGGTTGCCCCTGCCGCCCTTCTACAATAGAACAATTTAAAAATACCCAAAAAGCCTTTCCATTTTTTTTAAGGTGGCGCTCTTCTACATCAAACGATTTGATCTGCCCTTTTACCAACATTTGGCATTGGTTCCAGAATTCCGGGAAATCCTCTGGGTGTATGATATCCTCGATTTTTCCCGTCAATAATTCCTGCTCTGTATAACCCAGTAATTGGCATAATTTAGGTGGTACTTTTAGCCAACGGCCATCTAACCCCATGTAAGCCCGCATTACATTAGAAAACTCTTGCGTTTTGTCTAAACAACTTTCGATTTCTAAAATTTCCTTTAATGTGGTTGAACCAAGTTTGGAAAAATAAACTGTTCCTAACGAAATACAGAATATTGCTACCAATCCACCATATAGGGCAGAATTTATAAAGGGCTTCCTGATTTCTGCCAAATCAATTTTGGCTACGATGCCAAGATTTAAAATAGGAACAGGCTCGTATGCGGCTAAAACAATTTCTCCACGATAATCAAGACCCACCATTGTTCCTGATTGTCCGGACAAAGCCCTTCGCATTGGCTCTTCAACGTTTGATTCCAGGGGAATGGTGGGAGAGGAAAGTTTGTTTAAATGTCTGTGGCCTAAAAGATATTTGATGTGATTGTTTTCAAGTTTTGCTAAAGCATATTCGCCTGTTTCTCCCAAGCCTTTAATGTGGCTGTGAGCCCTTCTTATCTGAGAAAGGGTTGCTTCGAATGATCCCCCGGGAACATCGGTGGCGCTGAACTCGGCATCAAATTTTGCTACGGCTTTTATTAATTCATTGTGACTTTTAACAATATCCGTAAGTTGATTCTTTTGTTGCTCAAACGAAATTTTATAAAGAATAAAAAGGACGGAAATTAATACTATTAATATACTTACCGTGAGAACGGTAATTTGATGAATTGTTTTAACCGAGTCCTTTGCGTCAGGAGGCTTACTTCCCCTGGCCTTTAATTTTAAATAGCCTAAAATATCCATTGCTTCCCGTGATTAATGGGTTGCTGAAAAACTCTTTCGCATGTCATTCTGAGCGTCAGCGAAGAATCTTTCTTCTTGTTTTATAAGGAACTTCGAGATCCTTCGTCGCCGGAGCCTGCCCTGAGCAAAGTTGAAGGGGCTCCTCAAGGATGACGGTTTGCGGAGTTTTTCAGCAACCTGTTAAAGGGCAAATGATTAAGCCGAATTATTTTTTTCTATTTTGCTCATACTCTATGGTATTGCATGAGCCTTTGATAAACCTAGCAATTTATGGCTGACATATTGATGGCTTTAGGTGGAAATAGATAATATCCATGCTGGATATATTCAGGGTAGGGAATTCACTTTAATCGCTTCAAGGGGCCGTGATTATATCTTGCTTCCTATCCACACCACGCGGCCCAGGAGTTGAAGATTTTCCAGGTCGGATGAAGTCAGCACCTGTTCTCTGGAGGCAACCGGGTTGTCCCCACGAATAACCGCCGACCCATCCAGCAACCATTCAATTCGTTTGACCATCAGGCCATTGTCCAGATTGATTAAATAGATTCCCTCTCCCTTCACTCGTGACTTGCTCCGATCGACAAGCAACAGGTCTCCGGCTCGGAGGGTCGGTTCCATTGAGTCCCCAATGGAATGGACCAGGATCAGGTTTTTGGGATCGGTGCCCAATTCCTTGTAAACCCAGTCTGCCTTGAAGGCGAGGTGGTCGACGATTTGTTCAGAGTGTACGATGGAACCGCCTCCGGCAGAGGCTGAAATATTATATCGGGGAACCAGTACAAAACCCTCCAGGGTGGAGAGCATGGGGGGATAACAATGCTCCTCCTTTATTTGCATTTTCCCCTCCCCACTGAGCAACCAGCCGGGATCGCATTCGACCATTTTAGCCAATCTAGCCAGAAACTCAGAGCTTGGAATCCGTTTTCCGGTTTCATAATGGTTCATAGTGGGGACAGAAATATTCAATTTTTCAGCCAAATATTTTTGCGTGAAACCCTTTGACTTTCTTGATATTGTTATTCTATTGTTAATTTTATTAGTCATTTGGTGTATTTTTTATTGACAAAATTATTTATATGGATAATATATCTCATGAAATATTAATAATCAATAATATTTAATGGATTTTGGTATATTGTTGTGGCCAATCTCAAAAAACGCGGGGGGTGAGTTATGGAATCGAATGATCATGGTGTGGACTGGAGGGAAGTCGCTTTTATGCTCAATAGTGCCAATGAAGTCCTGGCGGACAAAGTTCATAAACTGAATCAGGACTATACCCGGCTACAGGAGCAAAACAAAATGCAGAATTTATCGTTGTTCGGCAAAAACTGCACCAACGAGAACAATTAACCGCATTTTTTGAGGGTCATCTCAGGGAGCTGATTTTACTCAACTGATATTTCTGAACAGCCCGGTTATGTTCCACCAGGGTGCTGGAAAAATGGTGACTGCCATTTTGCCGGGAAACAAAATACAGATTGTCAGATTCGATGGGAAATATGGCCGCTACGATGGATTTTATTCCTGGGCTGGCGATAGGGCCGGGTGGCAGTCCTTTATACCGGTAAGTATTGTAAGGTGAGTCGATTTTTAAATCATGTTTTCGGATGTTGCCGTCAAACCTTTCTATTGCATAAATCACGGTTGGGTCGGTTTGCAGACGCATGTTTTTTCTTAACCGGTTGTGAAAAACAGACGAGACCATTTTGCGCTCTGAGTCCAATCCTGTTTCCTTTTCGATCAGGGAAGCCAGTGTAATAATTTCGTGCCAGGAAAGATTGCTCTCTTTGGCACTTTTCATTAACTGGGCCTTTGAAACTTGTTCCCGAAACGTGTCCACCATATTCCGGACAATTTTTTCCTCAGGAGTGAATTTGCTGAAGTGATAGGTTTCCGGGAATAAATAACCTTCGAGACTGTCAGTGGGTATACCGAGTGAGCGGATTAAATTTTCATCACGGGTTTGGCGGATAAATTTTTCCGGGTTTGCCAGACCTTCCGCGTTCAGTAACGCGGCAATTTCTGTTATCCGGTAACCCTCTGGAATGGTGACAGGGTGAAGAACCGTCTTCCCGGAGGTGATCAGGTCAATAATCTCAGAAGGAAGCATGGAAGGCGACAAACTGAACTCTCCAACCATGACCTGGTTCTGTTTGCTTTGAATGTAGGCGATGGCCTGAAAAGCGCTGGCACTGCGGATCAGCCCTTGGTGGGAAAGCGCCACTGCAACTTGTTTTAAGGTCATTCCCGGCTGGATATCAAAGATTTGCGGCTGGCTGTCCTCACTGGCGGGGCGAGAGCCCTGATAGTAGAACACGCCGATTACCAACCAGACGAGTGCCAAAAACCCCCAGAAGCCAGTGAGAAGAGTTCTTTTTATCCAGCGTTGCATAACGGTTTATAATGAGGCTTTTCGTAATTGCTTGAGGAACTGGTCATTTTCCTGTTTTGTTCCTACCGTAACGCGCAGACAGTCTTTTAATCTGGGGTGGGAATTCAGGTTTCGCAAAAGGGTGCCATTTTTTTTCAGGTTATTGAATAAGGTTTCCCCGCCTTCAGGAGCCTTGAATAAAATGAAATTGGAGTTTGAGGGGTATGCGATTATGCCGGACAGTTTAGATAGCTCATCTATTAACCGGTCCCGTTCTTCCACGATGGACTTGATTTGATTTTGTACGTGGGTAAAGTCATTGAGAAGTTCGCTCGCAACCCACTGTGAGACGGAATTCGAGTTATAAGGCAGGCGGACTTTATTAACCTGTTCAGCCAGCTTGCCTGGAAAAATTCCATAACCTATTCGGAGTCCCGCCAGACCAATTTTTGACAAACTCCTGAAGATAACCAGATTATTATGTTTTTCCATTTGCTTCAAAAAACTCTTTCCCGCAAAATCATGATAGGCCTCATCGAGCACCACGATGCCCTCGAACTGTTCGATGACCTTCTGGATTTCCTGTTCGGAAAAGCAGTTTCCCGTAGGGTTGTTGGGGTAACTGATGAAAACAATGCGGGCTTTATGTTGGGCGATGACTTCCAAAGCTGTCTGGGCTTCGAAATCCCAATTATCATTGAGGGGAAAGCTGACAGGCTTCAACCCCAGGCATTGCGCAGTGATGCCATACATGGCGAATGTAGGGTCGGGGAAGGCGATCGTGTCGCCTTCATCGCATAGAACCTGCATGAGGTATTGAATCAATTCATCTGAACCATTCCCGATGATGATCTGTTCGGGGAGCGCACCGGTTCTTTTGGCGATGGCCTGTTTCAGTTTCCTGCAATCAGGGTCGGGGTAACGATTGAGTTCCAACTCATCCAATCGCTGAAATATTTTATTTAACAGTTCCGGCGAGGGAGGGTAGGGGTTTTCATTGGCGTGTAACTTGGTGCCCTCGTCCAGGCTTTCCACTTGATAAGCTTTCAGCCCTTTAATTTTATCCCGGACAAGTTTCATGAGATCAACGTGCGACATGGTCAATCAGTTCCTTCCTGTAACAAGGCTTCAATGTCGGGTGAGGGAGGGCGGTAATTGGAAACTTTGACTCTTTCCGCTTGCAGGATAGCGAGTATGGCATTCACCGTGTCTTCGACGACATAGTTTGTAATGACGTAATCATACATCCTATATTTTTTGATTTCCTCTTTCCCGGTTTCAATGCGCTGTTTGATGCGGTCTTCCGAGTCGGTGCCTCTTTTTGTTAGCCGGGCTTTCATTTCTTCTATTGATGGCGGAAGGATAAGGATATAAATCCCCTGGTATTTCATTTTGCGTAAAGTCTCAACCCCCTGGACATCCAGTTCCAAAAGGGTATCGTGGCCGGTATTTAGATGTTCTTCAGCAGAGTGCAAAGAGGTCCCATAATAAAAATTGTGGACCCTGGCCCATTCGAGGAAATCATTATTATTAATTTTTTCCTCGAACTCCTGTGAGGTCACGAAGAAATAATCCAGACCTTCCTTTTCGCCGTTTCGGATTTTCCGCGTGGTGTGGGAGACAGCAATTTTCAAATCGGGTAATTTTTTCAGCAAGAGCCTGCAGGTGGTTGTTTTTCCCGTCCCGGAGGGGGCGGAAAGTATCAAAGCCAATCCTTGTCTCATTTAAAAGATTCCAAAAATTTATAAAAATTTACAGGGGAAATTGCAAAAATCAATCACTCAATGTTTGCCAACTGCTCTCGTATTTTTTCAAGTGTACTTTTTATTTCTATCACCAGATTAGCAACCTGGGTATCGCTGGATTTTGAACCCATTGTGTTGACTTCCCGGTTGATTTCCTGGGTGATGAATTCCAGCTTTCGCCCTATGGGCTCTTTCGATTCAAATAATTTCCTGAATTGGTTGAGGTGACTGCTGAACCGCGTGATTTCTTCGGTGATGTCGCACCGGTCCGCCAGAATTGCGGCTTCCTGGGCCAGGCGGGCCTCG
>Ga0210009_1002790_pt1 | contig 12116 bp, 10 predicted proteins | sample CryGeyCG2114_065_FD_185457 | JGI IMG/M metagenome (GOLD analysis project Ga0210009, IMG submission 185457) | Groundwater microbial communities from aquifer - Crystal Geyser CG12_big_fil_rev_8/21/14_0.65 (SPAdes) (version 2) | ecosystem: Environmental > Aquatic > Deep subsurface > Groundwater ... | reverse complement strand
TTCAACAAGAGGTAAGCCAATTTTTTTAACAACAATTGATCGTGCCTCGTCAATAAGCCGTTGCCCCGTTTTCCTATGAATCTTTACTTTATCAAAAATAGAGTAAACTGAATCAAGAATTTTTTTTTGCTCACTAACGTCAAAATTATCGTTTGATAACGGCAAGTAAACCTCTATATTTCTACAGCTCTTTAAACTCAATTTATACTGCAGTGAGCCGACAGAGAATCTTTCTGTTTGCATTTGTCCAAATTCACTATCAAGGAAGTGGAGTAAAAATCTAGGTAAAACATTTTCGTCTTTTGTCCTTACTCTCACAATATTTTCCGTAAAATCACAAACTTCTATTTCTTTTTCTAAGATTCCTACTCCTCCAATCGTGCCGACAATTGTAATAACAACGTCATCCTTTTTTAGTTGATAATTTTGTATCCCTTGATGTATATATTTTGTGATTTTTGCCGCACCATCTATATTTACTTTTAGATTTTTTATATCAATTGCACGAATATAAGGAATTATGCTCATTTCGTTTTCTTGAATTACTGTTCCTTTTGGTAATCTTTTCCCGCCATCAACATCGGCAATCACTTTCAATTTTGTGAGTTTCCTGTTGCTTTTTTTTGCCGTTCGTAATTCTTCAATTTTGTTTTCAAAAATTGGGTTGAACCAAGCGCAATCCAACCGGTCATCTTCATCAACAAGATTAACCCCAAAAGTTAGGGGTATTTTTTCAAAAATAATTTTATTTGTAGTCGCCATTTTCAAATTTTCTAAATGAATTAAGAATATCGCCTAAATCACCCCAACCTTCTTTTTCGTCCGTTATTCTTCCGGCATCGTTATGCCCAACATCATTACTAATCGCCATAAATACTTTGGGCTGTTTTTCTGATGGGCTGGTCTTTTTGGTTAGGTAAAGCACCGAAGTCTTTACTCCAGCATCGGCATTAACAAACGTGTTTTTGGGAAGAGAAACAATTGCTCTGACAATATATCTTTCTCGCAACCATTCTCTAAATTTTTGCATGACCTTACCCTGGCCCTCTGTGTTAAGAACACTTTCATCAATGACTGTTAAAAGTTTTCCACCTGGTTTTAAGAGGTCATGATAACGTTCGATGAACATTATGTTTGATTTTAGCGACTTTGCTAAATTACCTCCGAGCGTTGCTATCCCGTATTGTTCTAAAACTCTTTTTTCATCCGGCTTGCTTTGCTCATACTTCATGCTAAATGGTGGATTCGTAAGCACCACATCAAATTTCTGATTCTCAAGTATTTTTTTCAACTCCTGTATTTCCGTCTTTCGCTCGTTATCCGTTCCAGATTCAACATATGACTCTTTGTCGAGAGTATCAGCCAAAAAAATATGGCTTCCACCATCGCCATGGAGATACATATTCATTCGGGTAATGGGAACAATGTCGTCTTCGCTTGCATCAATACCAAACAGGGATTGCTCGCGTATTTTTTTCTTTAGTTTCTCTTGATCAGTGGGTAAATTTTTTGCTTTATCAAATAAATCACTCAGTGCAAAAATCAAGAAGCCACCAGTCCCGCAAGAACCATCAAGTACTGTGTCTGGTTCATATTCCCCGGTGTTAACGTTTTTTTTGATACACAGTTTGGACAATTTTGTCATAAATTTAACAACGGATCGAGGAGTAAAGAATTGTCCCAATTCTTTACCACGCACCGTTGCCTCCAAAAATGTTTCAAAAACCTTGCCGTTTATATCATCCTCAACACTTCGTAGATTAAAATTTTCAACCATCTCAACGATGACTTTGATTGTTGATACAGAAAGATTTATTTTTTCATTTTTTTGAAAGATGCGTTTTTTTAAATTACGATTCACCAAGTCCTCCAGCTTATCTCGATAATCTTGAAAAAGCTTATTTATCCAGTTCTCATCTCTTGTTTGTTCAATTTTGTGTATACTAAACCTAAAATCATCAATTAAGACATTGAGCCCTTTTTCTTGTTTATCTTGAATTTCCTTATCTTCATTCATTTTTACAAAAAGAACCTTCGTAAATTCATAAAATGCCTTTTTGGGTCCAATTTTTTGTTTTCTTCGTATCAAATCATGGGCTTGTGTTAGAATGCCTTTTAATTCTTTAAGGTCTGGGGTACGAAATTCAAAAATTTCTTCTTTAGGAATGGACATTCCTTTCTTGAAACTGTTTAGCGATATTAACTCTTTGAGTTTTTTGTATTTTTCATTTGAATCGAAAAAATCTTCAAAACTCAATTCCAAAATAGGCTTATTTTCATCAATCCTTGCAAGCTTTGTTTTCATGCCATTGGTGGCTAAAACGAATTGGATCGGATTTTTTCCAATAAAACCTCTATTGACTACGATTGCATAGTCCTGTGCCTCGGTTATGTATTTATCTATCGGTTCCTCTGGATGTTTTGCTTCGATTATTAAAGCGGGAGTTTTCCCTATACGAAGCTGATAATCGGGGATATGGCTTTGTCGCTTTTGTCCCTTACCAATAACATACGATGGAATAGCGTGCTTGGTTAAAATATTCGTATCTTTATATCCTAAATCTTTGAGTAAACGGGCAACAAAAAATTGCTCAACATCACTTTCGTTGCGGAGAACTGATTTTTCGCAAAATTTGTTATTCATAGTAAAAACATAACACAATTCTCATCCGCATACAAGACATCTTTTTTGAAGCATCCTAAATTAAATAAATCGCACATAACGTGAGTTAAATTTATTATTTATTCAATAATTTATGACACTATTCCCCAAATCCTGGTATCTTTAGTATTCCTGAGGCAATAAATTTGACGATAAAAACTGAGCTCAAGGTAAAGATTACCCCGGCGATGGCTCCATAGACAACCCTTTTTCCATAGTTAAGTCTTTCCGGATTGGTTTGAGAAGTGGCAATAATAAATGATCCATATAAAAGATACAAAAAAGCAATTCCACCAGCTATAGCAAAGACGATATTTAATAGAGACTGCACTACCCCACCACCAGCCCCTTCTTCGGTAAATCCACCACTACCATCACCACCTAAACAACCAAGAAATGTATATTGTTTTCCCGGAGCCCCTGTTGGAGGTAAGTTTGTGTCGGGATTAACAATTAAACTTTCCATCGTTGAGGGGTCGGATGATATGTCCGGATAAAGACATTCTTGACAGGCAGGCCAACTTTGAGGGGGTTGATTAGGAGGGCAAAACCCACAAAGATCACAGGCCGCATAGCGATCTTGAGCAAAAACCCCCGTGGTTATAATCTTTATAAAAGTTATAAAGATTATAACGATTATAAGTATACGCATTTTCATGTTTTCAGTATATCAAAATTATACATAGGCATATTGCTATAATGATTTTATGAAGAGGTTTTTTATTGGGGTATTTTTATTGATGATATTTTTACCATTTTTGATATCGGTAAAAGCTGACGAAATAGACGATATTAATAATGCCATCAATTCATTAAAAAAAGACCTTTCGAGTAAAGAGGTAAATTATCAAAGTTTATCCGTAAAATTGAATGAAATTAAAAATAAAATAGGTAGCCTAGAACAAGAAATAGTCAAAAAAGAACTTGAGGTAAAAAAGGGAGAACAGGTATTGGTTTATCAGCAAGAACTTCTTAATGAAAGGGTGAAATCGTATTATAAAAACGTTAATAAAAATTCAACCTTATTCTTGAGTGTTTTAGTAGCAGATGACCTATCAACTTCACTCCGAAAAATATTCTATCAAAAAACAATCGTGGATGAGGATAAAAAAACGATTATTAAAATTGTTTTGTATGTTAAAAATCTCGAAGAAATAAAAAAACAATTAGAGATAGAAAAATCAGGGCTGGCAAAGTCAAAAATTGAAGTGGACAGACAATCACAGATTATTGCTGGACAAATTAATCAAACAAGAACACAGATTGCTGAACTAACAGTTAGACAACAACAACTTATTGCCAGCAGAATTGCCGGGTTAAATCTTTCCAGATCGGCCAGTTCTGCAATTCAATGCGTTGATGATAGAAATTTAGACCCGGGGTTTGGTACAGGTTTTGCTTTTTATACATACGGTATTCCTCATAGGGTTGGATTAAATCAATATGGAGCAAAAGGTCGAGCCGATGCTGGACAAAATTATGAAACCATTCTAAGGTCATATTATAATTATGACTCCTTTCAAGATATGGATGCAAGAATAAGAGTTGATGGTCATTCGCCCGACTATTCTCTGGAAGATTATGTTAAACGAATTTATGAAATGCCTGCTGATTGGAATATGGAAGCACTAAAAGCACAGGCAATTGCTGCTCGATCATTTGCGATGGCGTATACAAATAATGGTTCAGGTTCTATTTGTGATTCTCAAGATTGTCAAGTTTTTAAAGATGAAGAAAAAGGAGGTAGGTGGAATGAGGCGGTTGATGCAACAAAGGGTAAGGTGATGGTTGTAGGCGGACAGCCAATTAAAGCGTGGTTTGCTTCTACATTTGGGGGCTATACTCATACTTCCGCAGAAGTATGGGGAGGAAACACATCCTGGACAAAAAACTTTGCTGACACATCCTCTGGGGTTGGGAGTTTTTCCGATTTGAATTCGAATGCTTGGGATAAAGAATCAAAATGTTTTTATACTGCCCAAGGTTCTCGTGCAGATTACGGAAAGTCTGCATGGCTTAGACCATCAGAGGTAGCAGATATTGCCAACACACTTTTATTAGTCAAAAAAGATCCAAGTACTACAGACAATCTCTATCAGGTTGATAAATCAAATCCGTCAGGAAAAGAAAACTGGAGTCCAGATAGAGTTAAATCAATGTTAAGTAATCCTTTTAATAATATTACGGATGTAAGGATAACAGGTGTAGATTTTGGGGGCGGTAGAACAACAGAAATAATAATTGTTGAAGGCGGGAGAGAGGAAAGATTTAGCGGAGATGAATTTAAAAATAGATTGAACTTACGTGCACCAGCAAATATTTCAATTGTTGGGCCGTTATTTAATATTGAAAAAAGGTAATCATTTCAAGTATGATGAAGATTGGAGAATATATGGGTATATACATAAAAAAAATATTAATCACAGCATTCTTTTTTTCGTTCGGTCTGATGTTTGCCCCTACTTCTGTGTTGGCAATAACTTTTGATTTAATTGCTCCCACTGAACAATTGGTGAGAGGTCAAGATGTAATATTTACAATCAATATTGACGCTGAAGGCAAATCTTTATCTTCAACATCGGTTGGAATGACATATGAAACTCAATATCTAGAATATATTTCAACTACTCCAGGCAATACTTTTACCACTGTTTCGGCCGATGTCCAAGACGTAGGTAAACTTTTAATTACAGGATCCTCAACAGTACCTTATTCCGGAGCAGGTACATTTGCCTATGTAACTTTTAAACTGATTGCAACGTCATCTGGCTCAACTCAGCTTTGTGCGCTTTTTAGTCCGTCAACTCCAACCGCCACCCCAGGTCCGAGCCCAACCCTAGGTCCGAGCCCAACCCCAGGCGGCCCAACCAGTCCCCCAGTTCCAACGTCTTTACCAAAGACAGGTGAAAGTGGCTCGACTGTTCAGGGGGCTATATTAGCTTCACTTTTTTTTGTAGCTGCTGGTGTAGGGCTTTTTGTTTTTAAAAAAACATGAACAGATTTAATTGGGTAAAAAATATATTAGTTATTTTCACAAGCTTTTTTTTATTGGCGGGCTTGAGTCCTGTTTTTGCCCAAACAACCCCCACTCCAACGGAAACCTCTCCCTTACCGTGTCCAAATAAATCTGGCCAAAGGGGTGTTTGTTCTGCCGAACTTGAAGCTATCTACCAGGAGCAGGGTAAAGGAGAAGAGTGCACGGCAGATTATGAAAAATTTAAATCAGACCCAGCCAAATATCATATTTGGATAGAAGATAGCGAAGTTACGACACAAGGAAAATCTAATGATCGAGCTCGCCAATTTATTTATTGGGTGACGACTCATGCAACTAATGACAATCACCCTATTTTAACAAAGATCTGGGGAACTGCTAGAAACTTAAGTTATTTTTTTGTTGTTTTAACGGCAGCTCTTTTAGGTTTGGGAATTATCATTGGTCAACGAACAAATTTTGAAACCGGAATTAAGCTTTGGCCAGCAATTTCTAAAATATTAGTATCAATTCTCTATATTGCCTTTTCTGCCACTATTGTCATAACCATTGTTCAACTTTCGGAAGTAATGATGAAATTTTTTATTGAAAACTTGGGAGGAGGAGACCTTTTTAATATTTATTTTTCCGGTATCAGTAACGAAAATAATTATATTAATTTTATCGGTTGCCGTGATCTAAATATTCGCGTTCAAGAAGCTGTAAAAACAGAAATGTTTTTACTAAAATTAACAAACATAAGTTATTATTTTATGGGAGGAATGTTGTTGCTCCGAAAAATCATTTTATGGTTTCTCCTTTTTGTCTCTCCATTTTTAGCAATTTTATTATCTTTTGCTTTTATTAAGAATGTTGGAATGATTTGGATAGGGGTATTTTTTCAATGGATTTTTTATGGTCCGTTATTAGCACTCTTCTTAGGAGGAATGGCGTCGATTTGGAAATATGGAATTCCCTTTATTTTTGATTTTTCTAGAGTTAACACAGCTGCTGGCTATGTTTATCCATCGGCAATAAGCATACTGTATGGTGGACCAGCACAACAACTATCAATGACGAACAATGGAAACTACATTGATACATTTGTTGAATATATTATTACTTTGATAATGCTTTGGGCGGTAACATTCTTTCCTTGGTGGTTACTTCGCATATATAGAGATTATTGTTGTGAAGGAATTAATGCCATGAAAAATATAATGTTATCCAACTTAAATCCCGGACATCCGAATGGGCCTCCACCTCCGCCTTCACCAACCCCGATTCCAACCAATATCAACTCAAATGTTGGAGTAGAGATGAAAATCCCAAGAGAAACAGGAGCAACGGTTAAAACAAGAATAGAAACGATAGAGGAAATAAAAAGAGCAAAAACAGAAGATATCAGTAGGTCTCTAAATATTAAGGCGACCAATCTTACTGATATTGCCCATTTTGAAACTAACAAAACCCTTAATGAAACTACCAATAAAAATATTAATTATTTAAAAAATCCAATTCAGGCCTCAACTCCAGCTGAAAGACAAAAATACATGAATATTAGGAGCGAACTTTCATCCCGAGCAGCTAAGTCAGATTTTGCTGCCCGTCAAGTAATAAATGTTTTTACAGCTACAAAAACAGAGCAATCCCATATTAGACAAAATATTATTACTTCCCTACCAAAAATGGTTCCGGTTACTCAAGTAGTTTCATTTAAGGTCAAAATATCTCCGGAAAAAACTCAACAAATATCGCGTGCTATTACAAATACAGTTATTAACAATAAAACTACTATTGATATTATTTCACAAAAAAGTGGCGTTGGACCTGAAAAAACAACCCAAGTTCTTAATTCTTTTCATCAAAATATTAATACTCCAGCAACCGAAGTGGCTCAAAAAATATCAGATGATACAAAAATAGAAAAGGCAAAAGTTACTTCAGTTATCAAAGAATTTTCCGTTCAATTACGATCGGATGAAAAAATTAGCCAAGCAGTGGCTAAAGATAACAATCTTGATTCGGACCAAGTTAAAAAAGTTATAGAAGCTCAACACTTAGTAGTTAGTGAACCGGAAAAAAACATTGAGCAAACTGTTACCATACCTAAAACAGTGTCAATTGATGAATATGAAGAAGTAAAGAAAATGTGGACACGCCAGTACGAAAAGGGCGAGGTCCCATTAACGGAAAATCTTAAAACCAGAAGTGCTTGGGTTGAACAGGACATTGTTATTATCACTAATACTTTAAATAAACTTTTATCTTCTGATGAAGAAACGAAACAACAAGGTTTGGATGATGTTGGATATATTCTCCCAATTTTCTTGGTTAATAATCTAACAGGTGAACAATTGCTTGCCTATCTCAAAGCAAAGATTGAGGCAGCAAGAACGGTTAAAGATTTATTAGATCGGGAAAAAGAGGTGACGGAAAGACTTAAAGCCGGAGCGGAAGAAAAAGTAGATGTTATGAAGCCAAAGATGAAAGAAGCGGAGAAGACGATGGAGTTGAAGCAAGAGCTTAAAGAAGAATTACCTAATTAACCTAATTAATCTAATTTCTAAATAAAACCCAATTACCCAATTGGATATTGGTAATTTATTAGGTTAATTAGAAATTAGTAATTAGAAATTATCAATAACTTCTTACTAAACTTCGTCAGCACTTCAATTTCTCCCTTCTCTTTAATTAACACCGTGTCCTCAATCCTCATCCCCCACTTATTATTAATATAAACTCCCGGCTCAATTGTGACGACTTGATTTAGTAATAGAACATCAGTTGAAGTAAATGAGATTTTTGGAAATTCATGAATTCGCAGACCAACTCCATGCCCTGTTGAATGGGAGTAGGAAGAGTGGTTAGTGGCGAGTGAATAGTGACTAGTTAGTTGTTGACGGCAAAATTGATCAACAGAAACGGGATTATTATCAGTCTTTAATCGTTCAATGGTTTTTTCTTGAGCATTTAGAAGGATCTTATAAGTATTTATCATTTCCGAAGTCGGTTTCCCAACAAAAATCATTCTTGTTGTGTCTGAGTGATAGTCTTCAAACTTAGCTCCATAATCTATTAAAATAATTGAATTTTTTTTAACTTTTTCATCATTGCCGGCCCTTGTGTCGTAGTGAGGAACAGCAGAATTTTTATCAATTGCAATAATCGGATAAAAAGATAGGTCATAGCCTTTTTCTTTTAACCAAAATTCTATTCTAAAGGCTATTTCTTTTTCAGAAGTTCCGGGTTTGATAGTTTTGACAATCTCTTCTAAGCATTGGTCCGCAATTTTACAAGCTGTCCTCAAATTGCTAATTTCTTCTTCATCTTTTATCTCCCTGATTTTAATAATTAATTTTTCTAAAGAAATAAGTTCAACATTTGTCAAAAATGTCTTCATTTTTTGCAGTTCATTAACCTTTAAATCGTCGCCTTCAAATCCCATTATTTGAATTTTTTCTTCATTCACAATCTCTATTAAATGCTTAATTAGTCCCTTTTCTGGAGTTATTAGTTTTAAATTTAAAAATTTGTTATTTGTTATTGATTTGTCATTTGTCATTTGGATTTTGTCATTCAGATATCTACTGTCTGTAAACAAATAAGTGCTTTTTGCCGTCACAAGTGTCCATGCCTCCCTCTCATTGTCTGTTAGTGTTTTGAATCCTGTTAAATAAAGAATATTAAAAAAATTTGAAACCAAAAATCCACCAAGATTTTTTTCTATCAAAATTTTTCTTAATTTATTTATTCGAGTCTGAAGCATAAGTTCTAATTATATCTTAATAGTAGCGGAACGATTCATCGTTCCAAAATTACCATTTGATTTTTTAATATATACGTTATAACATTATTATAACTATGAATCAAACTGTCATTCCAATTGGTAATTCTTACGGAATTATCATTCCAAAACAATTAATGAGTCAAGTTGGTATTAAGCCAGGAAGCGTATTGACTGTCCAAAAAGATCCAAACGGAACGACCTTATTATTAAGTCAAAATGGCAAGATTAAATCTTCAATAACGCCCGATTTTCTACGTGCTTTAAATAATGTTAATAAACAATATGGGGAAGCCTTTCAGAATCTTGCAAACAAATAAAAAGGAAATTGTAGTTATAAATCTTAGTCTTGAGCAAATATTATTAATTCACGAAGATCAAATTAATAGTTATGGTGGTAGTCACGGTCTCCAAGACGTTGCCCTTTTTGAGTCCGCTGTGTATAGATCACATGCGACCTTTGGTGGAATTGATTTATATCCTTCTATCTATGAAAAAGCGGGAGCTTTAGTTCACTCACTGTTACTTAATCATCCATTTGTTGATGGTAATAAAAGAACTGCTATGGCTTCAATGTTGGTATTTCTTGAAATTAATGGTTATTTGTTTTCTGCTACTCAAAAAGAATTAGTAAAAACAGCCTTAAGTATTGAAAATAAAAAATGGAATATTAAACAAATCTCCCTCTGGCTCCAAAAACATTCTAAAAAGATAAGGCGTTAGGATATAATTGAGGGAAATGAATAAAACAAAAGGATTTTTATCACTTTTATCAGCAGGGTTTCTTTTTGGTATATTTGGTATTTTTGTTAGGCTTCTTAATAGCGAAATGACTAATTTTCAGCAAATATTTTTTAGAAGTGTTGTTGGATTTATATTAGCGTCGGGGATAATTATTTTATTTAAAAAAAAAGTATCTATTAAAAATATTTCTTTAGTTAATTTATTATTGTTTGCAATTTCCCTACCTTTAACAATTGTTTTTTATACCTTGTCTATTTTGAAGACTAAAATTATAGTAGCTGTAGCGGCACTCTTTTTAGGATCGATCTTGCTTTCTTTAGTAGCGGAGATCCTCTTTTTCAAAGAAAAATTAACAGTAAAAAAAGGCTTGGCAATTATAAGTTCAATACTAGCTTTATATTTCTTTACAGCGCCATTTTCTTTTAAAAATATCAACATTGGATTAGTTTTTGGGATTTTGAGCGGTTTTATGGACACATTGAGCAATACTTTTAAAAAACATCTTGGGGACAAGGTCGATAGATTTTTATTGGTTTCGATTCAAATGATGGGAACAATAATTATTTCTCTGGTATTAATGCTTTATACAAAAACTTTATTTATTCCTCAAATTTCTCCGTTTATTTTATTAGTTGGGCTACTATTCGGATTTTTCTTGATGCTCAATAACTATTTAATGCTTGTTGGTTTTCATAATTTTGATTTAAACTTAGGAACGATTATTTTATCCTCAGAATTATTATTTGCTTTTATTTTTGGCTATTTATTTTATAAAGAAATGCCAACATCTAATGAATTAATCGGAGGTGGTTTAATAACTTTTTCAATAATAATAGCTCACTTAAATTTTAAGAAAAAAAATTATCTAGCGTTTAAATAAATTATGAAAATAATAAGTGTTGATAAGGTCGTAATCTATCCTGAACATCTTCAAAAATTAAAAAAATTTGGGGAAGTCATTATCTATAATAATGTCCCAAATGAAAAAGAAGGTATTAAAAGAATTAAGGACGCTGATATTATCGTTGATAACTGGTATAAAATGCCCGCTAATGTTATTGCCTCTGCCCCATCATTAAAAATGATTTGTGTTGCTGCAACAGGATATGAATGGATTGATCTAAATGAAACCAGAAAAAGAAATATTCTTGTATCTAATTCGCCATGTTATAGTTCAGAAGCCGTGGCTGAACATACAATTGGTTTATTACTTCATTCAATCAGAAGAGCATCTGAGTCAGAAAGAGAAATGGCAAATGGTAAGTGGGATCCAATGAAATTTAAAGGGAAAGAATTAAAAAGAAAAACCTTAGGGATTATTGGATTTGGATCAATTGGTAAAAGAATTGCCGAAATAACTGAAAAAGGTTTTAATATGAAAATTTTACATATAAATACTCAATCGTCAATAACAGATTTTGAAAGATTACTAAAAGAAAGTGATTTTATTTCAATTAATGCACCTTTAACAGAAAAAACTAAAGGAATGATTGGTCAGAAAGAATTTGATCTAATGAAAGTAGGGGTAGCAATTGTTAATACCGGAAGAGGTGCAATAATAAATGAAGAATCACTTATAAGCAATTTAAAATCAGGCAAGGTCTTTTCAGCCGGACTGGATGTTTTTTCGAATCAACCGATTAATAAAGACAATCCTCTTTTTAAGCTTACAAATGTTACTTTAACACCTCATATAGGGTTTAACACAGAAGAATCAGAATACAGGCTATCTGAAATAGTAGTTAACAATATTAAAAACTTTATAGAAGGACACCCAATTAATATTGTTTAGCGTAATTTGGATAGATAAATTAACATAAACATATGAAAAATGCTTTAATGCTTCATGCTTGGTATAGTAATCCGGAAGATAATTGGTATCCATGGTTAAAAACTAAGTTGGAAGAAAAATATTATCAAGTATTTTCTCCAAAAATTCCCACTTTTGA
>Ga0210009_1002788_pt1 | contig 12137 bp, 8 predicted proteins | sample CryGeyCG2114_065_FD_185457 | JGI IMG/M metagenome (GOLD analysis project Ga0210009, IMG submission 185457) | Groundwater microbial communities from aquifer - Crystal Geyser CG12_big_fil_rev_8/21/14_0.65 (SPAdes) (version 2) | ecosystem: Environmental > Aquatic > Deep subsurface > Groundwater ... | reverse complement strand
TAAGTTTTCAGTGTTAATAATTGCAGGAATATTTAAAGCTCGTGCCAAAATTGCAATATGTGAATTATAAGAGCTATCACAAGATATAATGCCTTTAAGTTTTTTATAATTAACATTAGCTAAATCAGTAATTGTAATATTTTTTCCAACTAAAATAGTTTGCTGACTGCTTATTTTTTTATATTTAAGATTATTATCTAAATTAGATAATATTTTTTTACCTAAATCAACAAGATCATTTGCTCTTTCTTTTAAATATTCATCTTCAATTGCTGATATTTTTGCAATGTGATGAAATATAGTCTTTTTAAGAGCTCCTTTAGCCCAGTTACCTTTTTTTATTTCGTCTATAGTATCATTAACTAAAAAATCTTCATTTAAGATAGTTAAATAAGCACTAAAAAGATTAAATTCATTTTTAGGCAGAGTGTCTTTAAAGCTTTCTGTTAACTCTATTATTTCTTGTTTAGATATCTCAATGGCTTTTTTTAATTTATTAATTTCAGAATTAATTTGGTGTTTAGTTATTTTTTTATCAGGGATTTTACCAATTTCTTCTAAATCATGTAGAACTAAAGCCTTACCTATAGATATTCCTGGGCAAGCTGAAATTCCGGTGTATGTTTTTTTATCGTTATATCTAACATTATGAAATATATTTTTTAAACTTTCAGAAAATTTTGCATTAGAAATTATATTAGCAAGATGAGCAGCAAGTGTTATTAAAAAAAACTCTTCTATTGGGGCAAATTTTTGCGTAGTTTTATGTTCCATTATTATTACTCCAAGAACTTTATCTTGGTGAATAATTGGGGTTCCTAAGAATCCATTAAATGAAGCTTCATTTAATTCATTAAGAAATAAATAGCTTGGATGAGATATGGCTTTTTCTAAATTAATAACTTCTTTTTTCTTGCCAATTAAACCAATTAAACCAGAATCTTTAGAAATAATTATATTTTTTTTTAATTTAATATTAAAACCATTTTGAGCAGCTAAAACATAATTATTTGAATGATTATCTAATAGAAATATACATGAGGCTTCTATTTTTAAAACATTATTTATTTTACTAACAATAACGTTTAAAGATTCCGATAAGTCATTGGAATACGAGCATTTTTCTATAATATCTCTTAATATATCTAACATTTTTATTTTCTATAAACTATATGATCCTATAAATTAATTATAGTAATCAAGCCCATATTATTAAATAAAAAATTATTTATATATTAATAAAAAAACTTAAAACTTTTCTATAAATATCTTTTTTAAAATCTATTACCCAGCTAATAGGAAACCAATATGGAACAAACTTGAATTCTGAAAATTCATGATTTGTTCCATTTTTCAGATAATCAGATATTTTTTTTAAATCATTATGAACAAGTCTTACTAAAAACCATTTTTGTTTTTGGCCGGCATATTCAACATTACTTTTTTTGAATTTCTTTTTATAATACAGCCAATTACTAGTTTCAGATAAGATTTTAAAGTCATCTGGATCTAGATTTAATTCTTCTTTTATTTCTCGATATAAAGCGTCTATCAAACTCTCATTAGCTTTGATTCCGCCTTGAGGAAATTGCCAAAAGTCATCTTGAGGAATACTAGTTTTAGATGACCTTTTGGCAATAAGAACCTTGTTTTCGTTATTAAGTATAACTATACCTACATTCTTACGAAAGTTATTATGCATTATTTTCTTTAAAAACTAAATCTAATTCTTTAGCAGCTTTAGCTTCATTTACTCTAGTAATCTTAAGATTATGTGGAGCTGTTTTAACTAAATTAGCATCAGTTTTAATTTCGTTTAATATTTTTTTCATTATTTCAATAAAATTATCAATTTCTTCCTTGCTCTCTGTTTCTGTAGGCTCAATTAATAAGCATTCTGGAATTAAAAGTGGGAAATAAATTGTTGGAGCATGTACACCATAATCTAATAATCGTTTTGCTAAATCTAATGCTGTAACCCCATATTCTTTAGTTATATTTTTTAATGTTACAACAAACTCATGAGTTGCGAAACGATCTGGATATGCAAGTTCAAAACCAATTTTTTCAAGTTTTCTTGCAAGGTAATTAGCATTTAATACCGCATAGCTTGATACTCTATCAAGGCCTTCTTGGCCTAGAAGTCGAATATAACTATAAGCTCTTAATAAAATACCAGCATTACCCATAAAAGTGGATAGTCTGCCTATAGTATCTGGTTTAAAGTTTTTATCCTGTAAGAAATAAAATTTTTCACCATCTTTAATTTCACATCCAACAGTAGGAGTTGGTAAATATTTTGCTAATTTTTTATTTACAGCAACAGGGCCTGCGCCTGGACCACCGCCGCCATGTGGTGTTGCAAATGTTTTATGCAAGTTCATATGCATAACATCAAATCCCATTTCATAAGGGCTCACTTTTTTTACAATAGCATTTAAATTAGCACCATCATAATATAATAAGCCACCTGCTTGATGTACGATTTCAGCAATTTTCTGAATAGATTTTTCTGTGAGTCCTAATGTTGATGGATTTGTTAACATTATTCCTGCTGTGTTAGGACCTACTGTTTTCTTTAGAGCTTCAATATCTAAATCACCATCATCAAGAACAGGGATTTCTTTAACTTTAAAACCTGCTTTTGCTGCAGTTGCAGGGTTGGTACCATGAGCTGCAGTAGGAATTAATATTTCTGTTCTATCAAAATCTTTGTTATCGTGATGATATGCTTTTATCATTAAACATCCAGCAAACTCACCTTGTGCTCCAGCCATAGGAGTTAAAGATACATCAGTCATTCCAGTTATATCTTTAAGCAACTCTTGAAGTTCATACATACATGCAAGAAAACCTTGTCCTGCTGTATCAGGCGCAAGAGGATGTCTATTTATAAACCCAGGAAGTAAAGCATATTTTAAAATAGCTTTAGGGTTATATTTCATTGTACAAGACCCTAAAGGGTAAAAGTTTGTATCTATGCTAAATAATTCACGAGAAAGATTTGTATAATGCCTTACAACTTGTAGTTCAGAAACCTCGGGTAGTTCAGCATCTTTTTTTCTTAATAAATTAGAATTTTTAAGATTAATATTTAAATCATAATTTCTTGGAAAATGCAGGCTATTAATTCTACCTTTAGATGATTTTTCAAAAATTAGTTCCATAGTATGACCTTAAATTAAATATGTTTTTTTACTTCGTTGATAAATAAGTCTAAATCATCTTTGCTTTTAGTTTCTGTTGCACATATAAGTAAGCAATTAGGAAGATTAGGATAATATTTTTCAATATTAAGACCAGCTAATATTTTTTTATCAGAATTTTCTAATTTTGATAATAATTCATCAACAAAGTTACTACTTTTATTTTTAAACTCAATTAATGCTTCATGGAAGTAATCAGAGTTAAACTTTATGTCTATATCATTAATCTTTGCTAAGTTTTCAGCTAGATAGTGCGTATTTTCAAAGCTTTTTGCTGCCACGGCTTTTATACCTTGTTTACCTAAAAGGCATAGGTATATAGTAGCTGCAATCATTAAAAGTCCTTGATTAGTACATATGTTAGAAGTAGCTTTAGAGCGTCTAATATGTTGCTCTCGAGCTTGCAACGTTAAAACAAAAGCATCTTTACCACCAGTATCTGTAGTTCTACCAACAATTCGGCCCGGTATATTTCTTACATATGGTGTTTTACAGCAAATAAATCCAAAATATGGACCGCCTGAAGCTAATGGAATACCTAAAGGCTGACCTTCCCCACAAGCAATATCAGCACCATTATTACCCCAGTGTCCTGGAGCCTCTAATAACGCAAGAGTAGTTGGGTTTACAACACTTATAACTAATGCATCATATTTATGAGATAAATCTGTAATATTATGAACATCTTCTAATGAACCAAAAAAGTTTGGCTGAGCAATTACTGTTGCAAGGATTGCGTCATCTTTCTCTTTATGTTCTTTAAAAATTTGTTCTAAAGCTGATAAATTTATAATACCCGTATCACTATCAAAAGGAACTTTAATTAGATTTACATTCTGGTGAGAAACAACAGTTTTTACAGTTTCAATATAATTAGGATGTAGAGACTCAGGAATTAATATGTTTTTGGTTTTACATTTCTTATGAGATCTTATAGCCATTAAAATAGCTTCAGCTGTTGCTGTTGCCCCATCATATAATGACGCATTAGCAATATCCATACCTGTAAGGCGTGACATATGAGTTTGAAATTCATAAATTAGTTGTAAATTACCTTGGCTTGCTTCTGCTTGATAAGGAGTATAAGATGTTGCAAACTCACCTCTTGATGCTAATTCCCAAACAGCAGCTGGAATATGATGCTCATAAGCACCAGCCCCAATGAAATTTAAATATCCAGAGTCAAGACTTGCCCTTTTTTGTAATAATTTAGCTAAATCATATTCACTTAGTGAATCATGAAGAGATTTATCTAAATTGGATTTAGGCTTTGCATCTAATAGACCTTGAGCATTTTCTTTAAATAATTCTCTAATGCTAGAAATATTAAGAAAATCTAGCATTTCTTTTTCTTCAAATTTGGTATGGGGAATAAATGGCATTAATTTATATACTCCAGTTATTTTTTATTTGGAAATAAAACTTATAATGTCTCTTCGTATTCTGATTTCTCAAGTAAATTTTCTAATTGAGATTTATCTGATAATTTTATTTTAAATAACCAACCATCTTCAAAAGAGTTTTGGTTAATAAGTTCAGGCGATGATTCAAGTTCACTATTAATCTCTACTATTTCACCATCGACAGGAGCATAAATGTCAGCAGCAGCTTTAACTGATTCAATAACGCAGCAATCTGATTCTGCTGAAACTTCATCACCAACTTCTGGTAGTTCAACAAAAACAACATCACCAAGTTGCTCTGCAGCATAACTAGTTATACCTACTTTAACAGTATCGTTATCTAGCTTTACCCATTCATGAGTTTTAGTGAAAAGTAAACCATCAGGTATTTGAATAGACATATTAAGTTCCTCTCTATAATAAAAATAATTATTTAGTTAAAACAAACGATCTCGCCATTTCGCACAAACGGAAATTTGACAACAATAGCGCTTGCTTCGTTATTACGCATAACAACCTTACAATTTTTGTAATTATCTTTTTCTTTTTTGATTATAGAGGGAACTCTTGCAAGAGCAATACTTTTTTGCATAGTAGGTGAGTAAATTCCGCTAGTTACAATACCTTCATAACCATTATCAAATTTTATAACTTGTCCAGATCTTATTACGCCTTTATCTTCTAGAACAATACCAACTAATGTTGAGTCTATTTTGTCATTATCAATTATCTCTAGAGTTTTATTTTTACCAACAAAATTTCTATCTTTATCAGTAAGACTTAAAGTCCATTTCAAACAGGAATCTAAAAGATTATTATCTTCTGTCATATCTTGGCCATAAAGAAGTAATCCTGCTTCTAACCTTAATGAATCTCTGGCGCCAAGCCCACAAGGAGTAACACCTTTTTGCATTAATACTTCCCAAAACTTTTTAGCTAAGTGTGGTTTTAACAAAATTTCAAAACCCTTTTCACCAGTATAGCCTGTTGCAGCTATCATATATTTTTCAGCTTCAATACATTCAAAGAATTTTAAATTACATAATCTTTTATAAATATCAGGAGTCTCTTCATCATTGAAAATATCTTGAATATCTTTATCTTTGAATAACTCTAGAGATTTTGGGCCTTGAAGTGCAAGCATAACAAGTTCATTTCTTTCTAGAATATGACAATTAAAATTAGAATTGCTTAGTTCATTGTGTATCCATTGCATGTCAGCTTCTTTCCTAGATGCATTAAGAATCACTCTATAGTAATTAGCATTCAAATGGTATACAACTAGGTCATCAATAATCCCCGCATTATTGTTTAATATACAGCTATAAAGTGCTTTTCCTGGATTTTTTATTTTTTCAATGTCATTTGCCAGCAAATATCTTAAGAATTCTTTACTGTCAGGTCCTGTAATATCTATTACATTCATATGGGATACATCAAAGACTCCTATATTTTCTCTAACAGCGTTATGTTCTTTAATTTGTGAGCCATAATTGATTGGCATTTCATATCCAGCAAAGTTTACAAACTTAGCACCTGCCTTTTCATGCTCATCCCTTAAAACTAGTTGGTTTGTCATATGACCCTCATAATATTTACATTATTGCCTTAATAATATAATATAGTTAAATCTGAAATAATGTCATTATAAATTTTTAATCTTATGCCTAACTATACACAAAAATATATTAGTGTATTCAATTCGTTAGATACAGAAGTATTATTAGATACGGGTTCTAATAATTCAGTTTACAATAGTTTATCAACTGGCTCTGAGATTATAAATTCAGAAAGTTCGCCTGAAAATATTATAATTCTAACGAAAGATAAGGAATTATTAAAATATCTAAGACAAAATGGTCTTTTGGCCGCAAACAGTCTAGTATCTAGAGTTTACTCAATAATAAGTAGGGCACTAGTTAATGAATTAAACTTACCTATTGATGGAAATTTAGAAGATAATTTAGGTGGAGAATTAGAGTATAATATAAAACTTAGAAATAAAATTCAAGAAAATGAAATAATTTTAGGTTTACAACAAGAATTAGAACAATTTTTAAAAGAAGAAGCTTTAGTTAAATTTAATGATATTGATGCAAGAAATAATCTTATAGCAAAATTAGATCAACTTTTGTGTTCATGTATTTCAGAAAATAAAAAAGTCAAAGATAAGGATTTTGACTATGTACATGATGCATTGGTAAATGCCTTAGTTTTTACGCGTAATTTTAAGTTTCCTAAAGAAGATCCTAGTAAATTACATCCAAGTTATAGTGAAGATGATCAATATGGATTTTTAAAAAATATTAAATTACCAGATGATAAAACCTATTGTGTAAAACTTAATAATTCTCAATTAGTAAATTTATATAATTCTAAAAAATTACTTTGGCATGTAAATCAATTTCATAATAAAAATGAAAATTTAGAAAATTTAGAAAGTTTAATCTCAAGATTAAATGCAACAGAAAGAAACTCTTTTCTTGATTCGATTGCAAATTACATTAGTGATAATAAATTAAGAAGTTTTTTCCTAGGAACTGGAATCATAGCTACATTTTTATATATTCCTATGTATTTAAGCTTTTATCCTTTTTTATCAAATATACTCCTATTTGGTATATCAATTTCTACAACACAGTTAGTCACGGGAATATCATTAGGGTTATTACCAGCTGTTATTAATTTACTAATGGGTTTAATTGATGTATCAGTTACTGCAATTGTAAGTTTGTTAGAAGCAGGGTTTGGATATATATGGAATCTTGATTTTTTAAATTCAGAAGAACATTTTGAAGATGTAAAAAAACAAGATCTAGAATATGATAAAAAAATAAATAAGTTATCTTATCATGTCGGTAGAAATGATAAATATCAAAATATTTATGAAGGAAAATTATTAAATCTACCAGGTATAAATTCTATTGTTGTAGGTTTAGAAAATTTTGCCAGAAGATATAGTAATTGGTCAATGTCACAATCTCATATTAATCCTATTTCATGGTCACTATTTGCCTTAGCTAAAATAGCAAATACGCATATGAATTTATGGATGGATAATTTTTTTGCTTTTGCAGATAATCTCGAAGCCGAAACACAGCAAGATTTTCATAAAAATAAAGAAAAATCAGAAAGTGGTAAAAATTCATTTGAAGAAACACATTTAGCACTAAAAAGAAATGTTAATAATACTTATACGTGTTTTAAAAAAATTAATAATAAATTAGATTTTTATAAAACAATAAATATAGGCAGCTTAGATTCTAAATTAAGAAAATTAATTATAGAAAAACCAGAAGAAATAAAAGATAAAATTTTTAAAAGTAATAATCATGTTGAAGAAAGAAAAGTTTTTGATATAAAAAATTATATTTATAATACAGAATACCCTGAAATTCTTTTTGTACCTGAAGATATTATAGGTAGCATAGAAGATGATATACCTTATATTTATGAATATGTAATTTATGAATATTTTGTTGAATGTATTAGTAACGGCTTATCTCTTATATCGGAAGCTATAAAGTTGTTAACAATCACTGCTCCAATTACGCTGATTTCATTTGCCGTAAATGAAATAGCTATGCAATTATTCGTGGTAACTCCGCTATTATGTTTATTAAATGTATGTACTTTTATATTAGAATATTTTGAAGATAATACTATAAAGAATTATTTATATGATTTTGAATGTGGAATAAATACTTTTGTTGGTAGTGTAAGAACATTTTTTAGAAGAAACATATCTCATTTCAATAGTTACTTATACAATAGCGAAATTGAAAGTTTTATATTTAAAGATAATATTATCGTTGATGGAGGATCTGCATCTGTTACAGGTATATGTATAAAAGAGATATTATTTAAAGAAGAAAAAAATATTCAATCAGAAATAATATTAAAATTAGATAGAGCGATTGAAACTTTCAATGAAGTTACAAAAAATATGAATTATTTTCATAACCAATTAATAGATAATCAAGAATTGAAAATTGATTTGAAGGTAGTAGAGTATTTGAAACATGCTAAAGAATTAATAAATGAATTTAATAATTCGTGTAGAGATCTTTATTCTAAGAAAATAAATAATGAATTAATAAAAGAGTTAGATTACAAAAAGATAGAGCTAAAATCTCTTTTAGAAGAAGTTTTTATGCTTGCAGATTATTTAGATTTTGTTTATTCAAATAAAGATAAGCCTCTTGAGCACATAATAACATCTAAACCAAGATTTTCAGATCACTCTGCTTTTGAGTTTTTATCTTATTTAACAAAAGTTTTATGTAATCAGCATGTTATATCTAATATGCTAAATGGAAGTATTTCTACTACAATAAGCCCGAAAATTCATAAATTTGAAGACTTTGTAAGTCAAGATGAATCAAAAGGCATTAATGAAATAATAAAAGCAATTCAAGATATTAAATTTGAAGAATTAAATGGTAAAAAAACATTAAAATTTCAAGAAAAATTGATCGAAATACGAGATTCAGAAAATTGCAGTTCAGAAGTTAAAGGAATAATCGATAATATTTATGCATTGTTTTATTGCCTTGAACAAAACCGATATGGAAAAAGCGGGATGGAAAATTTGAATTTTTTGTTTAATTTTACAAATAGAGAAGGACGTGATGGTTCTTTGATTTCTGATGATTCAATTGTAATTGCTAGTTCTAGTATGCATTATACCCCTTCTGATGAGAATGTAAGTATGGTTCAGAAGATATTTGGTAGTTTTAGATTGAAGTAGAATAAGAGAATATAAGAATAAGAGAACACCCACAGGAATAAGAGAACAATAAAATTAGAATAAGAGAACACCCACAAAATAAAATCTAATTTAAATAATAAGAGAACAATAAAATTAAACTCTAAAATAGAAGCATCTTATATAAATTTTTTTAAAAGATTGTTTTAAATTTAGATAATTATTGAAGTTTTAAGGAAAGAAGTAATAATTTTGAAAAGAAAAATATTTAGTGCTTTTTATATATTTAATGAATTAAATAAAAAACTCTTTTGATTTCAAACCACCAAATATCCTAGATTTGTCATCATAATTTTTAAGATTTTGAAAACTACCAACAGCCCTAAAAAAATAATTTTCCATATTGCAAATTAAATCAACCCATTTGGTTGCATTGATTTTAATTCTAGTTAAAAAATTTTGAACATTTGGTTTTATATAACCTTTATTAATATCTTTTCTAACAAATCTTCCAGTATCTTCTACTAAAGTTAGATATTCTGAAACAGTTATATTTAAACATGATCGTTCATTTTGTTTAATAATATTTTTAAGCGGCATAAGCCAACTAGGTTGAGAAGATTTATTTATATTATATTCAGAAATATCATTTAAAAAATTATCTTTTTTTACCTTATTACTTATATCTTTTTGAACTTCATTTAATCTTTCATATATAGAGGTATATTCATAATCTTCGATTTTATCGACCATATTTGCTCTTATTGGATTAAGATCTACATAAGCCATAGCACTTAAAATAGCTCTTTCATCTAATAAAGCTTGAGATTTAAATCGACCCTCCCAAAATCTTCCTGTGCACTTATCTTCTTTATTGAATACTCTTGCTAAATACTCATTTAAACTTCGCATGAACCAACTTATGCTACCAAGCCTTTCTCTTAATTCAGCAATTTTTATATCAATAATTTTTTTTGGCAATTTATTTTCTAAAATTAAATACTCTAATTGTGACATAGCCGTTGGATACAATACTTTTGATAACTCTAAAACTTCTTTATCAGTTAGATTTTTTAATTTATCTATATCAACATGTAACACTAAATGGACATGATTAGACATAATTGCATAAGCACAAATATCTATTGAAAAATATTTAGATAAAAACTTTAATCTTTCAACAATCATTTCTTTACGATGATCATAATTTTTATTTGAAAGAGGATCTGTACCAAAAAGGAACGCTCTTCGAACACAACGAGTAACACAATGGTAATAAGTTGTTTTTTCTAAATTGATTTTTTGAGATCTAGACAGCATATTAATTAATTACAATTTGTATGCTTTAGAGTTTATAGATAAAGAAGATGTATGTCAAAAATTAATTATGATATTAAAAAATAAATTTTTGGGTGTTCCCTATATACCCCTATATACACCCTATATACATAGAATTTTCTTTGACTTTGACATTTACAGTTCATGACATCAGGTTATTTAGAAAATTCGAAGATTAGATCCTAATTGTTTAAACATCTATCTAATATCACCTTGTTTTTACATATAGTTAACTGTATCCTTAAAATAATATTATTTATTTCAGAATGGAGTCTGTATGAATAAAAATGAAAACCCAATGGGGTTAAATGGATTTGAATTTCTCGCTTTCACATCACCTGATGTGGAGCAATTATCTAAAGATTTCAATAAATTAGGGTTTGAAAAAAAAGCTCAGCATAAAAATCATGATATATCTCTTTATAAGCAAGGTGATATCAATTTTATAATTGATAATGATTCTAATTTTGCTAAAAATTTTGCTAAAAAGCATGGTGCTTCTGCCATGGCTATGGGGTTTTGTGTGCAAGATGCGGAATTTGCTCATAAAAGAGCTCTTGAGCGGGGAGCGGAAGACTATAAATGCAATATTTTTAACTTACCAGCAATATATGGTATAGGTGGTAGTTTAATCTACTTCGTTGATAAACATGGAAAAAATGATTTATATGGTGATAATTTTGACTTAATAAAAGATACAAGCTTCTCCAAAAAGGGTTTAGTCAGTCCAGGTTTATTGGAAATAGATCATTTAACTCATAATGTACATCAAGGACATATGGATCATTGGGTTGAATTTTATGAAAAAATTTTTAATTTTTCTGAAATTAGACATTTTGATATAGAAGGTCAGAAAACCGGACTTTTAAGTCGAGCAATGGGATCTCCTTGTGGAAAAATTAAGATACCTATAAATGAATCAAAAGATGAAAAATCTCAAATAGAAGAATTTATCACCGAATATAATGGCGAAGGAATACAGCATATTGCTTTAACTACTAATGATATCTATAAGACTATAGAAAATCTTCATAAAAATAGCATTGCTTTCTTGGATGTTCCTGATACTTATTATGAAGCTGTTGATAATAGAATTAAGGGCCATAATGAACGATTAAAAGAGTTAAAAGCTCTTAAAATTTTAATTGATGGTAATATCGAAAAACATGAAGGACTTTTGTTGCAAATATTTACTCAAAATATGCTAGGTCCAATATTTTTTGAAATAATTCAAAGAAAGGGAAATGAAGGTTTTGGAGAAGGAAACTTTCAAGCTTTATTTGAAGCAATTGAGCGTGATCAAATTAAAAGAGGAGTATTATAGTTTTGAAACTAGCTACTTATAATAATAGGATGCGTGATGGAGAGTTAGTTGTCGTAGATAAAAACTTACAAACTATGATGACTGTTCCTCAAATAGCGCCAACTATGCAACATGCTTTGGATAATTGGTCAGAGTGCCTTGAAAAGTTGCAGGATGTT
>Ga0210009_1002787_pt1 | contig 12139 bp, 8 predicted proteins | sample CryGeyCG2114_065_FD_185457 | JGI IMG/M metagenome (GOLD analysis project Ga0210009, IMG submission 185457) | Groundwater microbial communities from aquifer - Crystal Geyser CG12_big_fil_rev_8/21/14_0.65 (SPAdes) (version 2) | ecosystem: Environmental > Aquatic > Deep subsurface > Groundwater ... | reverse complement strand
TTTCATGTTCCCGGGCAATCCCGCAACCGCTGAATTCTGGTCGGAGATCAACTCCGACGGACAGGGTACGGCCATTACGCCGGCTGACCGCCGCTTCGTGATGGCATCCGGTCCGTTCGAAATCCAACCTGGCGACGAGCAGGAGATCGTATTTGGCCTTGTTTCAGCGTTTGCCCCGGAGAGCGTACCCAACGATCGGAAGCACCTCGAAGCTGTTACACAGATGAAGGTTGACGATGCCGTGGCCCAGACGGTGTTCGACTCCGGATTCCAGGTGGCGCAGCCTCCAGCCGCGCCGCGCGTAACGGTTACGGAGCTTGACGGTGGTGCTCTGATTGAGTGGGGATACAAACCCACGGATAACAACTTCCTTGATCAGTATGTGGAAATTGATCCACTCCTGTCTCCGGATGTTGCCGATCGCGATTACGTCTTCGAAGGGTACAACGTCATTCGGTTTTCCTCCACAGGCGACAGCAAGGGACGTATTATCGCGACGTTCGACAAAGTCAATGGCATTACGCGTGTGATTGAGGGTGAAGAACTTACGTTCATTACCGCTGATGGTACCGATTCGGGCATTCAGCACTCCTTCCGCGCTGACAACCTCACGAATTACACCACGGTGGAATTTGGTGTGGAAGCCTACGCGTACAATGAAACGTCCGGTGCCAAGGTGATCAAGAGCCCCGTTACGCGGGTTTCCGTTACGCCAAGCCGTCCTGATTTCGTGATGTCGGATGATGCTGTAGCACTCTCGAGGCTGTCAGCGGAATTCGACATTGAATCGACGCGTGGAGATAACGTCGGTAACGGGAACGTGACCGCCAAGGTCGTCAACCCAGCCAAGGTTACCGGTGACGATTACCGCCTGGAGTTCTTCACGACGGAGACAGGTACATCCGCAAAACGAGGTGATGTGGTCAGTGACGCTGACCGCATCAACGACGCGACGCCAAAGCACCTGCTCCGCAAGTCGGCGTCGGCTGAAGTGCTTGCGTACGACGTGGTAAATACAACGACGGGGACGAAGGTATTCGATGGCACGGCAGCTGCTGCCGCACTCGGGAAAAACCTTCCTGAAGGAAACGGAATCGTCCGGGTTGATGGACTCTCCATCAACATCTCTGGCGCACCGAATGACTTCCTGGGCTTCCGTGCTGTTGCCAACGCAGCAGGACCTATTGTTCCTGACATTGGTGCAGCCGCTGACTTCCAGGGCTTCCCTGGATCGTTACCGCGTGCAAATGCTGATCAGCAGGTCGGAGGAGGTAGATGGTTCTTCCACACCTTTGAATCAGGTAGTGGCAGTTACCAGCACTTCCTGAATCGCTCGGTTCTTGGACGTGCCAATGGTTGGACATTCCTCGTGCCGTTTGACTTCGAAATGCGCTTCACGGCTGAAGGCGGATATGCTTGGAATGCCTTCACGGATGGATCCGTCATCAAGGTTCCATTCGAGCTCTGGCGTGTTGGCATCAGTACACCCGATGATCCAAGCGATGACGTCCGCCTGATTCCGTGGACCATCGATTGGGATGGTGACGGATATGGCATTACGTGTGAAGATCACAGCACGTCAGGAGGCGATAATGACCCCGAAATGGATGCCGTGTACTGGCACCTGCCGTCAAATACGGCCCCAGGTCGTGCTGGCTACGACGCCTGGGAGGCTGAAGTCTTGGCAACGGGTGATGGTGCTGGTGATGCTTGGGGAACTGAAGTCTTTGGCCGGACGGTACTGGTCAATTTCAACGGTGGCAGCGTCGCCAATTGTGCTGCACCGCAGGCTTGGGATGCTACGACGCCGAGCGAGACGAATTTCACGGCTGACGTTCCTGAGGAAGGCACGGTTATTCGACTTCTGACAACGAAGCCGAATCAGCCTGGCGATACGTTCTCGTTCTCGACTGATGGCCTTGGAGCGCGTCAGAAGACGCAGGAAGAAGCTGTAGCTGCGCTTGACGAAATCGGAATCGTTCCCAACCCGTACAAGGGTGCATCAGCCTATGAGGTATCTCAACTGACTGACCAGGTTCGATTTACGAACCTGCCGAACAGGGCGACCATCCGGATCTTCACGCTCAACGGGACCCTGATCAATACGCTCGAGAAAAACAGCCCGGCAAACTTCTTCCCGTGGAATCTTGCTACGGAAGACAACCTGCCGATCGCGAGCGGTATGTACCTGATCCACGTCGACACCGATCTGGGTGAGAAGGTGCTCAAGTTTGCTGTTATCAAGAAGCGTGTCCAACTCAATACATTCTAGATTGAGGCCAACATGACTATTGATAATTACACAGAAACTACAAGGAGGAACAGTGATATGACTAACATGTCCAGACTTGTCCTGAGCGCCTTTCTGATCATTACATTGATCGGAATGGACGTAATGGACGCAAATGCCGGTGATGACAAACGGCGCGGTACAGCAGGTGCCACGCAGCTGCTTGTGCCTTTGACGGCGCGGAGCGCATCGCTCGGTGCATCGATGACGGCAGGTATGGTCGGCATGAATGGCCTTGATGCCATCTACGCCAACCCGGCCGGACTTGCCATCAACAATGGTACGGCGGCTATCTTCAGTCACATGGATTACGTTGCCGATATTGATGTCAACTACTTCGGGTTCGCCCAGAGTTTTGGCAACAATAATCTCGCATTCCTGGTGAGTTCGTGGGATTTCGGTAATATACCATTGCAGACGGAGACGCAGCCGGAGATCACGTCCGTAACGTTCGACGCTACGTTCGTGACGGCGGGTCTTACCTATGCCCGCACATTCACGGATCGCATCTCCGCTGGTTTCACGGCCAAGGTCATCAATGAGAGTATTGATGATGTGTCCGCGACAGCCGTCGCGTTCGATGCCGGTATGACATATGTTGTGGGCGAAACGGGACTTCGTCTCGGTATTGCCCTCAAGAATGTCGGATCGGACATACAGTACAGCGGTGTTGGACTCACGCGTCAGACGCGGCTTCCGAACCAGCCGCCGAATGCCACCTCAAACTCCCTGCTGATCGAGTCAGAAGGAGTCGAGTTGCCTTCGCTGCTGAATGTCGGTGTATCGTATGCCAGGCAGGTGAATGATGCGGCCGTTGTAACCGTACTTGGAAATTTCCGGTCGAATTCGTTCGATCAGGATCATTTCAGTGGGGGCTTGCAGCTTGGTCTGCTTGATGTATTCTACATCCGTGGTGGTGTAGAACTCGTCAGCGACCAGGACCTGACGTTCTTCAATGGTGGCAACTTCGGTGCCGGCATTGACTTGAACCTGCAGGGATCGCATGTGCAGTTTGACTACGCATTCCGGTCTACAGACTTCTTTGACAACGTAAACATGTTTACCGCGGCAATCAGTCTGTAAGCAGTAACCTTTACTGTGAAGGAAACGAATGCGGGGTGGGTCGGTAGATCCACCCCGCATTTTGTTTATTAAAAGTCATGCGAGTACACCGATCCGAATACGGCACACCGATACTGTTCGGACTGATGTTGCTCATGACAGCCGGCTGCGTGGACGTTGCCCAGGAGACGGATATCGGAGCTCAGGACGCGATTGCCTACAGGAATCTGTCCGCAACGGTTGATTTTGTTGGTGATGACGCGTGCTTTCAGTGCCATGAGTCGGAGTACGCCGGATTCCAGGATCACGGAATGGCCCATTCGTTCTATCCCCTGACACCGCAAACAGCAGTGGAAGCGTTCGGGAGCGATGTTGTCGTGGACACCGCGAGCGGCTACAGGTACAGGACGTACGCGGAAGGCGCTCAGTATTTCATGGAGGAGTTCCAGCTAGACGAGTCGGGAAAAAAAACGCACCGTCTTGTGCGTCAGATGGAGTATGTGGTCGGCTCCGGAACCATTGCAAGAACCTATATTACCGAGCAGGATGGGTGGTTCTACGAATTACCTGTTACATGGTACACCAATGCGGAGCGGTGGGATTTTTCTCCGGGGTATGAAATCAACAATCAACGATTCGATCGAAAAATTGCAGATCGATGTATGGCCTGCCACAATTCGTATCCGGAACCCATGGTGCAGACCAACGGCGCGTACAAGAGGGTTCCGTCCGGGATAGGGTGTGAACGATGCCACGGCCCTGGAGCGCTTCACGTTGAAGAGCGTCTCGTCTCGGGTGATCCTGAAGGGGATCTGGATGACTCCATTGTGAACCCGGCCCACCTCGATGTCGGACGGCAACTGGATGTGTGCCAGCAGTGCCACCTGAGCGCAGACGTATCCATTCTACGGGAAGGAAGAACGCCTTATGATTACCGCCCATCGGAGCGCCTGGAGAGCTACATTGCGCTTTTCAGCACGCATGGGGATGAAGACAGCGGGGCTATGGGCAAGACGGTTGAAGTAATATCCCATGCCGACCGCTTGAAACGGAGTGCCTGTTTTACGGAAACATTGGACACGCCGTCGCCGCTGTTGTGCACGACGTGTCACGATCCACATGCGGGGTTCAAGAACGCGGGAGATGCTTTCTTCAACGCTGCATGTATGGATTGTCACGGCGCGGCCGATCTGGGTCGTCGGTTTGAAGGTACGCCGGCCATGACGACGCATTCCGGAGAGGCAAACTGTATTGACTGCCACATGCCGAAAGCGGACGTTGAGGAAGCGCCTCACTCGACGTTCACGGACCACTGGATCCGTGTCGTCGGCAGGGATTCCGGAAAGAGGCCGCAGCCTCCAGAGCCCATACGGGCAGGACACATCGCATCGCTGCGTCCGTACTATGAACGTGATCAGGAGGGAAGTCGTGGCACCATGTACCAGGGCATGGCCTCGATTACACTCGGACGTCAGGAAGGCAGCCTCGATCTTCTTGAAGAAGGGGTAGCGCTCATTGACGAGGCGGCCGAAAAGGCGGAAGTCACCGGCGAGGCGCTGTTTCTCAAAGGGTATGCACTGCAACTGCTTGGCCGGTATGGGGAATCGATGGCGCCGCTGGAAGCCGCCGTTACGGACGATCCCGGAATAGCTGAACGCCTGAACGCGCTGGCGCAGACCTACGAGCGGCTCGGCGTGAAAAGAAACGCGACGACACAACTGTACGAACGGACGCTCAGCATACAACCCAAACTGGCCGATGTACGTATCAACTACGGCCGGTTCCTGGAGTCAACTGGCGATGTACAAGGGGCGATTCTCCAGTACAGGCGTGCCATCAAGGAAGAGTCGTACAACATGTTGGCTCGATACAATCTCGGGACGGCGTATATCCAGTTGGGAGACGACACCGAAGCGGAGAGATGGATCCGGGAGGCGTTGTCCCTCGATCCACGATATGTGCCTGCCCTTTCGAATCTTGGTCTTGTATACGCCATGCGCGGAGACGAGGACGTGGCCCGGAAACTGTTCGAGAGGGGTGTGGAGATTGATCCGAATAACTTCGAAGCGCTCGACAACCTGGGGACATTCCATCTGAACCACGAGAATGAACTCCTTGCGGTCCGGTACCTTGGGCGCGCGCATGCGGCCCGACCTTCGGTCGTGACCACATCGTCCAAGTACGCCCTGGCGCTGTTCCGGGCGGGCGATTTCGATGCAGCCAGACGGCAGGCAAATACAATCCTTGAACTGGCGCCGGACGACGCCACGGCGCGTCAGATACTCATTGCGCTGGAATAGGGCCTGGGCGCCAGAAAAGGACTGGATCAGGCAGAAAGTGAGTTGGCTATGGCCTCGGCGTGGAACCGGCCGTTCTCGATGAACCACCGGCTTGTCCGCAGACCACCACACACGGTACCAGCAACGAACAGACCCGGCCGTTCGGTCTCCATTGTCTGATCGTTGTAGATGGGCGTGCGAGCTGCATCTGCATGGAACGTAACGCCAAGTCGCTCGAGAAGGGCGAAATCCGGCCTGTACCCCGTCATGGCAAGCACCACGTCGTTTGCAATGGTCCTCAGACCGTCTGGCGTTCGGATGGTTACCGACTTTTCCTCAATCCGCTCCACGCCGGAATTGAACGTGGCCGTGATAGCGCCCTCTGCAATCCGGTTTTTGAGGTCCGGGCGAATCCAGTACTTGACCGATTCGCCAATGTCGTCGCCGCGCACGACCATACTCACGCGGGCGCCGTTGCGCAGGCAGTCCAGGGCCGCCTTGGCAGCCGAGTTTTTCGCTCCGACGATCAGCACATCACGACCCGTATACGCATACGGCTCCTTGTAGTAATGCACAACTTTGTCCATGCCACCACCGGGCACGTCAAGCCTGTTGGGGATATCGAAAAAACCGATGGCCAGCACGACCTGACTGCACGCTACCGTGCGCTTATCCGTGACGAGCGTGAACGCTGGCTGCGACCCGCGAAGGTCAACGACGGTTTCATGGAGCGCCAGGGGCAAATCCTCCCGGAAGGCAACCCGCCGGTAGTAATCCAAGGCTTCTTCGCGGCGCGGTTTGTAGTTGCGGGTTGCGAAGGGGTACCCACCGATTTCCAACAACTCGGGTGTTGAAAAGAACTCCATGTTGGTGGGGTAGCCAATGAGGGAGTTGACGAGCGCCCCCTTGTCCATGACGACAACCCGGTGACCAATACGCTTCAATTCAATGGCGCAGGCCAAACCGACCGGTCCAGCACCCACAACAACGGTATCGTACGTATCCTGGTTCATTTTCGGCGCTTCCTGAAAAATGTCGTGAGTATGGATGAGCACGATTCTTCCTCGACGCCAGCAATCACGTCCACGTAGTGGTTCAGTCGGGTATCCTGGGGGATGTTGTAGAGCGTCGACACGGCGCCTGCTTTCTCGTCCATGGCTCCGAATACAATACGTTCGACGCGCGACAGGACGGCGGCACCGGCACACATGGCACACGGTTCGAGTGTAACATAGAGCGTGGCATCTTCCAGCCATTTCTGGCCCGTTGTGGCACAAGCAGCCGTAATTGCCAGAATTTCGGCATGCGCCGTGGGGTCTGAGAGCCGCTCGACCTGATTATGGCCGCGGCCCAGGATATGTTCTCCCCGGACAACGACGGCACCGACCGGAACGTCTCCGGCGTCATACGCCCGCTGTGCCTCTCGAAGCGCAAGCTGCATCCAGCGGCGATGGGGTGACATCAGGGACTCGATACTCACGGTCACGTCTCGCGTGTCGGCTGTACGGTTCGGGAGAGGGGAAGCGTCATGCAGCGCGGGCCGCCGCGTCCCCGGGACAACTCGTGCCCGTCGAGCTTGATGGCAATTTTCTCATTGGCTTTGAATGCGCTCTCTTCGTAATAGGACAGAAAGCCCTGGGCCGAAACCACACGGTACCCGAGCGATGCCAGTTCATCGAAGGTACGGGCATTCCGGTCGTAGCCTATCACCACACCGGGTGCAATGGAAAAGAGGTTCGCTCCGTCTGTCCACTGCTCGCGCTGCTGGCTCAATGCGTTGTGCCCTCCACACGGCGCGAACGTAATGCTGCGGCCGAGTGTGTGTTCAAGCGCTTCATGCAGGCTGTCCCGAATTTGACACGAAAATCCCCTGTCGTCGCTTCCTGGACGGATGTGGAGCACATTGTGCTGCCCTTGGCGGTCAATGAGCGGGGGAAAGGACACGCATTCGTCGGGAGATGCGAACGTGAAGACGGTATCCAGGTGCATGCAGGATCGCTCCTTGGGCAGGTTGACCATCACGACGTCCGTAATAGCTGTGCGCTCAAAGAGTTGGCGGGAGACGGCCATGACGGCCCCCAGGGAGGTTCGTTCCGAACTTCCAATCAGCACAGTCCGCTCGGACGCAACCAGCAGGTCGCCGCCTTCGAATGTGAGTCCGGCTGGCAGCGTAATGATGTTGTTGCGCCAGGACGAAAACGCCGGGTGGTGGTGCACGACGACGTGCATGATGACGCTTTCGCGTGCACGCGCCGACGTGGCAGCATGGCTGAGCACGATATGGTCTCCGACCACAGCGGCAAGATCGCGCATGAAGAGCAGGTTCGGCAACGGCAGTGCGTTGATGGGGAGAGGGCTGTCACCCGTGAGCGCGAAGTGGCAGAGCTCCTGGGGAGGCAGTTGCGTGAGTTCACTCGCATAGGCCTGCAGATTGCGGCTGGGCGATACGCGGCACAGTTCGTCTACAAACCGCTCACGGGCATCGGGTTCATTGAGCGCCTCGCGAAGCAGCGTTGAGATCTGCAATACGGCACCTTCCGGGCCTACCACTTTGTCGAACACGCGGCACATGAGTTCGTGCTCCTTCCGGGCGTGGCTCACGAAGAGGATGTCCTCGAAAAGCAGTTCCTCCCTGTTGGCCGGAGAAACGAGGTCCATTTCAATGCCAGGCGTATGGACAATGACCTGGCGAAGGTGGGCCGTTTCAGACGAAATGGCCAGCGTGACGGGTTCCATGGTATGGTTTCTTTAAAAAGTGATTTGGATGAACTCGGAGTCAAAGAGCGGTGCATTGTCTCCGTTGAACCCGCCCGACAGGTAGATTTCTCCATTCGGGAGCAGGGTCGCCTGATGGCCGAAACGGTCCACGAGGGGCTTATCGCCAACGACGGGGATGGAAAAAAAGCGTCCTGCCTCGTCCACGAAAACTTCTATGGCCGGGTCAATCAACTCCCCATTTGCCGTGCGCCCACCAAACAGGGCTGCCCCCACACCCGGCAGATGCAACCCGGCGGGACGCAGCCTGTTTGCTCTGGGCGATGGAGCGGTGGCAAACACGAATCCGTCGGGAGAGGTAAGGTCGAAGAACATGGTCTCACCCGTCAGTGTGTCCCCAATCCGGAAACCGTGTACCAGGAAGCGCTTGTGTTGACCGAGTGGCGCGTCGTCGAGCGGCACGGTTACATGGCCCGCCATGGGTTCAATGGGCATTCCGATGGCTTCGCTGCGGGCGAAGAGCGTATCGTTTCGCAGTTCGAATACGCGCATGTCCTGTCGAATACCAAGCAGAGGCGTGGGCACGTACTGCGTATCGCCGCGGCCTCCGAAGACGGTCACAAAGGTACCATCGGGGCCGTCTGAAAGCCAGGCCGTGTGGTACATACGCCGGATGGGGTCGCCCACGAATGGGATTTCCCGTACCTGTTCGTCCGAGCCCACAATTTCAACGCGTTCGGTGAGTTCCGACACGATGGAAATGTTGCCCGACGTGCCCCCTCCCAGAACGAGGACTTCATCGCCGGGAAGCCGGGTCGCCGAATGTCCGGCCCGCGGATCCCTGAGGTTGGACCGCTGGGGCGTGAAGAACTGTTTGCCCGGTTCGTGGATGTGCATGAACGGATTGGATAAATCACCAGCACCCGAGGAGCCGCCTAGCATCACGACACGTCCATCCGTAAGGGCCGTCATCGTATGCCCACCCACGCCGAAGGGCATCAGATTGTCGTCATACCTGATGAGTTCCGCCTGGGCTTTGAGTACACTCAGGACGGAACTCTCTGCCGGCGTTTCATCAAGGAAAGGCACGACCTGGAACATGTTCAGGCCGCCGGCCAGTGGAAGCGTACCCTCCCACGCGCCATCAGGCGCATCGGAAGGCGAAAAATCCACGCCTCCCACCCGGACTCCGGTCACGTTACGATCGGTCTCGACGGCGAGTGTGACGGAGACCATCGCATCTACCACAGCAACGGACAAATCCGGCGAGAGGACGCTGATTACCGGAGCGGAGACGGGTACGTCTACACTGTCGCCGTCACAGGCGCTGAAAAGGAATGTAAAAAGCAGGATGAGTGGAGTTATCAAGGTACGCATCGTGATAAGAAATTGATCTGCCGCGTTCTACCGATGTGTTGCGGTGTTGCTCCGCTTTATGCAGGGCGCGCCTTCCGGGGTCGGCGGATAGAGGACCGAGACGAGCGTCAAGCCATGCGCCGGGGCGGAACGGCTGGCCGCACGGCGATCCTGCCGGGCGAGAATTCGCGGGATGGAGTCAGTTGGCAGTCGTCCCTGGCCAATATCCACAAGCGTGCCCACAATGGTGCGGACCATGCCGTGCAGGAACCGATCGGCCTCAATGGAGAACGTCCACAGGCCGTGGCGGGGTTCCTGGCGGAATGCGGCCTTCAGGATGGTGCAGGTCCTGTTCGGGGTCTCGGCCTGCGTGCGGCAGAAGGAGGTGAAGTCGTGCGTTCCAAGGAGGTCACGGGCTGCCCTGGCCATGACGTCTACATCGGGTGCGGGTCTGATGTGCCAGACATGACGCCTCATAAGGGCAATGGGCTCGCTCGTGAGCGCGTATTCATACCGCCGCGATGTCGCGCTGTATCGGGCGTGAAAGCCGACGGGTGCCGCTACAAGATCCCGGACAACGATCGTGGGCGGGAGTACGCCGTTCAGCGCCCCCCGGAGACGGAACGGATCAATGGGCGGAGACGGGGTGCCGGCCGGATTGTCGAGAACCATGTGGGCAACCTGCCCCGTTGCGTGGACGCCTGCATCGGTTCGCCCGGAACCCACCACAAGCACGTCGTCCAAACGCAGGACCGTCCTGATGGCATCCTGGACCGCCTGCTGGACAGTCGGTCGGTCGGGCTGTATCTGCCAGCCGTACCAGTCGGTGCCTTCATATTCGAGCGTGAGCCGGTAGGTTGTGAGACTGTCGGTTGGCATTTCTTACATTGGAGGGCACTCAATGCCAAGTTAACGTATTTCCATGCCAACCCCACGCGTATTTCTGACCGGCTTCATGGGCTCCGGGAAGTCATGCATTTCGCCGCGTGTGGCGCGTCTTTTGGGCTGGTCCTGTATGGACCTCGATGCAGAGATCGTGGATGCAGAGGGCATGTCCATACCGGCCATCTTCGATATTCTCGGGGAACATGCGTTCCGGTCAGCCGAACGTGAAGCTCTCGTCCGGACGGGATCCTGGGATAACGTGGTCGTGTCCCTGGGTGGCGGGACCGTCATGCGGGCCGGGAACATGGCGTGGTGCCTGGAAAACGGCCTCCTCGTGGCGCTCGAAACGCCTGTCGATGTGCTCTGTGACCGATTGTCGCGGCGCGAAGGTACGCGGCCCCTGCTTCTGGGTCCAGATGGAAGGGTGTTGAAGGACCATGCTCTGCGGACGCGGGTGGAGCACCTCCTCGCCGAGCGTCGCCCCGTGTACAGACAGGCGCATGTTATCATTGAGACAGGAAACAGGGAGCCGGATGATGTGGCTGAAGAAGTGGTACGGGCGGTGGGGGCCTCGCGACAGACAGGCTGACTCGTCGATGCTGCGCGCCGCCCGTGCGCTGCTTCGCAATTACTGGAGATACGACGCATTCCGGCCGGGACAGGAACCCGTGGTCACGGCGAGCTCATCGGGTCGTGATGTGTTGGCACTGCTTGCTACAGGCACGGGCAAGTCGGTCTGCTACCAGATACCGGGTCTCATTCGAGGCGGGACCACGCTGGTTGTATCTCCCCTGACGGCACTGATCGAGGATCAGGTTGCCGGACTGGTGGGACGGAGTATTCCGGCCATCGGCTTCGTGGGGCGGGTGGCACCTGTGATGTATGCATCTGTTTTGCGCATGGCACGCAGGGGAGAGTCATTTTTTCTGTTCGTGGCACCGGAACGACTGGCATCGAGAGCCTTTCTGCGGCTCATGGAACGCCTTGACGTACGTCTCATGGTAGCCGATGAGGCCCACTGTGTCAGCGAGTGGGGCCTCTCGTTCCGCCCAGCATACAGGCAGGTGGGCGCTTTCCGTCGAGACCACGTACCCGGCGTTCCGCTGATGGCGCTGACGGCTACCGCTACACCCAGAGTGCAGCGCGACATCGTGCGTTCTCTTGGTCTGCGGAACCCCGTGCTTGTCGAGGGCACAGCCAACCGGCCGAATCTGGTGTATTCCGTATTTCATGAGCCGGAGCCCCTTGCACAACTGCAGCGCGTCCTGGACGCGGTGCCCGGCTCCGCCATAGTGTATGACAGCACAAGACGGGGTGTGGAGCGGTGGGCGGAGCGGCTCGCGCTCGCCGGGTACGACGTGGCCGCATATCATGGCGGAATGCGGCCCGGCGAGCGCGAGCGCAGTCAGCGTGCGTGGATGCGGCGGGACGCTCGCATCATGGTGGCGACCAATGCGTTCGGAATGGGCATCGACAAACCGGACGTGCGCGCCGTCGTACACGTGGGCATGCCCGAATCGCTGGCGGCATATTATCAGGAAGCGGGGCGGGG
>Ga0210009_1002785_pt1 | contig 12143 bp, 9 predicted proteins | sample CryGeyCG2114_065_FD_185457 | JGI IMG/M metagenome (GOLD analysis project Ga0210009, IMG submission 185457) | Groundwater microbial communities from aquifer - Crystal Geyser CG12_big_fil_rev_8/21/14_0.65 (SPAdes) (version 2) | ecosystem: Environmental > Aquatic > Deep subsurface > Groundwater ... | reverse complement strand
ATTGCTTCTAAATGAATTCATGCACAGCGGAAAACATACAGTACCTTGGGATGGAAAAGATGAGAACGGCAATATTGTAAGTTCCGGATTTTACATTTATCGAATTGATGCCGGTAATAATGCACAAAGTAAAATGATGATTTTATTGAAATAAAATCTCTTTTTTAGCTTTGTTTACATTTCATATAACTATTTTTAACTACACTATTTTTTAGGTAAATTTGCTATTATTTTAAATTTTTTAAAAGATTATGCGCTATCCCTTTACAGAAATTGAAAAAAAATGGCAAAGTTATTGGGAAGAAAATAAAGTATTTAAAACTGATTTTTCTGACACAAAAAATAAACTATACTGCCTTGTAATGTTTATTTATCCTTCAGGTTCTAAATTACACTGCGGACATTGGTATAACTACGGACCAACAGATACCTGGGCTAGATTTAAAAAAATTAAAGGTTTCAATACTTTTGAGCCAATAGGTTATGACGCTTTTGGTCTTCCGGCTGAAAATTATGCGATAAAAACCGGGATACACCCATACGATAGCACAATGCAGAATATTAAAGAAATTAGAGAACAGCTTAAACAAATGGGCTGTATGTATGATTGGAGTGCTGAACTGATGACATGCGTTCCCGAATATTATAAATGGAATCAATGGTTGTTTCTTCAATTATTTAAAAAAGGACTGGCATACAGAAAAAAAGCACCCGTTAATTGGTGTACTTCTTGTCAAACTGTTTTAGCTAATGAACAAGTTTTACCTGATGGTACTTGTGAAAGATGCGGAAACGAGGTTATTCAAAAGAATTTGACTCAATGGTTTTTTAAAATTACAGAATACGCTGAGGAATTATTAACGGGACTTGAAACTATAAACTGGCCTGATAAGACCAAATTGATGCAAAGAAATTGGATCGGAAAAAGCATTGGAGCTGAAATTAATTTTAGTGTTGAAGACAGTAATGAAAAAATAACTGTATTTACTACAAGACCTGATACCCTCTTTGGTGCAACTTATGTAGTTCTTGCACCTGAACATCCTTTTGTTGACAAATTAACTTCTGAAGAAAATAAAAAAATTGTTGAAGAGTATAGAGATTCAATAAAATCATTAACAGAAATTGAAAGAACTTCAACGACAAAAGAAAAGACCGGTGTACCAATCGGTGCGATGGCTATAAATCCTGCCAACGGTAAAAAAATTCCTATATGGATCTCAGACTATGCATTACTTACTTATGGAACCGGATGTGTTATGGCTGTACCTGGACAAGATGAAAGAGATTGGGAATTTGCCACCAAATTTAACCTGCCAATAATTAGAACTGTGCAGCCTCCTGATGATTTTATTGATGGAGCTTATCTTGGAGATGGACAAGCAATCAATAGTGTTTTTCTTAACGGACTTTATGTTGAAGATTCAAAAAAGAAAATTATTCAATGGCTTGAAGAAAATAATTTTGGAAAAAAAACAATTAAATATAGATTAAGAGACTGGCTGATTTCCCGACAAAGATATTGGGGTACGCCAATTCCAATAATTCATTGTCCAAAATGCGGCGAGGTTCCCGTCCCTGAAGAAGAACTGCCCGTTGAATTACCGTATAATGTAGAATTCAAATCAAAAGGTATTTCCCCATTAGCAATTAACGAAGAGTTTACTAATGTTAAATGCCCTAAGTGTGGTGAGAATGGAAAAAGAGAAGCAGATACAATGGATACCTTTGTAGATTCATCCTGGTATTATCTTAGATATTTCAATCCACATCTTGATTCTTCTGCTATTGATAAAGAATTGGCTAACAGTTGGACTCCTGTTGATAGATATGTAGGCGGAGCTGAGCATACTACTCTGCATTTATTGTATGCAAGGTTTATTCATAAATTTTTAAGAGATATTGATTCTGTAAATTCTGATGAACCATTTCAAAATTTAATTCATCAGGGAACTATTACAAACAATGGTGCAAAGATGAGTAAGTCCAAAGGTAATGTTGTTAATCCCGATGATTTTATTACAAAATACGGCTCAGATGTTTTTAGATTGTATCTTATGTTTATGGGGCCTTATGATATGGGCGGTGACTGGGATGATAAAGGAATTACCGGAACTGACAGATTTGTTCAAAGAATTTATGATCTTTTTCTAAATAATAAAGATATATTAAATAGAGCTAAATCAGCAGATAAATACAAACTCCATAATTTAAATGATTCAGAAAAAATAGTTTATAAAAAGATCAACCAAACTATAAAAAAATTTGAGACAGAAATTGATGCTTTCAGGTTTAACACTGCAATTGCATCTTTGATGGAACTGCTTAATGATGTTTCTAAAAATTTTAATAAATGTTCTGATGAAATTAAATTTTATACTTTAAATAGACTTGCTATTTTAGTCTCACCGGTTGCACCTCACTTGGGTGAAGAGTGCTGGTCATTAATTGGAAACAAAAACTCTGTAATGCAAAATCCTGTTTGGTTTGAACCCGATGTAGATGCTTTGGTTGAAGATACGGTAAACATTGCCGTACAGGTAAACGGAAAACTAAGAACAACAATAGTTGTTTCCGCAGACAGTGATCAAAATGAAGTAAAAGAATTAGTCTTTAATGATGCTAAAGTATTAAGACATACTGAAGGCAAAAAAGTAATAAAAGAAATATTCGTTAAAAACAGAATTTACAACATAGTAGTAAAATAAATTATGCTTGATATAAAATTTATAAGAGAAAATCCCGAAGTTGTTAAACAAGGGATTAAAAACAAAAATGAAAATGATAGAGTAGATGAACTTCTTGAATTAGATAAACAGAGAAGAAATCTGATTACACAAACAGAAGAATTAAAAGCAAAGAAAAACAGTGTTTCACAGGAAGTTGCTAAATTAAAAAAAGAAGGAAAAGATGCTTCATCAATTATATCAGAAATGAAAATCATATCTGATAAAACAAAAGAAATTGACGGTGAATTAAATTCAGTTGAAGAAAAATTAAATGATATCTTATTTTATTTCCCAAATTTACCAGATGAATCTGTTCCAGTTGGTAAAACTTCTGAAGAAAATGTTGAAATAAGACAATGGAAACCGGAAGGATTTTCATTTGAGAATAATGAAAAAGTACTTGACCATATTGAGTTAGGTAAAAAATTAAACATACTGGATTTTGAAAGAGGTACTAAAATCTCAGGTTCCGGATTTCCTCTTTATATTGGAAAAGGTGCAACACTTGAAAGAGCATTAATTAATTTTATGCTTGATACTCATATTAAAGAACATGGATATACTGAAGTATTCCCTCCTTTTTTGGTTAACCGTGCTTCACTATTAGGCACAGGACAAATACCAAAGATGGAAGAAGATATGTATTGTATTGAAAAAGATGGTTTGTATCCTATTCCTACTGCTGAGGTTCCTATAACCAATATGCATCGTAATGAAATTTTAGATGAAGACGATCTCCCGATTAAATATGTGGGATATTCATCTTGCTTTAGAAGAGAAGCAGGATCTTACGGAAAAGAATCAAAAGGATTTTTAAGAGTTCACCAATTTAATAAAGTGGAGATGGTAAAATTTGTAAAACCGGAAAATTCTTATGATGAACTGGAAAATATTGTAAATGATGCAGAAGCTATTTTGAGATTATTAAAAATTCCTTATAGAATACTATTACTTTGTTCTGGAGATCTAAGCTTTGCAGCATCTAAATGTTATGATATTGAAACATGGTCTCCTGCAGAAACTAAATGGCTTGAAGCTTCATCTTGTAGCAATTTTGATGATTTTCAAGGCAGAAGAGCGAATATTAGATTCAGAAACAAAGAGACAAAAAAATTAAATTTTATTCACACATTAAACGGATCAGGTTTAGCTACAAGCAGACTTATGGTTTCTCTTTTGGAAAATTATCAAACTCCTGAGGGTAAAGTTATTGTTCCAAAAGTACTACAAAGTTACACCGGTTTCGAAATAATAGATTAATCTAAATTCATACAAATTGCTTCTAGTAATTACATTAGGAAGTAAATTTTATTTATGAAAAATTTATATACATTAAAGAAATATTTTGTCCGATATAAAAAGAAATTATTCCTTGGAATATTATTTATTCTTTTATCAAATATAGGAACTGTATATATCCCTTTATTTTTGAGGGATGCAATCAATGGTCTCCAAAATCAAATTTCTTTAGAAAAGTTGTTGTACTATTGCATTCTGATTATCGGTGCTTCGGCAGTTGCAGGTTTTTTCAGATTTTTAATAAGGGAAACAATTATTGTTGTCTCTAGAGAAATTGAATTTGATCTTAGAAAAGATTTTTGGAAACATATCCAAAAACTACCCTTACGTTATTTTCAAAATAATTCTACCGGAAATGTTATGGCACACGCCACTAATGATATTAATGCTGTAAGAACATTTTTGGGGCCTGCAGTAATGTATTCATTAGATACTTCCGTAAGATTAATAATTGTAATTTCTATAATGATATCACTTAATTTTTCACTTACTATTTATTCACTTCTACCGTTACCTATACTTTCTTTTTTAGTTTATAAAGTTAGTAGCATAATTCATTTTAAGTTTACTAAAATTCAGGAAAAATTTTCAGAACTAACTACAAAAGCACAAGAAAATTTTTCAGGTATCAGAGTTGTAAAATCTTATGTAAGGGAAGAAAACGAAATACTAAAATTCAATGAGATAAGTAAAGATTATCTTAAGAAAAATATGAATCTTGTAAAAACACAAGCATTATTTTATCCATTATTATTTTTAATAACAGGTTTATCAATAATAATTGTGATCTGGCTTGGTGGAATTAAAGTGATTGAAAATCAGCTTGATTTGGGTGAAATAACAGCATTTATTGTTTACTTGGGCATTTTAATATGGCCTATGATTGCCTTTGGTTGGGTAATAAATATTATCCAGCAAGGCGAAGCCAGTATGAAGAGATTAAATAAGATTTACTCTGAACCTTTTGAAATAACTGATTCTGAAAACACGGATTATTCAATCAAAGATTTAAAGGGAGATATTGAATTTAAGGATGTAACATTTAAATATGGAAATAATTTACCAAAAATTTTGGATGGTATTAATTTAAAGATACCTCATGGAAGTACGCTGGCAATTATGGGTTTTACAGGAGCAGGTAAAACTTCATTAATTAATTTAATACCTCGTTTATATGACTGCACTGAAGGTAAGATATTAATTGACGGTAAAAATATTAAAGAAATACCTTTAAATATTTTAAGAAGTAATATTGGACTTGTTCAGCAGGAAGCATTTCTTTTTTCTGATACAATAAAAAATAATCTTTCTTATGGATTAGATGATTTTGAAGAGAATAAAATTTTTAATGCAGCAAAGTTATCCAACCTTGATGAAGAAATAAATTCTTTCCCAAATGGTTATGAAACAATTATGGGGGAAAGAGGAATAACACTTTCCGGCGGACAAAAACAAAGAGCTAGCCTGGCAAGAGCATTAGTAACTAATCCACAAATATTAATCTTGGATGATTCATTTTCTGCAGTTGACACACATACTGAAGAACAAATTCTTAAAAATTTAATTGACTACACTCATAATCGTACTACTATTATAATTAGTCACAGAATTTCAACTGTTAAAAATGCAGATAAAATAATTGTACTGAATAATTCAAAAATTGTTGAAGAAGGTACACACGATCAATTACTGGCAAAAGAAGGGATTTATTCTGATCTACACTTTAAACAGTTACTCGAAAAAGAATTAGAAGAAATTTAATATGGCTAACGATTACAAAAAAGAAGAAGAAATATTAGGAAAAGCGTATGACTCAAAGTTGATGAAGAGACTTTTGAGTTATACTAAGCCTTATAAAAAATATATAATATTTGCAATTTTAATGAATATCGTTGTAGCTTCACTTGGACCAATTCGTCCATATTTAACAAAGATTGCTGTAGATGATTACATTGCAAATTCAGATTACAAAGGCTTAATGATAATAGGTTTACTTTTATTGGCTTCTTTGTTATTTCAAGCTGTAATGCAATATTTTTTAATTTATTTTACTGAATATCTTGGACAGAAAATAATTTATGACCTCCGATCACAAATATATTCCCATGTTCAAAAACTTGCTCTAAAATTTTTTGACAGAACTCCAATAGGTAGAATTGTAACAAGAGTTACAAATGATATTGAATCCCTTAACGCATTATTTTCATCCGGTATTGTAATGGTCTTTAGTGATATATTTATAATACTTTGGATATTCGGTTTTATGTTTTTCCTTGATGTAAATTTATCCTTGGTAACACTCTCAGTACTTCCATTTTTGTTTTACGGTACCTTTTTATTCAGAAGAAAAGTAAGAGAAAGTTACAGAGATGTTAGACTGCATCTGGCAAGACTTAATTCATACATGCAAGAGCATATAACCGGAATGAATGTTGTCCAAATATTCAACAAAGAAAAATCAGAGTTGAAAAAGTTTTCTTCTATTAATAACGATTATAGAAAAGCTAATATAAAATCTATTTTTTACTACGCAGTCTTCTTTCCGTCTGTTGAATTAATAAGTTCGGTTGCCATAGGACTAATAATATGGTATGGTGGAGGAAATGTTATAAGCTCTACTCTTACCATTGGTGTTCTTTTTGCTTTTATTCAATATACTGAAATGTTTTTCAGACCTATAAGAGATCTTTCAGAAAAATATAATATAATGCAAACAGCAATGGCATCTTCTGAAAGAATTTTCAAATTATTGGATAATAAGACTTTTATAAATAATTCTGAAACGACAATAAATTTTGAAAATGTTGAAGGAGAAATTGAATTTAAAAATGTTTGGTTTGAATATAAAGAAAATGAACCAGTCCTAAAGGATATTAATTTTAAAATAAATCCGGGCGAAACAGTTGCAATAGTTGGGGCAACCGGTGCGGGTAAAACAAGTATTATTAATATATTAACAAGATTCTATGATATTCAAAAAGGAAATATTTTTGTAGATGGGAAAGATATTAAGGAACTAAATAAAAGAGATTTACGAAAATATATTTCCATTGTATTGCAAGATGTTTTTCTTTTCTCAGGCACTATCAGATCAAATATAAGTATGGATAATTCCGAAATTCCATTTGATAATATTAAAAAAGCTGCAGAGCTTGTCGGTGCAGATAAATTTATTGAAGCTTTGCCCAATAAATATGATGAAATGGTAATGGAAAGAGGTGCTACTTTAAGTGTAGGGCAAAAACAATTAATTTCTTTTGCAAGGGCTTTGGCTTATAATCCTCAAATTCTTATTTTAGATGAAGCAACTTCCAGCGTTGATACAGAAACTGAAGGATTGATTCAAAAAGCTATTGAAAAATTGCTTGTTGGTAGAACGGCAATAGTTATTGCTCATAGACTTTCAACTATTCAAAATGCTGATAAAATAATTGTTCTTCATAAAGGTGAAATTAGAGAAACAGGAAATCATCAAGAACTCTTAGCAAAAAAAGGAATTTATTATAAATTGTATCAATTACAATATAAAGACCAGGAAATAAATAAATCTGCTTAAATAAAAAGGGAGAATTGTAATGGCACAACAAAAATTTATGACTTTGGGACGTCATATAATAGAAGGGGAAAAATTACATCCACACGCTACAGGTGAACTCTCCCATTTACTTAGAGATCTTTCATTGGCTGCAAAAGTAATTTCACTTGAAGTAAACAAAGCAGGTTTAGTTGATCTGCTGGGTTTTACAGGTGATAATAATGTGCATGGTGAACAGGTAAAAAAATTAGATTTGTTTGCTCACGATATGATGACAAGAGCAATGGATCACGGCGGCCATCTATGTGTTATGGCTTCTGAAGAAGAAGAAAACATTATACACATTTCTAAAAAACATCAAGTTGGGAAATATGTTTTATTGTTCGATCCTTTAGACGGCTCTTCTAATATAGATGCAAATGTAAGTATTGGAACTATATTTTCCATTTATAATAGAATCTCACCTGATAATACTCCTGGTACAATGGAAGATTGCTTACAGAAGGGTTTAGAACAAGTTGCTGCGGGTTATGTTGTTTATGGATCTAGCACAATATTGGTTTATTCTGCAGGACACGGTGTGCATGCATTTACTTTGGATCCTTCTTTTGGTGAATTTCTTTTGTCTTATGAAAATATTCAAATTCCAAAAAAATCAAAAATTTATAGTATCAATGAAGGTAATTATCTTTATTGGCATAAGGGATTAAAAAATTATATAAAATATCTCCAAGAAGAAGACAAAACAACTCAACGCCCTTATTCATCAAGATATATTGGTTCAATGGTTGCTGATATCCACCGTAATTTGTTGTATGGTGGAATATTTATGTATCCTGCTGATTCACGCAATGTAAATGGTAAATTGAGATTGATGTATGAATGTAATCCGATTGCATATATAATTGAACAAGCAGGAGGAAGAGCAACAAATGGTAAGAAAAGAATATTAGAAATTCAGCCGGAAGCTCTGCACCAAAGAACTCCAATATTTTGTGGAAGTGAAGAAGATGTTTTAATGGTTGAGAAATTTATGGTTGAAGAAGAGAGTGCTGAGTCTTAATTAATTTATTATTTAAGATAAATTTTTAATTCTATTATTATTTTTTTACTGTTTTTAGTGCTTCATTTAATTTTGAAGCCAATTCTTTTTCCGTAATACCAGTAAAATTTATTTTTGTTGATTTAACCAAAATTTCCGGTATATCCCCTTCTCCATTTACATATTTGTATAGACAATAAGCCAATCGGTTTCTGTCGTTTGGAAGATGAATATATTCCTTTAAGTCTTCTACAATTGAATAAACTTGTTTTTCGATAGATAAGTTTGTTTGTGTATCAGTCATAAATATTTTCTTAAATTTTAACTTAAAAATTAATTTAGATTATTGACAACTGCAATTTACAATTATTTAATATAAATATTGATAAATTTGACAATCTTCATATTAAATAAGTATTGATTGTATATTTAGCATATCAGTAATTATATTTGAAATCAAACAGCTAAAAATTCATATTGTCAGAACTTTTAAAAAATAAAAAAAGAATCATTATTATTCGGCTTAGTTCGCTTGGTGATATTTTGCTAACTACACCTTTGATAAGATCAATTAAGACTCAATATCCGCAAATAACAATTGATTTTCTTTTAAGAGAACAATATCAAGATACCCTTAAACTCAATAAATATATATCAAATTTATATTTGTACAAATCGGATTTAAGAGAACTTAACGATAATAGTTATAATTTGATAGTTGATCTTCAAAACAATTTTAGATCTAGAAAAGTAGTAAAGGATTTAAAAGCTCCAACATTAAAATTTAGAAAACATAACCTGGATAAATTTTTACTGGTAAAATTCAAAATAAACATGTTAAAAAATTTACACCAAATTCCCGGAAGATATGCAAATACAATTCCGGACTTTAAATTAGATGAAAACGGTCTAGATATTTTCTTGCCAAATGATATTAAATCAAATTTAAAAGATGAATTAAAATACATTGGTTTTGCACCCGGCAGCAGGCATTTTACCAAAATGTGGCCGATTGAGTATTATATTGAATTGGGTAAATCTTTAAGTAATGATGGACATATAGTTGTAATGCTTGGAGGAAAAAATGATAAGAAAATATGTAAAGAAATTAGTAAAGAAATATCTTCTTCAATAGATCTCTCCAATGATGATGATCTTTTCCAAACAGCCAGTGATTTGCAGCAATGTTCAGCAATTATATGTAATGATTCCGGTTTAATGCATTTAGCCTGTGCATTAAAAATACCAGTATTAACTTTTTTTGGTTCAACAGTTAAAGATTTTGGATTTACACCATATAAAAATCATAATTTAATTTTAGAGAACAATTCACTAAATTGCAGACCTTGTTCACATATAGGTAAAAGCAGCTGTCCAAAAGATCATTTTAATTGTATGAAAAAATTAACTCCTCAATTAGCATATAATAATTTAAAAGAATTACTTACATAATGAAGTTTATCTGGGAAACGATTTATAATTTTTTATTTATTCCTTTTCTTTATCTATTAATAAAGATTAGCGGTCTTTTTAATTCTAAAATAAGAAGAGGTATTAGAGGAAGAAAAAGAATTTTTGAAGACTTGATTGTAAACTGTGCTTCATTAGATAAAACAAAAAAACTTATTTGGTTTCATTCATCATCTTTAGGAGAATTTGAACAAGCTAAACCCATTATTAAAGAATTAAAGAAAACAAGAAATTTTAATATACTTGTGACTTTCTTCTCCCCTTCAGGATACGAAAATTCTTTAAGATACCCCTATGCCGATCTGGTTTCATACATTTCTTTGGATACAAAATCAAATGCAGAAAAATTTTTACAAATTGTAAGACCTAATTTAGTTGTATTAATGAGATATGATGTTTGGCCAAACCATATTTGGGCTGCAAACAAATTAGGTATCCCTTCTTTTTTAATTGATGCAACAATGAAAAAAAATACCAGTAGAAGGTTACCTATAATAAAGAATTTTCATAAATACTTATTTAACAGTCTTGCAAAAATTTTAACTGTTTCAGAAATTGATGCAGTGAGATTTAAAAAATTTGTTTATGATAAAAGCAAAATAAAGGTAGTCGGAGATACCAGATTTGACAGAGTTTATGAAAAAAGTGTTACTGCAAGAGATAGAAACCTTATAAACGAAGATATATTAAAAGATAAGATCATTTTTGTTACCGGAAGTACTTGGGAAGAAGATCAAGAGGTTATTATACCTGTCTTTAAAAAACTTTGTAAGAAAAATAAAAATATAATTTTAATAATTGCGCCACACGAACCTTCAATTTTTAATTTAGATAAAATCGATTATGCTTTTTCAAAAGAATTGTCTACAATCAGATTTTCATATCTTAAAAATTACAATAATGAAAATGTAATAGTTGTTGATTCAGTTGGGATATTGTTAGCATTATATACATACGCAGATATAGCATATATTGGTGGTAGTTTTAAACAAAACATTCACAATGTACTTGAGGCTGCTGTTTATGGAATACCTGTTATATTTGGACCAAAAATCGAAAATTCTCAAGAAGCTCAGAAATTAACTGAACTTGGCGGGGGAATTATTATTAAAAATAAACAAAATGCTTATAGAACAATAAGTGAAATGATATTAAATAAAACTAAAAGAGAAGAAAAAGGTAAAATAAGTTACGATTATGTGCAGCAAAATTTAGGTGCTTCAAAACTAATTTTGGAAGAGATAAATAGAATAATATAAATTTTAAAGGAACTAAAAATGAAAAGGATAATATTTATGGCAACTTTATTTGGTTTTTCCTTATTTGCAAATAAAAATATTGCTCAAAATAATGACGATAAAAATACATCCATTTATAATTTTACAGTAAAAGACATTAATAAAAAAGATGTAAAGTTATCTGATTATAAAGGTAAAGTGTTACTTATTGTAAATGTTGCTAGTAAATGTGGGTATACCCCTCAATACAAGGGACTTGAAACTATATACAAAAAATATAAATTAGAAGGATTTGAGATATTAGCATTTCCTTGTAATGATTTTGGCAAGCAAGAACCTGGCACCAACAAAGAAATAAAAAATTTCTGTGAATTAACTTATAATGTTACATTTCCGTTATTCAACAAAATCAAAGTGCTGGGTGATGAAAAAGAACCGCTTTATAAATTGCTTACAGATAATCCTGTAACAGGTAAATCAAATGTGAAATGGAATTTTGAAAAATTCCTAATAGATAGAAATGGTAATATTGTTAAACGATTTAGAAGTATGGCTAAACCTGAAGGAAAAAAAATAACTGATGCAATAGAAACAGAGCTTAAAAAAAGTTAAGATTAAAGATATCTTTCCTTCAATATTTTTATATGATGTTTTTCGTGTCCGGCAATTATAAACATCAAGCCTAATACAGTTACTCCATTATCAGAGGCAATACCTCTGTTTTGCAAAACTTTTTCTTGAAATGATTTAAAAAGAATGATATTTGACTTCCTCAATAATTCATATTCATTTAACAAATTTTTTAATGTACGCTTATTAAATTCTCCTTC
>Ga0210009_1002784_pt1 | contig 12152 bp, 22 predicted proteins | sample CryGeyCG2114_065_FD_185457 | JGI IMG/M metagenome (GOLD analysis project Ga0210009, IMG submission 185457) | Groundwater microbial communities from aquifer - Crystal Geyser CG12_big_fil_rev_8/21/14_0.65 (SPAdes) (version 2) | ecosystem: Environmental > Aquatic > Deep subsurface > Groundwater ... | reverse complement strand
TTTTAATATTATATTTTTGGGCGATATCCACAAACTTCTTCGTATGTGTCGCCACAGCTGAAGCTCGCTGTAATAAATTCAGTGCGACTCGCTCTGCAGTTAAGGCAACAGCGAAAGGAATGCCGTCATTCAATTTTATTTGCGTCCCTTTTTTAAGTTGCTGGCCTTCCCACTCTTTTAAACTTTTAAGTGGGTAACCTAAAAAATCAAAAGTCGCTTCAAACCACGGCGTGCCCGCAAGAGTCAGATCACTCTTGATAAAAAGCTGGGCCTCAACTTCGTGACGAGGAAGTTTTGAAAAATAAAGCGGATGCTTAAAAAAATCATCTTCATCAAGAAAGCGTTCAATATCGCGCTTTAATTGCTGGGATTCAAAAGTTGCCACCGAGCTCATCCTTTATATAGGTCTGAGTGCAACATAGCTCTGTCAAAACGATAAGTTAAGGGCCTTAAAGCTTGATTTTGCTTTGAAATGCAAACTTGATGAAGAAGAGCAACTTATTAATTTTACTCACTTTTATTCTCTTCTTTGGACTCGTCACCAGCATTCCCAGAAAGCCTTTCACGCCAAAGCCTAAACCCGTCTGCTCCAAAGAGTCTCGCACCGATCTCGCTCGGGCCTATGTTTGGGGTGATAAGTCCTGTCTCTCTCCCCGAGTAAAGAAGCTGCATAAAAAGCTGCAACTTCTGCATTTGATGACTCCCTCTGGTTTGCACTACACCAGCTTCGCGCTTTTGCTATCGCCACTCATGCTGTGGCTGCGAAAAAAGAAAGCGGCCCATTTTCTTTTGCGTTTGATTGTCTGGGGTTATTTTCACGGAGTTGAAAAGCTGCAGGCCTTTAAGCGCATGACCCTCTTTCATTTATTGCGAGCGCTGATACCGAAACTGGATTATCGCTTCAGTTTTCTCCTGGTTTTTGTGATCGATTTTATTTTTGGCAGTTATTCACAAGCTCCTTATAGTTTTTCGCTGAGCTTTCTCTTTATCAGTATCATCATTTTATCGGAATCAACTCTCACGAGAATTCTTCATCTGATGTTAGCGCAAATATGTGTCTGCTTTGTCTTTCAGCAAAAATGGAATCTGCTCGCCAGCCTTTTAGGCATGCTGATCACGGCGCTCTTTCCTCTGCTCTTTCCGCTTTATCTTTTAAAGTGGACGACGCTCAGTCATTACCAATTAGACCTCATGCAATTCTTCGCGAGCTCTGCAAAAATTATCCCCAACTATAAACCCGAGTTCTTTCATCTCTTGTTTCTCATTCCCCTGATTCTGCGTAAGCCATGGTTATTCTGGAGCATGCTCTTTTGGATTTGAAAAGAGAGTCGAACATTTTGCCGGTGCAATCCCGAGTAAAATTGTCCTGAGGCAAAATAGACGAAGAGGCTTTATCGACATAATCAAGGAGATTACGTGAAGCTCATTCTCGCTTTAAGCATCGGTTTATTTTCGTTTACATCTCGTGCGTGGGCCAACCCCATCTCCGATAAGTTCGAAGTCCCTGCTTTTGAAAACAGTCATATTCAAACAGGCTACACATCTGAAACATCTCTTGATCCTGCCAACATCAAAGTCTTAGTTTGGAACATTTATAAAGCAGGCAAAAAATCCTTCGCAGCCGATTTCAAAAAACTTGCGAGTGATCGCGATGTCCTGATGATCCAAGAAGCAGAGACCAATCAAGACATGATGAGTGTGCTTGATCAATTCTCAGGATTTCAATTTGATCTCGGTGTCAGCTTCATTACCAAGAAAACCGGCGCGGCCACGGGAACCATGATTGGCTCACCTGTTGAAAAAAGTAATTTTGCTATTTTAAGAACCAAAGAGCTTGAGCCTATCGTGCTGACGCCAAAAGCGGTAACTGCTGCGACCTTTCCCATCAAAGGAATGGACACGGAACTGCTAGTGATTAATATTCACGGTCTCAACATGACGGAGAATACTGATTTCGTAAAACAACTTCTCTCTTGCGAAAAACTCATCGCTGCCCACAAGGGCCCGGTGATTTTCGCTGGCGACTTCAACACTTCAGACATCGACAAACTGAACGCCATGATGAGTCTCTCTTTCCGTCAAGGCATGTACACCGTCGGCTTCAAAAACGATCGCCGTCGCAAATCAACTTTCTCTCGACTCTTGATCGACCACACTTTCATCCGTGGCCTCAAAGTGCTCGACGCCGACGTCCCTAACGTCAAAGGCTCAGACCACAAGGCGATGAAAATGGAATTCGCGGTTTCGGAATAATTAATTCGATTCTACTTTAGCTCGACTGTAAGTTTTGTCTTCAATTTAAAAACGGCGAGATACTTGTCATAGGTCTCGAGCTTAAGTTTTCGTTTGCCTCTGACAAAATCTGAAACATTCTGCAAAGGAATTCCCGCCTTTTCTGAAAATTCTTTAATACCCATTTTAGGAATTGTTTCTCGAAGGGCATCTTCCAATGAAGCATCGAACTCATTGATGAGCGACAATAAACTCCCACGCGCAAACTTTGTATCCTGCATTTTTGTCGCAATATATTCATCATAGGAGTCACTTCTTCGTCCCATAATCCCTCCGGACAAATATCCCATGGCTGTTATTTATATTAAAAATTAAAACCACACTTATTTATTAACCCAAATTGGTTAATATTGCAATTTCTTAATATTGTCAGGATTATTAGCAAGGGACTTACATTGATAAACGAGCTGATACTTTGAAATTAGAATTTTTAATTACTAAAAGATTTCAGTTTGAAACAGCAAAAGTCACTTTTGAACATTATGAAGCACTTTTTAAGGTAAAAGGTGTTGGAACTTTAGAGCCAGGCGCCTTTGCCAAGAGAAGGATCAAAGACAATTTGATCATCGACGATTATTTTTTGATGATGAACGATAGCGTATAAAACTTCAGGGCTAAGATCTATTTCACCGGGCCATTCGATTGTACCGGCCTCATTGACCGTGACTTGCGAAAATATCTGATCATCAACTAAACCAGAGAAGACACCTTGATAATCAAACCACTGCTCGTAGTTAAGCGTACCAGCAGTCCCATCTGAAAACTTCAGACTAAGCACTTTGCCTGGCATTGTTTGAACTTCTATAATTTTTCTTAGTTCCATTACTGATCGAGTCCTGCAATTTTGATAACCTTCCCAAAGTTTATCATGGAATCCCAAGACTCTAAAAGTCTTTCTTGATGGATAAGTCTCCATTCTTCCGTCAATCCACGTGCTTTAGGAGGCAAAAATCCTGCTAAGATTTGCCCATCAGCAATTCGTATAGCGGCCTCAAACTCAGCATAGCGCACATGGAAATGAGGTGGGTTGTGATCCCTTGGGTTGAGAATTATTTTAATTCCATAAAATTGAGAAATAGTCGGCATACTGCAACTCCTTTGAAGGAGTTACTGCAGTAAGGATTTTTTAACTTGATCACGAACGTAATTGATTTTTATAACAACTAAAAATCTCACAGATCAATTTGATAAAATAAATGTTCAAATTTTAAGAATTCTTTTTGGGGGTACCAATTTGGAACCTCCATTCGTAGACTAAAGAAAAACCCGGTAGTCAGTCTTAAAAACAAAAGCCAAGCGCTCAGCCATTTTTTTACCGATGGGGCGTTTGCCATTTTCCATTTCAGAAATGACATGTTGGGGAACACCAATTTTCTCGGCAACTTCTACTTGAGTAAGTTGCAAAAGCTCGCGTTCAGCTCGCAAGGCCAATCCTCCTTCACCACTTTGCTTCAACAAATCCTTAAAACTATCGCGCCAAGGAGAACTCTCCTTAATTTCATACTGCCGTAACATCTGAATCAGTCCCTGAGCTTCATTTTTGGGCAGAGCAAATCGTTTGGGATTTTTTTCACCTATGCTCACAATCACATTTTCAGTACGGCGCTTTTTCATGGCTTCCGACATAATAAAATTCCACCATAATAAAACTCCACTAAAATAATTTCTTCCACAATTTCCCAGCAAACAACATAAGTAGGCTGACCTTTTTTCAAATGACAATGATAGCGATCTTGTTGTCCTTGAAGCTTTCCATAATTCTTAAACTTAACTCTTTCAGTATCAGCCCAGCACTCAATATAAGGCCCGTATTGCTCCATCTTCGACAGCAAGGCATAGAGCCTTAGCTTAATATCTCAGGTAACCGAGCTACCTCTTTGGTCATTCTCTTCGTGAATCGAATATTCCAATCCAACAAGACCTCCTTAACGATATCACATTTTTTGTGATATTACAAAATGCTTCAAAATCAAGGGATTATATTCGCTTGTCTAACAGCCCAGCAATGAGAACGAGTGCTTACGAGACACTTATTTCACAATTGAATAAAGCTCACTAAGATCAATTCGTTGAAGCAGTGTTTAAGCAAAAAGGTGTTGGAACTTTAGAGAACTTTAGAGCACTAAAGCAAGTTAGAAAGCCATTTATCTAAACTAAAAACAAGATCAATCCTAACAGAGCTTCCCTCTGCCAGAGATTCAGATTTTCTAACGGAAGATTTTACAGGGATAATGTATGATCCAATCTTGGTGTCATACCAGATTGCTGTGCTCCAGCGAGTATGATTAATTGTCGCAGACGTCTTGAGCCGTCCCCACCCTTCTTCAGAGACATAATGAACATCTCTTATTTTTTTTGCGAGGGCTTTGGGGATGGTTACAAAAAACCATCCCCCTTTTCCGCGGTATTTCCACAGCTTGCCTCTGAAAGAATATTCAAACTTTTCAATATGGGCCAATTTCACTATTTCCTTGTTCCGCCAACTCTTTCATAATGAGAAAAAACCATCGACTTGTCATCCATCAATGAAAATATTTTTCCAGTCTCTGGGTCTTTCATTATTTGCTCAGCAGCTTTCTTTGCATCCTCGGACGAAGTCCAAACAACAGAATCGATCCAAGAATTGCTCTCTTTACTAAAATAATACTCTCTTGACTTGAAGCCCTCATATTTCTTAACACAGGTATTTAATTTTTCGAGGGCCTTCTTTTGATCTTCCATGGAAACATTTTCTTTAAACTTAAATGATACGATCTCGAAAACATCTCCTGCTTTTGCAGCGTTTGAACCTAGCATAAATAATCCTCCTATGAGCAATGTTTTAACTTTCATGTAATCTCCTTTTTGAGAATAATACTTGTAAATATGTCACTATATGACATATTAAAAAAGAGGATAGGAGTGTATGGGAAAAGGAAGCCTGAGAGATAAGTCTCACAGACATTCATTAATTTTGTCTTTACTAAGAAGTGAAGATTTTTGGACTACCGAGTCACTATGTCTAAAGCTATCTATTAGTCATCGGACTCTAATGCGCGATTTAGCTGAGCTTCGAGAAATTGGACATCCCATTGATTCAGACAAAGGACGTGGGGGTGGAATATCTTTGCGCGGCAGATGGGGATTAACAAAGCTTCTCCTAAGCAACGAGGAGGTCATCAGCATGCTAGTCTCATTAGCAGTAACCGAAGCAATTGGAACGCCTGTTTTAGGTGGTAATCTTAAGAGTATAAGAAATAGGATTTCTGACTCATTTCCACAGGATCAAAGAATCTTAATAAAAAAACTCCGAAGCCGCATCTTGGTCGGCAAATTGGCCTCAACAGAAGTGCTAAGTTCTTATCAGGCTCCAAAAGATTCAATACTTGATGCCCTAAATACCGCTTTTTTTCATCAAAAAACTCTAGTGATGAAATACACAGATGGAAAAGATGCGACCACTGAAAGAGAAGTTGAACCTCAAATGATTCTGCTCAATTGGCCTGTGTGGTATTTCCTATGCTGGGATAGAACAAAGAAAGACAAAAGATTATTTAGAATAGATCGAATTCAAAAGATAACATTAACAAATCAACATTTTTCTTTAAAAAGTTATAGCGACCTTGCTGCCGGATTTGAAGAGTTTTTCGAGCCGCTCTGAACCCTTTAACTCTCCTGGATCAAATCGTTGAAGCGGTGTTTAACTCAATCGGTATTGGAACTTATTTAAAAAAGCAGAGCTACTGGAAAGTCTGAAAAATGGGCCTTAATGTTTGCTAGGGTCTTCAACTGTGGATTGGCGGTTTCTGCTTTTTCCAATTTCACATAAGAATTGATATTTTTATAGTTAAGGATATCTGCCATTTCCCTCAGGGTCAGCCCCGCTTTAATTCTAGTTTGTCTAATTAACATTGAAAAGGCCACAGAAGGATGCACCGGAACTTGAACAATATTCTTCCCTGTTATTTTTGAAGTTTTCTTGGGCAAGGGAAAAATGTGGTTAGATTTTTCTGGCTCTGCCAGAAATAAGTTCAAAACATTTTCCATATTCCTTACCAATTTATCCATTGTATCAGCCTGAGTGGAGCAACCATCAAGTTCTACACATTCTGCCCAGTATCCCTTATTCTCTTTATGAATTTTAAATTGATAAAACATCATCTTCCCCATCGTTAAATTTTTCGTTTCAAACTTTTTAACAATTTTCTCTCAAGACCTTTTTTCAAGTCTTGATTGCCATGAATTGGTATCGATTCCCTGAAAAGACCTTTGCCAACAATCACATGACTTCCGTTTTGCCTTAATATCTCCCAGCCATCTTCTAGAAAGCGTTTCAGCATTTCCTTACCACTTATCGGCATAAGCCACTCCTTATTTTACACCTACAGGTGTAAAACCTCAAATCATCATCATTTCCTAGGTTTAGAGTACTTCAAGGCCAATAAGAGCTTTAGGAGAGCTAAAGATATGAAATGAGATTTCATACGAATCTTGAGGTTCCAATTTGGAACATCAAAAATGACTTTTGATCATTATGAAACACTGTTTAAGATAAAAGGTGTTGAAACTTTCTAAGCCACAAGCGCCCGAATAATCGCCGAGATGGTTGAGAGCTCAGGATTAAACTCTTTTGCGGGATCGATCAAATCATACAACGTTCGACGTCCCACTCCCGCCAATTTAGCAATCTGTGTTTTATTCACTGTCATCAAGTGAGCTGTTAAGACCTCGCGGAATGAATCCAAGTCGCCAGTCTTAATACACTCAAGCAATGTATCAGCAACTAAGTCAGTATTTTTTAATTCCGAACTATTAAACGCCTTATGCTTCTTCAATGATTTGATCCCTGATTTTTTGGGCTTTTTTAATGTCCCGCGCTTGGCCATTTTTATTTCCTACGTTCAGAATAAGAATGTGCATTATTCCGCACGCATTATCAAGGCAATGAAAAATTTGATCCAAGGAGATGATTTGCTAAAGGTGACATATTGGCACCTTTGAAAACGACTTATGAATGATGAAACAGCGTTAAAGCAAAAAGATATTGGAACTATTTGATTAATCCTATTTTTTTTCGATTTTTAGGATGTGAAGGCAATTGAAGTTGAAGTTTATCTATTTTCTCAAAAATGATTTCAAAGACTTGAACGAATTCCTCTGAATCACTTTCGAGTTTCAAGATTCTCTGAAAAATATCATAACCTTCTGTTTTGGATTTTTTCATATTAACAAAAGCTCGAATGATCCTGATATTAACTTCAATTGCAACGGGACTATTTAGCACTCCAGAAAGCGCAGCAATCCCATATTCAGTAAACGCATATGGGGTATATCTTCTACCGCCATATGAACTTGAGATCCCAATTTGGGATCTCAAGTTTTCCCATTCTTCGCTTGATAGTTTGATAAGAAAATCCTCAGGGAATTTTTCTAAATTCCTTTTCACATTTCGATTTAATATTCTCGTTTCTACACCATACAATTTTGCTAGATCTGTATCTAAAATAACATTTACACTTCGGACTTGGAAAATCATGGCCTCGATTTTTATCGCAGTTAACTCCCCCATCTTCACCTCCTAAGTATTCCATCCATGCTTAGTCACAAGGAACTACCGGTTTAAAAGAGCAAGTGCACGATCACAGCGAAGATATAGCTGAAGTCTTGTGTTATTAGGTTGAGTTTCTGCCAATAGAGTCAGTTCCTCCGGAGGAAGTTTGAATTCACTTTCAATCCGCTCCAATTCACTAGAAAAATACAACTTAGCCTCGAGCTCGCTACTAAACTTCGGCAAAAGGGTAAGTGCTTTTTGATTTAAACTTTGATTCATCATTATGTCCAAGTTACCTCCATAATAACTGATCTTACTCGTTGAGATCAAACGCAAAAGATCAATAGTATCAGTGTTTTAGATATTAGCTTTTAATTGATAAGCAGTATTATAGCCAGAAGATATGGAGCAAAAAGCCCACCTATTTCACATATGAAAACTTAGCCAGATATCTTTCTAATAGTGAAGCACTGTTTAAGTAAAAACGTGTTGGAATTTTAAAGTTTGAATTAAAATCTATATTTGATAATGTTTAACAATGAGAAAACTTGAAAGATTGGATAAGTTACTAAAAATTCAATTAATACATTCACAAGAAACTGGAATTGAAGTTCTAAAAGAAAATATTGATGTCATGCTCGATATCCCTACTCAAATATCACTTATCAGATCACTCTATCTTCAATTTTTATCAAGAGGCCTAACTGCCAAACAAAAGGGATTATTTCAAGGAACCATTCGAGAGCTGAGAGTTAAATTTCAGTACATCGATGAGAAATCGAAAGAAAGAATTTTCAAAGAAAATAAACTAATAAATCTTGAAGAACTGCTGTACTAATCTCTCCTGGATCAAATCGTTTAAGCGGTGCTTTAGGGCTTCAACGAAGTCTAATCTTTTTGCGGTCACCATGTAAATGCGATTTGAGCAAATGATCATGTTCATCGAGTTTTTTGAAAACAAGTTTGAATAGTTTCTTCGTATCTTGCTCGAACCTTTTCATTTTCAAATCACGCTCTTCCCCAATTGCATTAAAACTTCGAAGCTTAGTAAAAATTCGCATGATCTCGATATTGATTTGAACTGCCACTTTTGAATTGAGAACACTTGACAGCATGGCCACACCATTTTCAGTAAAAAAATACGGCAAGTTTCTTCTTTTGTATTTTTGATAGCTTAGTAGATTTGTGGTCGCAAATCTTCCAACTCTTTGTTATCACAATTGAATTTTCAATCTTCGAACTTACCAATTCCATCTTCATAGAAATCCTCCAATCTGACCTTTTATCAAACGGAAGAACTTTTTTGGAAAAGATCTCAATGTGTGAGTCTAAATTTAGACTTATTTTTCAGAATTAAATCAATCTAACTGTGATGCTCAGCTGACACGTACTAAGCGCGATCCCCTCTTTCGAAAGCGTGTGCTCGCCATCTACGACAACCGCTGCGCCTTTTGCCATCTCAAAATCAAACTCAATCACAACGACCTCTCAATGGAAGCCGCCCACATCATGTGGAAGGCCCGCGGCGGCCCCTGTACCGAACAAAACGGCCTCTCCCTCTGTCCCACTCACCACTACACTTTTGACAAAGGTGTCTGGAGCCTCGACCCCAATTACAAAATCATCTTGAGCTCAAGCCTTCTGCTCGACAAAAGATCCGACCTCTTCTTCGAACCATTCAAAGGCCAAGCCATCACCGACTCCATCCTCGACGACAACTTTTTACCTCATCAAAAATTTCTAAAGTGGCATGGGGAGAATATTTTTAAGAAAAAGGCAATGAATAACTGAACTATATCAACTTACTTATTCAAAAGAAAAGTGTGTAAGACTAGAATTACTTTCCATTAAAATGTAGTGTAAAAATTAAACAATTATTTAACTATAATTTCAAAATTTAGCGAAACTATTGGTAATTTAATTTTTGAATAATCACCATGGATTTCCCTAAATTTCCTTGCCTCTTCTTCGTTTATATACTGAATCTTTTTTTCATGTCTGTAGTGTAATTCTTCATAATAAGGATTTCTATATTCATATGGGTAAATTCCGAAAGAATCCTTCATATCTTGAGAAATACCAAAAGCGATGTTAATGCTGTTATGATCCCCTATTAATATCAGATCAACGATACTTTTAGCCATCCCTTCTGAATTACTAAAATTAACATCATTACTACCGTAGCTAGAATTAGAACAAATAAGACGAAGGTCATTCATTAACTTTTCTAATTTGAAAAACTTTTCCTCAAGATCTTTTATTGTAAGCAACCGAACAGATTCTTTACGAGTCTCTGCATTTTCATAACTATGGGCTCGATTTCTATCTCTATCTTTTATAATCGCTTCACAAATAGAATAAAAATTCTCTTTTAGATCATTAAAATCATCTTGAGTAGGCATACTTTTGCCTTTACTAATACAGCCAGGAAAAAGCCTTCCATAAGATTCAAGACATGATTTCAAAATTAAGGATTCAAGAAAAGAGTCCTGCCTTTGATGAGCTGCGAAGTAAGATTTGGCAATTAACTTTTGAGTAGGTTTTTCTAATTCCTTAGCAAAATTTGGCAACTTACGGAAAAAGCCTTTTTTCCTAATCATCCCTCTACCAATACTCGCAAGATCTATAACTAACATAGAGTAACTATCCCGTAGCATTTGATATATGACATCACCGCGAATATTGAATCGTTTTGATTTCGTTGTTGAATCAAGTTCTTTTAAAATATTCTCTAAGAAGTAAAACCTCTTTTTTACTATTAAAAAATATCTTTCGTGTTCTTCTATAAGGTTAATTAATTTCATTGCTTAATCATGAACATTTTTAAGCCTATCATTCTCACAATCAAGAGTTTGCAAATGAATAATCGAACTGTTCAAGCCTTTAAATTCTAAACGATTATTTCCTCTCATATACTAGGATTTCCCATTTCAGATTTAATTGGAAGTCTATTCAAATCATCTCGATACTGCTTCCAATTCGGCATATAAAAATCCATTAGCGACGCAAACCGGACATTATGAGTTGGCTCAAGTAAATGAACCATCTCATGCAAAACAACATATTCTAAGAACAATGGGTCTTTACGGGCCAAGTCTGTATTGAGTCGAATGCTGTTTCGAGATGGATTACTTCCTCCCCATTGAGTTTTCATATCTTGAACAAATAGCTTATCGACACTGACATTGAGCCTTGATGAATACTTTGCAACTAATTCTGGAACAGCAGATCTTATTTGTTCTCTGTACCATTCTTCTAAAATGGATTTCATTTTTTCTTTACTCGTCCCCTCTTTAACTTTCAATAAAAGATGGGAATGCTTCAGTTCAACTTCAGGGGAATGATCAACTTCAACAATCTCCAACAAATAGCGCTTGCCCCAAACATAATGACTCTCTCTGTTTAGAAACTCACGCTCTGGCACACGCTCTTGTTCAACGAATTTCTTTTTTTCACTTTTAATCCAAGGTATCTTAGATATCGCAAAGGCCCTAAGAGCTTCAGGACTCATCTTTAAAGGAGCCGAAATGCGAACATCTCCAAAAGGGGGATTCACACTCAAGTGAATGTTCTTAATTTCTTTAAATGTAACATTGATGACGATGTCACCAAATTCAATCTGCATCAAAATTCCTCGTGATTAAAAATAATGATGAAAATTCGCTCAACTTCAGCATCATCTTGCAGGATATTCCAGAGTATTCCCTTAATCACATTTTCTTTTGCTGTCACGCCTCTCCAAGCATCAGGTCTCTTATTTTTCACTTCTGAATCAATTTTAAGAGCAAGCTCAGCGTTTTGACCTAGATTGTTGTAAAGAGCAGCTTGGCCTGGAGTTTTGATGGTTGAAGGTGCCAATGACAATCCACCACTTTGAACTTGCTTAGCAAGCTCAGCGACTTTCTTTAAATACTCTTCGTAATTATCAGCATTCTCTTTTCTTAACTTAATAACTTCATCCAAAAGTTGTGACATACGATCGTAATAAGCGGGGTCATTGAGATGCTCTTTAACAATTTTACTTCTGATATTGTTCTCAACTATCTCGGCCACCGATTTATTATCCTTAGGCTGCTTATTCCCAAACTTCTGGGCCATCGCATCAGCGATACCAGACTTCACAATCAACTCAATAAGTGGAACATCTTCAAACACAGAGATTTTTCTAGGATCAGAAGCTTCAATATAGGTATCGATAAGATGCCTCATATCGGCCTCATAGGCTTTAAGATCAATCTCTTCACCGCTTGCTCTGCGAATAAGATTTCTCAGATCAACTGCCTGAGTCAGCATGGACTTAATACGACCAATTTCATCTTTGGTGTATCCA
>Ga0210009_1002782_pt1 | contig 12159 bp, 11 predicted proteins | sample CryGeyCG2114_065_FD_185457 | JGI IMG/M metagenome (GOLD analysis project Ga0210009, IMG submission 185457) | Groundwater microbial communities from aquifer - Crystal Geyser CG12_big_fil_rev_8/21/14_0.65 (SPAdes) (version 2) | ecosystem: Environmental > Aquatic > Deep subsurface > Groundwater ... | reverse complement strand
GCGCGGGATCGGCTCACTTTACTACCTGATGTACGCCATACAACACGGGTTGCCAGAGCCGCTGGCGATGCAATTGATACAAATGACGCTGATCGTCGTCACGCTCTCCATCCTTATCCACGGCACCAGCGTCAAACCATTAATGGGACTTTTCTGGCGGCGGGGAAAGTAGGGATCGAAGTAATCGGACAGGGAATAAAAAAAACCGGGGGTTGCAGCCCCCGGTTTCCGCTACCGCCAATCTCGAAACAAGCTACAACCCCCGAGCATCAGACGTTGAACAGGAAATTCATCACGTCGCCGTCCTGCACCACGTAGTCCTTGCCTTCAACGCGCATCTTGCCCTTCTCTTTGGCACCCGCTTCACCACCGCAAGCAATGAAGTCAGCATAAGAGATGGTCTGCGCGCGGATGAAACCCTTTTCGAAATCAGTGTGGATGACGCCCGCCGCCTGCGGTGCGGTGTCGCCTTTGTGGATGGTCCAGGCGCGCACCTCCTTCACGCCTGCGGTGAAATAGGTTTGCAGGCCAAGCAGTTCGTAACCGGTGCGGATCAGGCGGTTCAGACCGGGCTCTTCCAGCCCGAGATCGGCGAGGAATTCTTTCTTGTCAGCATCGTCGAGGTCGGCCATTTCGGCTTCAATCTTGGCACACAGTGCGACGACGGGAGCACCTTCTTTTACCGCGTGTTCGCGCAGACGATCCAGATGCGGGTTATTCTCGAAACCGTCTTCCAGCACGTTGCCAACATACATCGCGGGCTTGACGGTGAGCAGGCACAGTGGTTTAAGCAGCTCCTTCTCGTCGTCGCTCAAGCCAAAGGTACGTGCCGGCTTACCTTCGTTCAGATGCGGCAACAATCTTTCCAGTACTGACACCAGCTTCTGTGCATCCTTGTCGCCCGACTTGGCCTTTTTGCCGTCGCGATGGATGGTGCGTTCCACCACGGCGAGATCGGCCAGTGCCAGTTCGGTGAGAATGACCTCGATGTCGGAAATAGGATCGATGCGTCCCGATACATGCACCACGTTCTCATCATCGAAACAACGCACCACATTGACGATAGCATCGGTCTCACGAATGTTGGCGAGAAACTGGTTGCCCAGCCCTTCGCCCCTGGATGCGCCCGCCACGAGGCCGGCGATATCGACGAACTCGACGATGGCATATTGCATGCGCTGCGGCTTGACGATCTTGGCCAGTTCGTCCATGCGCGGATCGGGCACTTCGACGATGCCGACGTTCGGCTCAATGGTGCAGAAGGGATAATTTTCCGCGGCGATACCCGCTTTGGTCAGCGCATTGAACAACGTGGATTTGCCCACATTGGGGAGACCGACGATACCGCATTTAAGACTCATGTTTTTTCCTTCAATTCAAAAATTATTTGCCACAGAGGACACAGAGTTCACAGAGAAGGTCGTAGCACGCAACCTGTTGGAGGTTTTCTCTGTGCGCTCTGTGATCTCTGTGGCTAAAATTGTTTTTATGCAGTATGTAATTTCAACATCGCCGCTTCCAGCTTGCCCTCGATGATGAGCAGCGCGACATCCTGTGCGCGTTGCAATGATTCCTCGATCAATACTTGCTCTTCCTTGCGTGGCGCGTTTAACACGTAGTTGACCACCTCTGCACGTTCACCGGGATGACCGACCCCCACCCGCAGACGCCAGAAATCTCTGGTTCCCAGATGGGCAATGATATCCTTGAGTCCGTTATGCCCGCCGTGCCCGCCACCCAATTTAAGTTTAGCGCTGCCCGGTGGCAGATCGATTTCATCATGCACCACCAGAATCTGTGCGGGTTCGAGCTTGTAAAAGTGTGCCACCGCGCCGACTGACCGTCCGCTCAAGTTCATGAAAGTCTGCGGTTTAAGAACATAGGCCTCATGCCCGTGCACTGTCGTTTTTGCGATCAGTCCGTGGAATTTGCTGTCGGCCTTAAAGGTGGTGTGATGCCCACGCGCCAACTCATCCACCCACCAGAAACCGGCGTTGTGGCGCGTATCCGCGTATTCCTTGCCGGGATTACCCAGACCGACAATGAGTTTGATTGGCTCGCTCATAATGGATGCCTCTAAGAATTCAGGGTTCGCTTAAATGCACAGCGCGAGAGAAATTTCGTCGCGCCGCATATGCGCAATATGCAAGCAAGAAATTTCTTCCGCAACACAGCAGTTGGGATGAAATCTGGATTCTTGGAGGTATCCATAATGGAAAAACCCGCCATGCACCGTTTGGACATGGCGGGTTGTTCCTGCAGCAGATTACTTCTTGGCAGCAGCAGCGGCAGCGGCGGCAGCGGTGGCTGGTGCGGCAGCCGCCGTAGAAGCAGCAGAGGCAGCTTCGGCAGTAGCGGCATCAGCAGCGGCATCGGCCGCAGCTTCAACTGCACCGCGCGGAACCTGAACCGTCGCTACCGCATCTCCAGCGTGATGATGATGCGCCAGTTCGACGCCCTTCGGCAGTTTGACATCGGATATATGGATGGAATGTCCCAATTCCAGACCGGACAGATCCACTTCGAAGGCTGCCGGCAGATCGGCCGGCAAACAGATGATTTCAAGTTCGGTCAGTACGTGGCTGATGATGCCGCCATCGGTCTTCACGCCCGGAGCGAGCTCGGCATTCTTGAAGTGCAACGGCACTTTCATGTGGATCTTCTTCTTCGCATCGACGCGCTGGAAATCGATGTGTTGCACTTGCTGGCGGAACGGGTGCATCTGGAAGTCGCGCAGCAGCACGGATTCTTTCTTGCCATCCAGTTCCAAAGACAGGATGGAAGCGTGGAACGCTTCTTTTCGCAGCGCAAAATACAGGGTGTTGTGATCGAGCTCGATCATGACCGCTTCGCCCGCACCGTACACGACGCCGGGAACACGGTTCGCCTTGCGCAGACGGCGGCTCGCACCCGTTCCTTGCACTTGGCGCTTGGTTGCGCTGATTTCGATTGTCATTTTGTTTCTCCACTTCTAAATGGAATCTTCCGCGACCAGAAGATTCCGGGTTGCGCGGTGACCAACATGGTCACCGCAATAAAAATCAATCCACAAACAGGGAGCTGACTGACTCTTCCGCGTTGATCCGACGCAGCGTTTCCGCCATCAATTCCGCGATGCTGAGCTGGCGGATGCGTTTGCAGTTCCTGGCTGCCTCGCTCAATGGAATCGTGTCGGTTATGACCAACTCGTCAATCGCCGACTGTTCGATACGTTCGATCGCCGGGCCGGACAGCACGCCATGCGTACAGTAGGCCAGCACGCGTACGGCACCTTTTTCTTTCAAAGCTTTTGCCGCTTCGCACAAGGTGTTGGCGGTATCCACCATGTCATCCATGATAAGGCAAGTGCGGCCGGACACTTCTCCGATGATGTTCATCACCTTGGCCACATTGGGCTTGGGACGGCGCTTGTCGATGATCGCCAGATCGGCATCCAGCTGTTTCGCCAAGGCACGGGCGCGTACCACACCACCCACATCCGGCGACACCACGATCAGGTTGGGGTAGTCATGGCGCCACACATCCGACAGCAGAATCGGGCTGGCATACACGTTATCCACCGGAATATCGAAAAAACCCTGGATCTGATCAGAATGCAGATCCATGGTCAGCAGCCGGTCCACGCCCACGCCAGTCAGCATGTTCGCCACCACTTTGGCGGTGATCGCCACGCGTGCAGAACGCAGACGCCGATCCTGGCGGGCATAACCTAAATACGGGATGGCAGCGGTGATGCGGGCAGCCGACGCACGGCGCAATGCATCGACCATCACCATGATCTCCATCAGATTGTCATTGGTCGGGGTGCAGGTGGACTGCAGAATAAACACATCCTTGCCGCGCACGTGTTCCAGAATTTCCACCATCACTTCGCCATCGGAGAAACGGCTTACAGTCGCGCGACCCAGATGGATGCCCAGATGCCGCGCCACGCTTTCGGCCAGCTTGGGATTGGCATTGCCGGTGAAAACCATCATGTCGCCGGACATCGGGAACACCTCTATAGAAAAATGAAAAGGGCACGAACGCCCGTCAATACCTGAAGAATCTGGCTGGGGAGGTAGGGATCGAACCTACGAATGCCGGAATCAAAATCCGGTGCCTTACCACTTGGCGACTCCCCAAGAACTATTTGAATACAGCGCGTTTCGGCGTGATTCAGTTACTGCAAAAATCTTTCAGCGGATGCTGTTGCAAGCCCCGCGCGACGAATCCGCGCATGGTGTCGGGCAACTGCTGCCATACCGCATTGGCTTCGGCTTCCGTGGCAAACTCGGCAAAAACACAAGCACCGGAACCGCTCATCTGCGCGGGGGCGAATTGCGCCAGCCATGCCAGATGTTCCGCCACTGCCGGATATAACTTGCATGCCACGGCCTGTAAATCGTTGTGCAGACCCGGCATCCGGCCCGCCCGAAAATCCTGCCCCTGCGGAAGGGCGCGCTCCTGCCCCTGCGGAAGGGCGCGCATTGTCATCGAAATCGTATTTCGTGTCAATTCCGGATGGCTGAATATCTGCACTGTCGGCACCATCACCTGTGGGCACAGCACCACGTACCATGCATCAGACAATGCATACACCTGCAACTGCTCGCCCACCCCCTCGGCAAAGGCGTTGTCGCCAAACACGAATACCGGCACATCCGCCCCCAGCGTCAAGCCAAGCTGCTGCAGGCGTGCGCGCGACAAATCCAGTTGCCACAGCCGGTTCAGTGCCAGCAAAGTGGTCGCCGCATCCGAGCTGCCGCCGCCGAGGCCGCCGCCCATCGGAATGCGTTTCTCCAGTGCGATATCCACCCCCAGTTCGCATCCCGTTGCCTGCTGCAGCAAGCGCGCGGCACGCACGCACAGGTCCTGTTCGTCAGGCACTCCGTCCAATGTGTGCAGGCGATGCACTTCGCCGTCCTCACGCAGCGTGAAGTGCAATGTATCGCTCAGATCGATAAAGCGGAACAGAGTCTGCAGCAAGTGGTAGCCGTCGGCGCGGCGTCCAACCACGTGCAGGAACAGATTCAATTTGGCCGGTGCGGGACAGCTGAGCGTGGTCACTGCGCCTCCCATTCGTCGATCAACAGCCGCACCTCCACACCCTCGCGCTGCAGGCTCAAACGCAACGGCAACGCCTCCGCACCGGAGGCTGCGTAACGGCTGTAGCGGATGGTCCAACCCTGCTGCCGCAACACACTCACTTGCCCATTCGCATCCAACTCGCGCTCGTATACCGTGCCCGGTGCAGGTATGGCCGTCACCCAATGACGCAAGCCGGATAGGGGCAGACGCCAGCCCAGCACTTGCTGCATCAGCATCTCGGCATCCTGCGCGACGTAACGTTTGCCATCGGTTTCCAGTGTCACCTGTTCTGCGCCGCGAGAGATGAGTGCAACGGTCTGTCCCAGTGGAGCCAACAGCAGGACCTCGTCCGCTCCATCCCGATGCATCCAGCGCACCCCGGCGCTGTCGCGCCGGGAGTCCTGACGAATGGCGATGCGCCCGTTGAACGCAAACGGCGCATCCGCCCCGGGCGCGCGCTGCAGCACAACCGGCGTCGTGCTGCACGCTGCAAGCAAGAGCAGGGACAGAATGGTGACGCGGATCACGGCAGGAATTTGCGGATCACGGCCTGCAACGCTGCGTTATCGGGATGGGCTTGCGCGCTTGCGCGCCAGATGGCTTGCGCCTCCTCGCGCTCCCCTTTCACCCACAACACCTCGCCCAAGTGGGCGGCGATCTCCGGATCCGGATCGGCGGCGAACGCGCGGCGCAGGAAAACGATGCTCTGTTCCAGATCGTTCAGACGGAAATAGCCCCAGCCCACGCTGTCAAGAATGGCTGCATCGTCCGGCATCAGCATATAAGCTTTTTGCACCATTTCCATCGCTTCCGTGACACGCACATTGCGTTCCAGCCAACCGTAGCCGAGTGCGTTGTAGGCATGCGCATTGTTCGGTTCGACCTTGATCAGCTTGCGGATCAGTTGCTCGAAGGTGTCGTATTTTTTCAGCTTGTCGGCGGCCATTGCCGCCTGATACAGCAATTCGGGTTGTTCCGGGAATTTGGCCAGCCCGTCGTTCAACACCTTGAAACACTCGCCATACTGCTTGACCTCACGCAGAAACTGCGCTTCGGCCAACAGCAATTGCACGCGCTGCGCATCGCTGCCGGCCTTAACCTGTTGCAGCACCTCGCGCGCTTGTGCAGTTTGCCCCTGTTTATTCAGCAGATAGGCCACCCGCAGTTGGGCGTCGTAGTGCCGCTCGCCGCCGTTGATCTCGCGATAGTGCACCAGTGCGGCTGCTTCATCCTGTTTGGCCTCGCTCAATTGACCGAGGTAGAAATGCAGCGTGTTCTCGTCTTTCTTGCCGTTGGTGCCGGCCAGCGCTGTGCGCAATTCCTGCTCGGCACGCTCCAGTTCGCCCAGTTGCAGCGAGATCATGGCGACGGCGAATGCAATTTCCGCGTTGCCTGGGCGCTGCTGCAACAGGCGCAGGAACTCCTCGCGTGCGGGGACATATTGCTTCTGCTCCAGCAGCATGCGCGCATGGAACAGGCGCACGTTCTGCTGCTCGGGATGAGTTTCGAGATGACGCGCCAGCAGCGCCGCGGCCTGTTCCGGCTGGGTGCGCTGCATCAATTGCGCCTGCAGCATCACGGCCAGATCCCACTCCGGACGCAAGGCGGTCGCGTGCAGCGCTTCCGCCTGTGCCAATGCGGGTTTGTTTGCATCCACTGCTGCCTGTGCCAGCGCCCAATGCGCTTCGGCCACTTTCGGGTAGGGACGCGCCACTTCGATCAACCAGTCGAGCGCCGCCGCTTTGTCCGGCACCCGCGCCAGCAAACCGTACAAATTAATGAAAGAGTACCCTGTGCTATGCGGTTCGGACGCCAGCAGTTCGGCCACGTGCGGACGCGCCTCCTCCAGCTTGCCGCCGGAGAGCAGCAGTGAAACCAGCATCTGTTTTGCCAGCGGAGAGTTCGGTTCCAGTTGCTGCCACAGGCGGGACGCCTCCAGCGACTGGTCATACTGATGCGCCTCGAAGGTCAGCTGCGCGGCACGGCGCGCCACACGCGGGTCACGGGTGGCACGGGCCAGATCGAGATAGACCTGGGCGGCCAGTTCCGGCCTGCCGCGTTGTGCGGCGAAATCACCCAGCAGAAATTCGTACAACAGACGGTCCGTCAACGCGACATCCGGCAAAACAGGTTGCGGCGCGGGCTCGATCTGCTTCGGCGGCGCACGCTGCCCTTGGTCGTCGGCAGTGACGGGTGACGCATTCGGTGTTTGCGGTGCATGGGCGCAAGCAGCGAGCAGTGAAAATAACAGCACAGGGAAAAGAGTGGATTTCATGTTTATCCGGCATTTTGATGCGGGCCGACATATTAGGTTATATTCGCCGTAACTCAAAACCAACGCTTACCCACCGCCATGGCTTCCCCGGTCACCCTTTCCGCGCAGCATCTCACCCGCTTCCACGGCAGACAGTGCGTGGTGAATGACGTGTCATTTACGCTGCGGCGCGGCGAGGTGCTGGGACTGCTGGGACACAACGGTGCCGGCAAGAGCACCACGCTGCAAATGCTGGCCGGTACGCTGTCCCCCAGCTCGGGCGCCGCCGAAATCTGTGATTTCAATCTGGCGCAACGTCCGGACCTGGCCAAATCCTGCCTCGGTTATCTGCCGGAACATCCGCCGCTCTACCGCGACATGCGGGTGGACGATTATCTATGCTTCGCTGCCCGCCTGCATCGTGTCGCCCCCGACCGCCTGGCAGATCAGTTGCAACTGGCGAAGCAACGCTGCGGCCTGCTCGATTGCGGCCACCAGCTCGTCGGCACCCTGTCCAAGGGTTACCAGCAGCGCGTCGGCATCGCGCAGGCGATCATCCACCAGCCTCCGGTCGTGATTCTGGACGAGCCGACGGTCGGACTCGATCCGGCACAGATGCATGAGATACGCGACCTCATCCGCGCCTTGGGTGATGCTGGCAGCGTGATCCTGTCCACCCACCTGCTGCATGAAGTGGAGCAGGTGTGCGATCGCGCCGTGATCCTGCGCCAGGGCAAACTGATTTTCGACGGCAGCATCGACGATCTGCGCCAACACCGCGATATCGAATCCAGCTTCCTGCAACTCACCGCAGATCGGGCACAGGAGGGGGCAGCGAAATGATCCTGACCCTCGCCCGCAAGGAATTGCGCAGCCTGTTCGCCACACCGTCCACCTGGTGGATGCTGGCGCTGCTGCAAATCATCCTTGCCTGGTTCTGGCTGGCGCGGGTGGACGACTACCTGCAAGTGCAGGCACAACTGGCGCAGATGGAGAGTGCGCCCGGCGCCACCATCGCCATCGCTGCCCCCTTGGTAAATGTCCTGGCCGTCATGCTGATGATGCTGATCCCGCTGTTCGCCATGCGTTTGATCGCTGAAGAACGCCGCAACCAGACCTGGCTGCTCCTCGCTGCGGCGCCGATCTCCCCTGCCCACATCGTGCTGGGGAAATTTATCGGCTTGCTGGCCATGCTCTCGCTCATCATCGCCGCCAGCGGCCTGATGATGTTGACGCTGTTGCTGGGCACGCCCGCGGACCTCGGCCTGATTGCGAGCAACCTGTTGGGCGTGTGGCTGCTGGCCGCCAGCTACGCGGCACTGGGCTTGTATTTCTCGGCCATCACCCGCCAACCCGTGGTCGCCGCCTTCAGTGCGCTCGCTGTCTCATTCGGCCTGTGGATGCTGGAACTGGGCAGCGGCGCGCTGCGTGCGCTGTCGCCCAATCTGCATTTCCAGAACCTGAACGTCGGTCTCGTCAGCAGCGTCGATCTCTGTTATTTCGCGCTGTTCATCGCCTTATTCCTGCTGCTGGCCATCCGCCATCTGCGGCGCGAACAGGAAGGCAGATGATGCATCGCCGAGCGTTGCTATCTTCATTTTCCCTGCTTGTGCTGCTGGCGACGGTCATCGGCCTTTACCTCCTTGCCGCGCGTTTCCCGGCGCAGTGGGATGTAACCCGGAATGCACTGAACAGCCTGTCCCCCGCCAGCGTAAAGGTGCTGGCACAATTAAAGGGGCCGCTGACCATCACCGTGTACGCCACCGATCTGGACGCACAACAGGGCGATGTGCGCAAACTGGTCAGCGAATTCATCGCGCTGTACCAACGCTACAAATCCGACATCCGCCTCGCCTTCGTCAATCCGGTCAAGCAACCCGAAGCAACGCGCCAATCCGGCATTCGTGGCAATGGCGAGATGGTGGTGGAATTCGGCGGCCGACGCGAACACCTCACCACCCTCAACGAGCAGACCTTGACCAGCGCCCTGCTGCGGCTGGCGCGCGGCAAAGAACAGATGCTGATGTACCTCAGCGGTCACGGCGAGCGCAAGCTCGACGGCGCGGCCAATCACGATCTGGGCGAATTTGGCAAACGTTTGGAACAGAACGGCTACCGTATCGCGCCGATTAATCTGGCCATCGCGCAGGAAGTGCCGGACAACATCGGCGTGCTGGTCATCACCCATCCGCAAACCAAACTGTTTGCGGGCGAAGTCGCCAAGTTGTTGCGCCATGTCGAACGCGGCGGCAACCTGCTGTGGCTGCTGGATGCGGAGCCACTGCGCGGGCTCGAAGCGCTGGCCGAGGCTCTGGGGCTGGTGCTGACACCCGGCATCGTGATCGACCCGGCCGCACAGGAAATGAACGCCCCCCGCGACTGGGCGCTGGGCGTCGGTTACCCGCCGCATCCCGTCACCCGCGATTTCGATCTGATCACCGTGTTCCCCTATGCGCGCGCGCTGGATATGGAACTCGATTCCCATTGGGAGCGGCACATCCTGGTCGAAGGCGCGCTCAAGGGCTGGATCAGCCCTCGACGCACCGAGCGCTTCGACCCGAATCGCGACATCGCCGGCCCGGTCACGCTGGCACTCGCCCTGCAGCAACAAGTGGGTGAACGCGAGCAACGCATCGTGGTGGTCGGCAGCGGCTCATTCCTCGCCAACGCCTATTCCGGCAACGGCGGCAACCTCGATCTCGGCATCAACATGCTGAACTGGCTGGCCGGCGAGGAACGACTGATCAGTCTCGTTCCGCCGCAAACGCAGGATGGCAAACTCATCTTGAGCCGGCACCAACTCACGGCGCTGAGCCTGATTCTGCTGGTGGTATTACCCTTGTTGCTGATCGCCATTGGCACGGGATTATGGTGGCGCAGAAGATGATGAAGAAAAATGCGTTTTCACGCGGAGACGCAGAGAACGCGGAGTGGCTTCAAGATTTGAACGAAATTATGTCTGGATGTGAACTTCTCCGCATCTCCGCATCTCCGCATGACCTGAACGACTGACACGATATGCCCGAACTGCCCGAAGTCGAAACCACCCTGCGCGGCATCAGCCCGCACCTGCAAGATCAGTGCGTCAACAACGTCATCATCCGCAACGCCAGCCTGCGCTGGCCGATCCCGCACAACCTGCCCAAACTTTTGCGCGGGCAAACCGTACGCACCTTGCAGCGCCGCGCCAAATATCTGCTCATCGGTTTCGATCACGGCACGCTCATCCTGCATCTCGGCATGAGCGGCAGCTTGCGCATCCTGCCGCACGACACGCCCCCTGAAAAACACGACCACTTCGATCTAGTATTTAACAACGGGCAGCTGCTGCGACTGCGCGATCCGCGCCGCTTCGGCTCGGTGCTGTGGCACGAGAGTGATATGTCGGAACATCCGCTGCTGGCTAACCTGGGGCCGGAGCCGCTCGAACGGGAATTCGGTGCAGACTATCTATATCGGGCCACCCGCTCACGTAACGCGTCGATCAAACTGGCACTGATGGACAACCATATCGTGGTCGGCGTGGGTAACATCTACGCCAACGAATCCCTGTTCCGCGCCGGCATCAGACCGCAGCTGGCCGCCCATAAATTGACCCTTCCGCGCAGTGCGTTGCTGGTACGCACCGTGCGCCAGGTATTGCGCGAGGCGATCCGTCAGGGTGGTAGCAGCCTGCGCGATTTCGTCCACAGCGACGGTTCCAGCGGCTACTTTCAGCAGCATTATTTCGTCTATGGCCGCACCGGCGAACCCTGCCGCCGCTGCGGCACGCCGATCAAACGCATCATCCAGGGACAGCGCGCCAGCTTCTATTGCCCGCACTGCCAATCCTGATCTTTCTTGTTAAGATGCACGCCATGAAACTATCCAAACGTATCGTGCTCGGCATCACCGGCGGCATCGCCGCCTACAAGGCGGCGGAACTGGCGCGCCTGTTGCTGAAGCAAGACATCGAGGTGCAGGTGGCGATGACGGCAGCCGCCACCCACTTCATCACGCCCGCCACCCTGCAGGCACTGACCACTCATCCGGTGCTGCTCGACCAATGGCAGGATGCGCAAGGTATGGCCCACATCCAGTCCAGTCGTGCCGCCGATGCCATTGTGATCGCGCCGGCCACCGCCGACTTCATCGCCAAACTGGCAAACGGCCAAGCCAACGATCTGCTCTCCACGCTTTGTCTGGCACGCGACTGCCCGCTGCTGGTCGCCCCGGCGATGAATAAACAAATGTGGTCGAACGCTGCCACCCAACGCAATGTGCAACGGCTGGCAGCGGACGGCGTGATCCTGCTCGGCCCGGACAGCGGCTTACAGGCGTGCGGCGAGGAGGGAATGGGGCGGATGCGCGAAGCGGCAGACTTGGCGCAGGAAATTCAAGATTTCCTTGAAGACAGAAGTGTCGGACTGAAGTCCGACCTACAGTCCAACCTGCAGAACCTGCAGGGCGTAAAAATACTCATCACCGCCGGCCCCACCTACGAGGCGATCGACGCGGTGCGCGGCATCACCAACCGCAGCAGTGGCAAGATGGGTTATGCGGTGGCGCAGGCGGCACTGGAGATGGGCGCCGAAGTCACGCTGGTCTCCGGCCCGGTCGCACTGGCATCACCGCGTGGCGCGCAGGTGGTCAACGTAATCAGCGCCGGCGAGATGTTCGGGGCGGTCAAGCAGCGTGTGGCGCAGGCCGATATTTTCATCGGCGTGGCGGCGGTCGCCGATTACCGCGTGGCGCAAGCCAGCACGCAAAAGATCAAGAAGGACAATGCCGCGCTGACGCTGCAACTTGTCCCCAACCCGGATATTCTGGCTTACGTCGCCGCCCTGCCGCAGCCG
>Ga0210009_1002779_pt1 | contig 12172 bp, 10 predicted proteins | sample CryGeyCG2114_065_FD_185457 | JGI IMG/M metagenome (GOLD analysis project Ga0210009, IMG submission 185457) | Groundwater microbial communities from aquifer - Crystal Geyser CG12_big_fil_rev_8/21/14_0.65 (SPAdes) (version 2) | ecosystem: Environmental > Aquatic > Deep subsurface > Groundwater ... | reverse complement strand
GGTGAAACAAGTAATAGCGGGATATCTATTTTCTCTCCCGTCTCAACAAATTCGTTTACTCCAACTATAAACTTTTCTTTACGTTCAACTTCCATCTGGTAGCGATATGCGGCATCAGCAATTTCCTTCTGAAAATATCCATTTTCAATTGCCGGAATAACGCCTCCGAGAGAATCAATCTGATCGAAAATATCATTAGCCTGCTTTTCCATTTTCTCGGTTAACGCTTCAATAAAATAACTTCCGCCCAAAGGATCAATAGTATTTATCACGCCTGTTTCATAGGCAATCAACTGTTGTGTTCTTAACGCTATTTTTACAGCTTTCTCAGAAGGCAATGCGAGTGTTTCATCCATTGAGTTTGTATGCAATGATTGCGTTCCGCCAAGCACTCCTGCCAGCGCCTGAAATGCCGTACGAACGATATTGTTTTCGGGTTGCTGAGCCGTTAACGTGCACCCTGCAGTTTGCGTGTGGAAACGAAGCCACCATGAGCGGGGATTTTTAGCGCCGTATTTTTCCTTCATTCGTTTAGCATAAATTTTACGAGCCGCTCTAAATTTTGCAATCTCTTCAAAAAAGTCAAGGTGCGAATTAAAGAAAAATGATATTCTCGGCGCAAATTCATCAACGTCCATTCCTCTTTCGATGCAGGCTTCAATGTACGCGAATCCGTCGGCAAGCGTAAACGCTAATTCCTGCGCGGCAGTTGAACCGGCTTCGCGAATATGATAACCGCTTACCGATACCGGATTAAACTGTGGCACTTCATTTTTACAGAACTCAATCATATCAACAATAATTCTCATTGAAGGATTTGGAGGGAATATATATTCTTTTTGGGCAATATATTCTTTCAGAATATCATTTTGCATTGTGCCTCTTAAATCCTTAAACCCCACCCCTTGTTTTTGAGCCACTGCAAGGTAGTATGCAAATATCATAGCGGCGGGAGAATTTATTGTCATCGAAGTAGAAACTTTGTCGAGCGGAATTTTATCAAAAAGGATTTGCATATCTTGAAGCGATGAAATAGCAACACCGCAAATACCAACTTCGCCTTCGCTAATTGCCGAATCCGAATCCCATCCCATTAAAGTTGGAAGATCAAAAGCAACGGAGAGTCCTGTTTGCCCTCTATCAAGCAAATAATGAAATCTTTCGTTTGTGTCCTCCGGCGAGCCAAAGCCGGCAAACTGACGCATCGTCCAAATTTTACCGCGGTAACCATTTGCATGAATTCCGCGCGTGTAAGGATATTCGCCGGGAAATCCTATTTCCGACAAATAATTAATGTCCTCAATATCATCCGGTCCGTAGAGTGGATTTATTTCTTCACCTGAAACAGTTGTAAACTTCATGCCGGTGTTTTTACTGCTCTCTAACTTTTTTAAAAACTCTTCTTTACTCTTTTTATACTCGTTAGACATAAAATTTCCTTAATTGCTATTATAACTCATTAATTGGCAACTAATTTAAAATAATTTTACTAAGATTAAAACTGCTTTCAAGTTCTACCAAAACGGCGGTCAAATTCATCCAAAGGAATTTTTACAACTATTGGTCTACCGTGCGGACACACATACGGCATTGTTGTTGCGAATAATTGATCAATCAGTAAACGCATTTGTGTTTCGTTAAGTCTGTCACCCGCTTTTATTGCCGTTTTACAAGCATAAGACTTTGCGAGGTTATCACGTGCTTCAAGTTTTTTTTCTCTTTCATTGAAAGAGTATTCATCAATTATTTCTTTAAGAATTTTGGCTTCGGTTCCTTGTTTAATATCGTCCGGCAAACCTTCAACCACTACTGTATATCTGCTGAAATATTTTATCTCAAAGCCTAATTTAATTAGTAACGGATTGATTTCCTTTAATAAAGCATGGCTTGCCGGATCAAACTCAATCGTTTTCGGGAACATCAACTGCTGACTAAAGGGAAGATTGGCGTCAATTCTTTCAAGCGCTTTTTCATAGAGGACACGTTCGTGCGCCACATGCTGGTCAATAATCATCAACCCACTTTTTATTTGAGAAAGTATATATTTATTGTGAAGTTGAATAATAAATGTTGAGCCGGCTCCTTCATCATCATTTTTATTTGATGACGGGGTTGATTGAAATAAATTTATATTCTCCGGTTCCTCAAACGGAGCGCTAATATTTTCCCGCCGTTCGATACCAAGATCACTTAAACTATTAAACACAAGATCAATGTCTTCTTCGCTGAAGCGCGGTGCAGCTGTTGTATTACGGTTAATCGGACGATCGCTGAAATCATTTCTTTCCGATTTTTGAAACGCATTTATCCTAAGCTTTTCTTCTTCCGTTTGATCCTCATTAAATGAAATTGAAGGAACAAGGTCATGCGTACCGAGACTTTTTCTAATGACTGCAAGTACAAAATGATAAACATCCCTTTCATCTTCAAAACGTACTTCAAGCTTTGATGGATGCACGTTAATATCAATGCGGGAAGCATCAATTTCAAGAAATAAGATAAAAAAAGGATAGTCACCCTGGGCAAGCACATTTTCATAAGCTGAAAAAACCGCATGGTTTATTTGTTTACTTATAACGTAGCGGTTATTTAAAAATAAATATTGCTCGCCTTTGTTTTTTTTAAGAAGAGCCGGTTTACCAATGTAACCGTGCAGCGAAATAAAATCAGTGCGTTCATCCACCGGCACAAGGGCATCAAGCATATTATCTGCAAATATTTGTTTAATTCTTTCGTCCAGCGTTCCTTCTTTATAGTTGAAGATTAGGTCACCTTCATTAAAAAACTTAAAACAAATAGTAGGATGGCTGAGGGCTGTTCTATTAAATGTGTCGATAACATGTTTTAGCTCTGTTGAATCGGTCTTCAAAAAATTGCGACGCGCGGGAATATTAAAAAATAAATTTTTAACCGCAACCGATGTGCCTTTGGGGAAGGAACCTTTTCCTTTGTAAATTTCTCCCGGCTCATCTATTCTTATTAGGGTGCCAATATCTTCTTCGCGCATCTCGGTTTTTATTTCAACCTGTGCAACTGCTGCCACCGCGCTTAAGGCTTCCCCCCTAAATCCAAGAGTTGATATCGCATCAAGATCATCCATGTTGCTGATTTTACTTGTTGCATGTTTTTGCACACAAATCATTGCATCCTCTTCAGACATACCTATGCCGTCGTCAGCCACCTGTATTAAGACTTTGCCTCCCCTTTTAATTATTAATTCAATTGTTTTAGCTCCTGAATCAATTGAATTTTCAATCAATTCTTTTACAACGGATTCGGGACGCAGAATGACTTCGCCTGCGGCTATTCTATTTGCTATTTTTTCCGGAAGAATTTTAATTTTATTCACAATACTCGATTTGTTTTTTAGATTTTTGAATAGACGACAATATCAAATTCGTTTCTTTTTTCACGCGAAATTTCTTTCCACAATGAAGGATCAATTGCAGGAAAGAAAACATCCCCTTCAACCTCAATGTTCATAATAGAGATTATAAGTTCGTCAGCATCGTTTATTGCCTGTTTATAAATTTCACCGCCACCTATTACATATACTTTTTCAAAATTATTTTTTTCACAATATGCGAATGCAGTTTCCAAATCATTCAATATTAAAACTTCCCTAAAAGAAAGTGAAAAATTTTTTTGACGCGTAATAACTAAATGTAATCTGCCCTTCAAAGGTTTGCCGAGTGATTGGAAAGTTTTTCTCCCCATAATTATTGGAGACCCGAAGGTTGTAGTTTTAAAGTGTAAAAATTCATCTTTTGAATGCCATGGAAGTTCACCCTGCCTGCCAATCACTCCGTTTTTTGATTTAGCGGAAATGATTATCTTTTTCAAACTGCTACCTCAAATTTAATTTTTTCATGATGTTGATAATCAATTAATTCAAAGTCTTCAAAATTCAATTCATCAATCGGTTTTTTAGCAATCTTTAATTTCGGCAAAGGAAGAGGATTCCGTTTTAACTGTTCTTTCAATCCTTTTAAGTGATCATATTTTTCATTTTCAGTGCCTTCATCAGCAACATAAATATGGGCGTCAATAATAGTATGAGCAAATTCACCAAGCTCAAGATTTGTTTCCTGAGCGATGATTTGAGTTAACATAGAATATGCAGCAAGGTTAAATGGAATTCCTAAAGCTATATCGCCGGAACGCTGTGTAAGATGACAGTTTAGTCTTCCGCTGTTTACATTAAAAGCATAGGTGTAATGGCACGGTGGAAGTTTGCTGAAAATTGCATTGCCCGGTTCCCATGCTGTAACGACTAATCTTCTGCTGTCCGGATTCCTTCTGATCTCATTAATCACATATTGAATTTGATCGATTTCTTTCACATGCCAATTCCCATCAATATCCTTATGAGCGCTTGGGAAATGCCGCCAGTAGTATCCGTATGCTGTTTCAAGATTTCCGTTTTCATCAGCCCATGCGTCCCAAATTTTAGTATGTTTTCTTAAATTACGAATGTGGTTATCACCGGATAAATACCACAATACTTCGTGAAGCAAAGATTTCCACTCAATTTTTTTTGTTGTTAACAGAGGAAAACCATTCTTGAGATCGACTTTATAAAAAGCTCCGAAATACGATAATGTGTCAATTCCTGTGCGAGATGATTTACGTGTACCATTTTCAATGACTAACTTCACGAGATCGAGGTATTGTTTCATAGAATTCCGAAAATAAGTTTCATAATTTTTTTAGATTTTGATTTTAATTTAGTAAAAAATATGAAGCAGATAAAACTAAGAATTAAGTTCTTCTATTATTTCTTCCGATGCTTTTTTCAACCCGGTGTCAAAATTCTTAATCGATTCCTCTGTAGAATTAAAATATTTAGACAATTCAATCGGAAAAACATTTTTAGGTAAAGCATTAAGAATGTTTTTATCAATTTTTCCACAACAAAGAAAAATTTTTTGATCTGTATCTTTAAATAAATCAATAATAACACCGGTACCTTTTTTAAATAAACTCTGTTTGTCAAATGACCCCTCACCGGTAATTACGGCATCCACTTTATTAACATAGTCTTTTACTTTTAACCGATCGGCAATAAAGGTTTCGGAGGAGATTACTTTGGCATCAAAAAAGATTTGAAGACCAGCTGGAAATCCGCCGCCTGAACCGGATAAAAAAACTGAAGATTTCAAAAATTTTTTTTTCTTTAAAATTGAAAGAAGATTTTCTACACCATCTTCAATGGTTTTAATATCTATTTTAGATGCACCCTTTTGTTCGCCATATACTCTTAATCCTCCAGCTTCACCTAAAAGCGGATTATTAACATCAACGATACACTCAAAACTAACATTAAAAATAAGCTGCTCCCAACGAACATCAGCAACATTGATAAAATTTTCAGGGATCATGGATATTCCTGCTCCCGATTGATCGAAACCTTTCAATCCAAATGATTCACAAATCCCAAGTCCCATATCCATAGTTGCAGTACCGCCAACACCAAAAATGATTTTTTTAATACTTTGACTGTCGAGCATCTGTTTAACTACATCCCCCAAACTCCTTGTATTATATGATTTAGGCTGTCTCATCTTAACCGGTATCAGCTTCAAACCAATTGCAGATGCGGTTTCAATATAAGCAGTTGCCCTTTTCTCATCAAACCCGACATGCAGTTCAACCTGTTGATCATCATAAAATCTTTTAATCTTGTACTTTTCGTCTTTCAATTTGAATACTCCTTTGCACACTTCAAGAAAGCCGTCTCCACCGTCTGATATAGGACAAACATGAACCTTAGTTTCATTTTCTATGAATCTACCAAATAAATTACACACCTCGGTGGAATTTGAAACCTCTTTAAAACTATTGAATGCCAGGAGGACTTTTTTCATATCAATTTGGAAACATTTCTTTTACCGCTTCGACAACTTTTTCAGCATTGATCCCGCCCTTCCCGCTGAAATTACATTTCTTCGGATTTTCCCGGCACACGTTAGAGCAATAATCCGGCTCGGGTAAAAGTACTTTAGATTCATTTCCAAGTGGTCCCCATAGTTTAGGCGAACACACTGTGATAGGACAAAAAACCGATAAAGTTTTAACTTTTAAAGCCGAAGCTATGTGCATCGGTCCTGTGCTTGATGAAATCACTAAATCTAATGCTGCGAAGTGTTTTATAGAATCACGAAGGTTAAGATTGATATGTGGATAATTTACACCTTCAATATCTAAGAGTTCCTTAGGTGGAAATAGATCAATAATAACGGGTTTAATTCCTTTGATTGATTTTAGCCCCAAAACAATTTTACGATACTCCGTAGTTGACAAATTCGGAGCTGATCCGCCGCTTGTGGAGTTAATCCCGATCCATAAATAGTCATTCGGGTAACCGGTTCTTTTTATGTTTTTTATTTCTTCCTTTTCTTCTTCAGTAAAATAAATTTCCGGAGCGATGGACTGCGGATTAATACCGAGTTTGCGGATTGAATCGGCGCAATAATCCGCTTCGTGTCTTAAAGGAATATATTTTCTTCTGTAAATACTTTTAGTATTCGTGATAAACTGATAGAACTTATGCCCAACTCCAATTCGGTTTTTAATTCCGGCAAGGAAGAATAACCAGTTGATTTTTTCGGTTGGCAACAACATAATAGAATGGCTAAATTTATTTCGCCGAATGATGTTAAAAAGTTTTCTGGTTGAGTCGTAATCCTCAAGCACTATAATTTTATCCACAAAAGGATTGTTTAAGTAAATGGCTTTTGTGTAATTCCTTACAAGTACACAAACATAACTCTCCGGGTAAATTCTTTTTATTTCCCTCGGAAGAAACGTTGATAGCACTACATCACCTAGCCTGTCGGGTCTCGAAATTATTAATCTTAACTGATTCATTTAACCTTTTATTAATCATCACAAATCTATTAAAACCATAAACGAATAAAAAGTTATCATTTTATTTAGCTATGATATTTTGTAATTTTAACACCGTTAAATAAGAGAATTGAATTGGATAATTTTAACTACGTAGAACATTATAATGCAGATGCAGAGCACTTCGATTATTTTGAAGATCGCTCGAAGGTGAATGAACACGATGAACGACGTGTGCATGAGTATATAATTTCAAAAATCCCGGCTGATGTTAAAAATATTTTAGATGTTGGCTGCGGTAATGCCTGGGCAGCAGAACATTTTATTCATAAAAAGAAAATCATTACTTCTCTTGATGTTTCCATAGTTAATCCCCGAAAAGCCCTACGAAAATTTCCATCACCTTTTCACTCTGCTTTAACGGGCGATTCTTTTCATCTTCCAGTAAAAAACAACTCTTTCGATTGTGTAATTGCATCTGAAATAATTGAGCATGTTATAAACCCACGTGCATTCGTTAAAGAGTTATATCGTGTAGTTAAACCGGGCGGGAGACTCATTATTACAACGCCCTACAAAGAAGTACTAAAATATTTTTTATGTATCCATTGCAATCAAAAAACTCCGCTTCATGCACACATCCATTCCTTTGATGAAGATAAACTTAAAGCACTCAATCCTAGCAGCGATAATTTTAAATTCCAATGGACAACTTTCGGAAATAAGCTTCTGCTGTTCCTTCGTGCTTATGTAATCCTAAAGTATTTCCCTTTTCAACTCTGGAAGTTAAAAGATAAAGCAGCGAACTTTTTCTTCAATAAACCTGCGCATATTATCGCCGTTTATAAGAAATGATTAGGTGATTATCTTAAACATTTTTTCTACTTCCACATTCCAGTTTAATTTATCAGCAGCGATATTACAGTTGGATTGCAACTCATTATAATATGATTTCTCTTTTATTAATTTTACAACTGCTGCGATAACATCTTCTTCCCTCCCGGGATCAACTGCGATTCCGATTTTATAATCATCAACTATTTTTTTCATCTGCGGGAAATTGCTTACAATTACCGGTAATCCTGCTTGTATGTATTCAAAAAGTTTATTTGGAAGTGCATAAAAATAACTTAGACTAATATTTTCTATAAGTGCAAATCCAATATCTGCTCCTTCAGTATAATTCAAAAGAAATCTCTGAGGCACTTTACCCATAAAAAAAACACGGGGTTTTATCCCCTCGGATTCACTTAATATCTCATAGTAATTTCTCTGTTCACCATCCCCCATTACAATTAAAACTGTGTTCGTAGTTTTTTTCACAATTTCGAACAATATCTTTAAACCCCTGCCGTGCAGAATGACGCCCTGGTAAAGCAAGATTTTTATTTCTTCATCTAATTTGAATTTTTTACGGAAGTTAAACGGCTCTACTCCCGATTGGCGCATTGGCAGATTGCGAAGTACGATTGTTTCTTTAAGCCCATATTCTTTTTGAAGAAACTCTGAATCCATTTCACCGGTAGTTATCACATTATCAACGTGCCGAATAAAAATTCGTTCAATTTGGTAAAGGATTTTCTGAATAGTCTGTTTATGCTTTAACCCAGCCAAATGCCCGTATAACTCTCTCGAATCATAAAAAACCCTGCCGCCATTAATTTTTGAAATCGAAACTACAAACGGCAAAGTATATACATCTTCAGCAAAATAATAATCTGCTTTTGTTTGGATTAAATTGTAGGAAAGAATTGCAGCAAATCTTAAATAATAGATGAGCGAGTACTTCTTGTCTAATTTGTGAACAGCAACTTCCCCTTTCTGCCTCATAAAATTTGGTGTGAGCCAGTCGAACGAAATCACTTTAACTTTAAAACCGCGCTCGGTGAAGGAATGATGCAGATTTAGACAGCGTGAGTCATAATTGAAATTTCCGAGAAATGCAATTACAACTCTTCTGCTGTTTCTCATATCATTTAAAGTTTTATATGAAATGTATTACGCATAACAGTCTTGGCGTCGAACTTTTCTTTAAAATCAATCAGGCTATAACCGGGGGTCATTGGATTTTCTGCTTTAGTATCCTGCGAAACTCCTATATCCACGTACTCGAAGCCTTCTTCGGTAGACCATTTAATTACTTCGTACATCACTCTATGTATCGGTTTTAAATGTTCAAATTCGTACCGCAGCATATTGTAAAAACATAAAGAGACCTGTTTGTTGGCGATGAATAAATTCGAACCTGCAATCGGTTGATCTTTAAAATAAACCATGATGAGTTTTATATTATCTGGAAGAAGTTCTTTCAATTTAATTAAATCTTCGTACGAATGAGTTGGTTTTACATCATGCCTGGCTTTGTTTTCAATGAGTATAGGATAAAACTCATCGTACCTGTCGTTCATTTCAATACGAATATCAGGATCTTTCAGTGACTTTCTTACATTTCTTCTAACTGTTGGTTGAAAGCGCGATATAATATCTCTCTTATCAAGTTTTATTGCGCTGCTGATGTAATGGAGATTGTATTTAAATCCAGCCCAGAGCATTGCAAAATCTAAATTCTGGTTTTGTATGGCTTCATAAACAATGGGTGCTGAGGTAAGCAGCAATTCTTTCCAACTTTGTTTGCGACTGTATTCAATAAGTGTAGTTACAATTTCCATCGCGCGGGCAAATTTAAGATCTGGCGTCACGATTGATCCATAACTTGCGCCAACCGGTGATTCATAGAGTCCCACTTTCAAAGTACCGGGCAGCACTGCTGCAATTTCACCTTTGTCTAAAAAGATTAAATGATTGAATTTAAATTTTCCGGGAGTGTGATAATCAAAAAATTTTTGAAGGTGGAAGATTGTTCCGTTGTTTGATTGAAGAACAAAATTATCCCATTTCTCTTTCCACTCTTCTGTGTATTCTATTATTTCCATTTACTTATAACTTTTTCATTTATAGAATGATAATAATAATTAATCTCTAAAACATCAGTCATTCATTATCAAAATATTATTTTAAAACCTGAAGCTTACGGACATTGAGTGCCCTGTGCCGAGTTGAAGTGAAAACGGCGATACGGCATAATCGAAACTTAAGCCGCCCCAGTTCAAACCAATGCCGCCTGTTAGATTTTTACTTATGTACCCGGATTGATAGCCAGCCCGTAGTGCAAACATCTTATTAAATAATATTTCACCGCCAAAGTTTAGATGAATATCTTCTGTTTGAAGATACTTTTGTAACTCGCCTGCAGCAATAAAAGAGAATTTACTATCTGGAATTTCAAAACTATATGCCGTGCCTACCCTCATTTCCGAAGGCAGCTTTGACTCTTCATTTTTCAATATGCTCATAGAGCCAAGATTTTTTATAGAAGCCGAAACGGACAATCCATTTACCGGTGTTGAATACTTTGCGCCGAAGTCAAAACCGATGCCTGTTGCTTCATCAGAAAACAATCCTTCATAAAGATATTTTACAGAAGCGCCCACACTTATATTTTCTATTATATAAAAGCCCGTTGATAAACTTCCAAAAAAATAATTCGCGTTAAACTTAGAATCCGGCTCTCCTGGTTTTGTTCTAACCTCAATATCTTTTACTGTAGTTACATTAAATCCAACAGCAAATGGGATATTAAATAATTTAAACGATGCTCCAAGCAGTTCACTTCTAACATCCTGGATCCATTCGTTGTGCATCAGCAGAACTTCGCCGTTGTATGAATCAGCTAAACCTGCAGGATTATAATACAAAGCCGTCACATCATTCGACAGCGCAGCGCCTGCATCACCAAGTGCAATGTTCCGCGCGCCGAATCCCATCTTGAGAAATGATAATCCACTGCTGCCTGCAGATTGTGCGAATATTGTAGTTAGAGAAATTAAAATTAGAAAAACTATTTTATACATTTTTAACTTTATATTTTTTAATGATTAGAAAACAACACTTACGCCTACTATGTGACGATCGTGAGGAGAATACTGCTCCATCATGAAAGCATAATCTACGCCTACCGCAAAATTACCGATCATTTGAGTGTAAGAAAAACCGGCTGACGGTTTCATTGCCCAATCGGAATTACTGAAATTAAATTGATCCACGCCGGCACGTAAAAATAACTTCTCAAAAATATTATATTCGATGCCGCCACGCAAAATATTTGCTTCGCTTCCGCTGCTTTCAAATTCCACTGCTGCAAGAATACCATCATCTTTATTAGAATAACTAACGCCGATTTTTTTTAAGAGAGGAAATCTATCTTCAGTCGTGGTTCCTTCCTGACCATAAATAGGAGCCGTATCCCAGCGGTATTTGCTGTTAATATCTGTAATCACTGCAGCCATTTTCCAACTCTGATTTAAAGAATAAACCGCGCCAATATCCAACCCAACACCTGTAGAATTTATTTCTTCATATAATTTGTAGTAATATAATTTGACAGTTATACCAATCGAAATATTTTCCGAAAAACGATTTGAGAAGCCAAGGAAAAATTGATTTTCTGAAGTGGATAAATCGCCGGTTTTTAAACCTTGATTATCCGTGCCGATAATGCCGCTTACACCGGAATTAATTATTCCGGCGCTTATTCCTGCACTGCTGCGGGGCTTTCTGTCGGGGCGTTTATCTGTTGACGAATAAAAATCAAACCTTCTTGTGAAGTTTATAAAGTTAAGTGAACGATCGAGCGAAAGAAATGAATAAGAAGTTTGGAACGAATTGCCTTCCTGGAAAACTGTCACCGCAGGATTATAATAAGAAACAAGATTTCCTTCCGTAACGGCTGACATCGCATTACCCATTCCAATACCGCGCGCACCAAATCCCATTCGGCTGAATGCGCCCGGCATTCCTGCTAATGAAGAATATTTAGGTTGAGCGAACATCGCAAGAGAAAGTAAAATTGAAAATATTATTGTTTTTTTCATTCTCAGCTTCCCTATTGTAATACTAAAATTTTACCGAAAACAGGTTCGTCTGCATCGACATCAACACGGTAAAAATAAACGCCGTTTGGCACAACCTCTCCGTTGTCATTTCTGCCATCCCAAAAATCAAGCACCCCGCTGCTTGCGCCGCCCAAATCATCCACAACATTTGAAGGATTACCGCGCGTAGCATTCTGAATTACTGTGCGTACATAATTCATTCCGAAATCAAAAATGCGGATAGTAACGGATGATGATTTACCGCCGGTGCTGTATTTTATTTTACAAATTTCCTGACGCGGTGAAAACGGATTAGGGAAAGCATAGCTTTCTGTTTTTGAAGATAAAGAACGCGAGGAGAAATAAACTTTCCAATCGCCTTTCCACATTCC
>Ga0210009_1002774_pt1 | contig 12195 bp, 7 predicted proteins | sample CryGeyCG2114_065_FD_185457 | JGI IMG/M metagenome (GOLD analysis project Ga0210009, IMG submission 185457) | Groundwater microbial communities from aquifer - Crystal Geyser CG12_big_fil_rev_8/21/14_0.65 (SPAdes) (version 2) | ecosystem: Environmental > Aquatic > Deep subsurface > Groundwater ... | reverse complement strand
ACCTTCATTTAAAAGAGTTTTGAAATTTGAAATTAGAGAAAACGAATTTGAAAAAACTACTACTCAAAAAATTAAAAGATATTCAAGTAATAACCAATAAAAGTAAAAATTATTCTTGATGGAAATAAAAAAGGTTATTATATTTGGAGTTCAATTTAGTTCTTGTTGATTGTTTTGCGGGAGTAGCTCAGCTGGTAGAGCGCTACCTTGCCAAGGTAGTTGTCGCGGGTTCGAGTCCCGTCTCCCGCTCAAAAATCCACTAAATGTGGATTTTCTTTTTTATGGCGACGTGGCCAAGTGGCTTAAGGCGTGGGTCTGCAAAACCTATATTCATCGGTTCGAATCCGATCGTCGCCTCACATTTCTTTTAACTCCTTGTTATATAAGGAGTTACTCTTCATTTAATTCTTTAGCACGGCAAAAATGTGGCAATTTTATATCTCAAACATTCACTAAATTATTATTGGCAAATAGACCTTATTTGAAGCAAATGATAATATAACAACCAAGTATTTTACTTGCACAAAAAGATTTTATTAACTAATTTACATTAATTATTTATTGAGACAAGAGTGTATTTAGAGCACAATAAAAATATATACAAACAAACCAAAATTTTTAATAAAATACGAACCTTAAGAAATAGTATTAAAGCCATTATATGGATGTTTAAATAAAAAATCTTAAATTAAGTTACGAATGATAATAATTTATAGAACATGATTATTGGAAAAGGAAAGGATGAGGTAACAATTTTCCGGTAAAGACATATATTTAGTTTTTGATGCTCATAAAAAGCGTATTTAAGATATAATCCATAAATTATATAAACCATCAGAAAAAGATGGAAAGAAAAATTTAATAAATGGTACTCCCGACGTATCGGGACTACATATCGTTAAAAGGCTTAAATGATTATGAAACAACTAATATTTTATTTAATACTATTCTCCTCTTTATTGATATCTCAAGATTTACCATCTGACAAGTACTGGCGAATCGGGGAATCCTCTGCCATTTGTGTATATGGTGATACACTCCTAAGTCAAAATGGCAATATTTTGGAATTGCATAATATAGTTGACAAATCGAATCCTAAATGGATTTCATCTATTCAACTCCCAAATAAGTTTAACAAAATTGATACATGGAATAATTATGCTTTTTGTCTCCTTAGTTCAGGTCAGCTAGCAGTCATAGATTTAAAAAACCCACTTAGTTTAAAACTGATAGATTTGTTTAAAAGTGATATTAGCGACTTCACTTTCTATGAAGATAAATTAATCTTAGCCCAGGGAGAATATGGTTTTTCTATTTATGATTTAACAAATATTTTAGCACCTGTAGAAATTGAAAACCATAATTTCCCAGATTCTTATATTTTAAGTAAAGTAAACTATACTCAAGAATATCTTTATTTTAGCTGCAAGGATAAGATTATTATTTTTGATAATTCAAACTTCCCGCGTGTTTCCCTTGTTAAAATAATTAATCTAAATGAGTTATTTGAAGAGGAAATAACAATTAATAGTATCATACCAGTTGACAAATATGTTTACACAAGTTTATATAATAAAGGTATTGTAACAATTGATCTTAGTGATACTAGCAATGTTGTAACTAGCATTAAAAAATATGGTGGCTCGAATGATGAAAGTTATCAGAATATGATTTTGCATGAAGATTATTTATTTGTAGCAACATGCTTTTATCAATCTCTTGATATAAATGGATTGGATGATCATTTTGGAGACGGAATTCATGTTTTTGACATTAGTAATAAATCTATACCAAATGATTATTGCAAAATATATTTTACAGATTATTACCGTAGTGATAGCTTTATGATGGCTTTGAGCAATGATGGAAATACCCTTCTGTCAACTTTAGGTTTTTTTAATGGATTCAGATATATAGATATTTCTCAGCTTCCTGATTCCAAAGAAATTGGTATGGCACTAAATCCTTCTATTAAAGATATTGCTTTTGCCGATAATATTATTTATTACGCAGGAGGTATGAGTGGTTTAGGTATTTTAAACAATTCACATGAAGAAGTTACAGAAATTAAAAGGATTGTTTCAAATGGTGCCGTAACAACTCTGAAAAATATTGAAAACTATTTATTTGTTGGAATTGATAGCATTGGAATTCAAATATATACTTTAGATGACCCTAAAAATCCAGAGCAAATATCATTAATTTCAGCTGGCCAACCTAACTTTGTTTATGCAGATAAATTTATGTTTACATGGGATGCTTTCTCAATTAAAATTTACGATACCTCAGATTTAATAAATCCTGCATTTCTTAATGAATTTTGTAATAGAAATAATTGGGGGGAACAAATAGCAAATGTTTATTATTTTCAAGATTTTATTGTAGTTGTTCCAAACGATGACTCTGAAAATGTTGAGATTTTTGATATAACAGATTTGAAAAATCCCCGAAGTGTTTATCAAATGGAATTGAAAAATTATTCATTTAGTAAAACCACATTCCAAAAAACTAATGACTATCTATACATCAATGAATATTATAACAATTACATTTATAGTATTGCTGATTTAAATAATATTCAGCTAGTTTATACAAACTATTTTCCGTTACAAAGTAATGCAGTAATTTTGGGAGACACTTTATATCTTCAATCTGAGAATTTGTCAATTTATAGGATTTCCGATTTTAGCAACCCACAACTCCTATCTAAATTTGATTTTCCCCTTTCATGGAACTTTTTTCTTGATGATGATATCCTTTTTCACAGAAATGGGCCATATGGTATAAATTTAGAAATATATAGCATAAATACTATTAATGATGTGGAACTATTGCATTCATTTCCAATTTCAGAAGAGTATCTCAATTTAAAACACTCTTATTTTTATAATAATGAGTTAATTAATATCAGATCAGCTTTGGGTATTGAAATATTTAACGTCAAAAACATTACAAAGGTTGAAAAAATATATCATGAAGAATTTCCAGATTATGATTTGATTAATTATCCTAATCCTTTTAATTCTTCGACCATTATTAATTATTCACTTCCCAAGAGTAAAAAAATTAAAATTTACCTTTATAATGTGCTTGGGAAAGAGATAGATAAATTAGTTGATAATTATAAAGAAGCCGGATTTCATTCAATTAAATATAATGCTAATCATTTATCAAGCGGAGTATATTTTTTCAGATTGCTAAGTAACAGTAAAAGTATTGCAAAAAAAATGCTAATAATTAAATAGTATTGTTAATTCCAAACAAAAATTGACCACTTTTTTAAGGGTAAATCACCAGACATTCTAGTCAGATTTACTCATATTTTTCAACCTAAAACTTTTTCCGTAAATAAAATATCTATCTAAAATAGCGGAGGAATTGCAAAATGTTGATATTTTGTTTTAAGTGGATATTTTTCTTTATGTCAAGTATTGTATTTTGTAATTATTTTATCTGTTCTGAAACCTTAATAATTTTCCAAAACATTTTTTGCCACAAAATTTCCCATAGAAAACGAGCCTTGCAGAAGAAATCCGCCAGTTGGGGCATCCCAATTTACCATTTCGCCAATTGTGTAAATATTATTAAACTTTTTTAGTGAAAAATCTGGATTTAGTTCTTCCGTATCAATTCCGCCAACTGTTGAAATTGATTCCTCAATATTTCGCAAAGAATTCACTTTTATTTCTAAATTCTTTATTTTATTAACAAATTTACTTTGCGATAAATATTCCTCTTTAGTTAAAAGTGATTTAATAATTGCCATTTGCGTTCTATTTAGATTTAATATTTCGCCATAATTTGAAGCTGATTTATGCAAATTGAGCTTTTTTAATAATTCTTCTTTTGAATTGTTTGGTTTAAAATCGATTAATATTTCAACATTTTTATCAGCTTTTAATTGCTCTCTAATTTTTGGAATAAGTGGATAAATAACATTTCCTTCCAATCCATAATTTGTGATAACAGCTTCGCCTTTTAAGGTGTTTCCATTAACCGAAACCGCTATATTTTTAAGTGGTTTTCCAAAATGGAGTTCAATTTTTTCATCCCAATCTATATTGATACCACAATTGGATGACTCAAAAGGAATAATTTCTATACCAATTTGCTCAAAATATTCTGTCCATTTTCCATCAGAGCCAGTAATAGACCAAGAAGCACCTCCGAGAGAAAAAATATAAATATCAGAAAAAACGGATTTAATTTCGCCTTTAAAGTCAATTTCTATTCCATTAAAATTGTTAAACCCGACAAACTGCGAATTACAGTTAATTAAAACGTTTTTTTCTAATAGATTTTTCTTAATTTTATTCAAAACTTCGACGGGTTTAATTCCCTTTTCTGGAAATACTCTTCCACTTGTTCCTACAAATGTTGGAATTCCTAAATTTGCTAACCACTTTCTTAAAGCAATTGAATCGAATGAAAGAATAGCATCCTTCATAAATTCTCGTGGCGAATATTTACTCGCAAGTTCAATTCCTTCCAAAGAATTTGTTAAATTAAATCCGCCTTTGCCAGCTACTAAGAATTTATTGCCAATACTCGATTTTTTTTCATAAATGGTAACATTATGAAATGGAGCAAGTTTTGAAGCAGTAATCAACGCAGCTGGACCGCTTCCAATTATGGCAATTTCTTTTTTAAGCAAAGTTTAACTCTCGGCTGTTTGTGAAAAATACTGTTTAATAACAATTATAGCCAAAACTGATTTTTCAAGTTGAAAGAAAAGGAATAGTGTTTTTTATAAATTTTCACTGTCCAAAAAAAATTCCCGTAATTTCATCTCCAAAAGTATTGTTTTTAGAATAATAGCATTTTCATAAAAATATTATTGGAATTTCCCCGTTTTTGAATCTATAAATCCAACTACAATTTCCATTACTTTAACGTGAAATTCTAACCATAAATTTTGGTTTGCAACAGTTTTTCTTTTAATTTTTCAAATGCAATTGCTCTATGACTTACTTTATTTTTCTCTTCACTTGTAAATTCAGCCAAAGTTCTATTTGAATTTTGAGGAACAAAAATTGGGTCATATCCAAAACCATGCTCGCCTTTAAATTCCGAAATAATTTCGCCATTAAATTCACCAAACGTAGAAATTATTTCTTTTCCATTAAAAAAAACCGCCGAGCAGACAAACTTAGCAAAATGAGGTTTTTCAAACTTCTCCAATTCTTTAATTAGCTTTCTATTATTATCATCATAAGTGCAATTTTCGCCGGCATAACGAGCGGAAAAAACTCCAGGTTCGCCGTTTAATTGCTCAACCGAAAGTCCAGAATCATCAGCAATAACTGGCAATTTATAAATTTCATATATTGCTTTTGCTTTAATTAATGCATTTTCTGCGTAAGTAATTCCATTTTCTTCAATTTCTGGAACAACGCCCAAATCGTAAAGCGATACAATTTCAAACTCGGTATCAGCAAATATTTTTTTAACTTCTTTTAACTTTCCTTTATTTCCAGTTGCGAATATTAGTTTTGTCATTTTCAATTTATTTTAGCCCTATTTAATAGTTTATGCAATTCAACCTTTCCGGTTGCCATCATTTGGCTGTTGTCATAAACCAAATTAATGCCATTTTTTACAACCCACTTTCCTTCAATCATAACGGAAACAACATCCGATTTATCCGCAGCGTAAGCAATTGACGAATACAAATTTTCATCGCCATCGAGCATTGAGTGATTTGCTTTTTCCAAATTGAGCAGTTGTAAATCGGCTTTTTTGCCAACTTCAATACTTCCAATTTCGTGGGATAAATGCAAAGCTTTTGCTCCTTCAATTGTGGCAAGTTTAATCATAAGTTTTGCATCCATAACTGTTGGATTGTGGATTGGCTTTTGCATTAACGAAGCCAATCGCATTTCAGTGAACATATTAAGATTATTATTACAAGGTGCGCCATCTGCACCGATTGAAACCGAAATTCCTTCCTCAATATATCGCGGAATTTGTGCAATTCCCGAACCCAATTTTAGGTTAGAAGAAGGACAATGGGCAACTCTTGTTCCACTTTTCTTTAACAAATCAACTTCTTTTTCGTTTGCATGAATTGCGTGAGCCAAAACAGTTTTTTCGGATAAAACATTTATCGAATCAAAATACTCAATATTTTCCTTTCCATATTTACGGCGAACTGCTTTTATTTCGCCAATATTTTCGGAAGAATGTGTGTGATAAAGCGAGCCATCAAAATCATTTATCAAATTGGAAGTTTCTTTCATCAATCCTTCGCTACACGAAAGCACAAAACGAGGTGCAAATCCATATTTTATTCTTCCGTTTGCAGAATTATGGAAATTTTCAGCTAATTGAATTGTTGATTTTAAACTATCTTCGGTAGTTTCCTTAAAAGTTGGAAATAAATCATTTTCGTCAATCATACATTTGCCGGAAAAGCCACGAATTCCCGATTCAATCATTTCTTCAAAAACAACTTCTTGATGATTCATCGTTCCCATATCCAAAAGCGTAGTTGTTCCGCTCATTAATAGTTCGCTAATTCCAAGTTGTGCCGAAATGCGAAGCGAATTAGCATTATGGTTGTTTTCGTAAGGGAAAATTCGTTTTTGTAGCCAATCCAAAAGTTGCAAATCATCCGCTAATCCACGGAAAAGCGTTTGGCAAAGGTGAATGTGAGTTTGCACAAATCCAGGCATTAAAGTAAGATTTTGGAAACGGAAAATTTCGCCATCGTAATTATTTAAGTCAATATTCTTTAGTTTGTCAATTCTTGAGATAATTCCATTTTCAATTTCAATAAAAGAATCGCGAAGAATCTCCATTGAATTGTTCACTGTTATAATCTCTTTTGGAATAATAATTTTTCTATTCATCGTTCAATTTATTAATTTATAATTTTTGCTTCGCAATTTACTTAAATTTTCAAAAGTTTTTAGAGTTTACTCATGTCCAAATATAAAAAAATGTATGCGTCATTTCCGAACAAAAACTTGGGACAGGATTACACGGACACAGATTGCTAATCTGTGCTACATTTATTGAGATTCCGCATAAGAGATTCGCGGAATGACGGAATCATAAATTGACAGCATTTTTGTTTTTAGCAGAAATCTTATGTGTCATTCCCGCATGCTTTTAGCGGGAATCTCATCCATGAATTAGATTCCGCGCAAAAGATTCGCGGAATGACGGAATCATAAATTGACAGCATTTTTGTTTTTAGCAGAAATCTTATGTGTCATTCCCGAACAAAAACTTGGGACAGGATTACACGGACACAGATTGCTAATCTGTGCTACATTTATTGAGATTCCGCGTAAAAACATCGCGGAATGACGGAATCTTAAATCGACATCATTTACATAAGGGATTCGCGGAATGACGGAATTTATAACATTTTATTTGAGTTTATAAGCGTTCCAATTCTTTGAGTAAATACTTACCAGTAAGACTTTTTTTATTATTTGAAACTACTTCTGGAGTTCCTTCGCAAACAATTTTACCACCATGTTCGCCACCGCCGGGTCCTAAATCGATTAAATAATCAGCAACTTTTATTACATCAAGATTATGTTCAACAACAACGATAGTATTCCCTTTTTCGACCAATTTATTTAAAACTCCAAGAAGAATTCTTACATCTTCAAAATGTAAACCGGTTGTTGGCTCGTCTAAAACATAAAGCGTGTTTCCAGTGCTAACTTTGCTCAATTCCGTTGCCAATTTAACTCGCTGAGCTTCGCCGCCAGAAAGAGTTGTTGCCTGCTGTCCTAGTTTCAAATAGCCCAATCCAACATCATTTAACGCCTTAACTTTCCTTAAAATTCTTGGATGATCAGCAAAAAACTCAACCGCGTCTTCAACTCTTGTTTCCAAAATGTCGCTAATTGATTTTTTCTTAAACAATATCTCCAGCGTTTCGCGGTTGTAACGTTTGCCTTTGCAGACTTCGCATTCAACATAAACATCTGGCAAAAAGTTCATTTCAATTTTTTTCAATCCAGCGCCTTCGCATTCTTCGCATCTTCCGCTTGGAACATTAAAGCTAAACCGTCCAGCTTTATAGCCACGCACTTTTGCTTCTGGAAGTTCTGTGTATAAATCGCGGATAAATGTAAAAAGTCCAGTATAAGTTGAAGGATTTGAGCGCGGCGTTCTTCCAATTGGCGATTGGTCAATTTCAATAATTTTGTCAATGTGTTCAATTCCAACAACCGACTTAAACTCAAGCGGCACAACTTTGGAGTGATAAATTTTCTTCATCAATATTGGAACAAGAGTATTATTTATTAATGTTGATTTACCAGAGCCGCTAACACCAGAAACGACAGTAAATGTGCCTAATGGAATTTTTAGATGAACCGATTTTAAGTTGTTTCCATTTGCTCCAATTATTTCAAGTGTTTTCCCATTACCTATTCTTCTGTTTGGATTATAATCAATTTTTCGAATGCCCTTTATATAATCCAAAGTTAGCGAATCACATTTTGAATTGTGATTCATCAAATTTTCGGCATATTCTGCAATACAAATTTCGCCACCGTGTTCGCCAGCTTTTGGACCAATATCAACTATAAAATCAGCACTTTCAATTGTTTCTCTATCGTGTTCAACCACAATTACAGTATTTCCAATATCACGCAAATTTTTTAGCGAATTTATCAGTTTAATATTATCGCTTTGATGAAGTCCAATACTTGGCTCATCAAGCACATAAAGCACACCAGCAAGCTGAGTTCCAATTTGCGTAGCTAATCTAATGCGTTGCGATTCGCCACCAGAAAGTGTGCGGGCAGATCGTCCAAGTGTTAAATAACTAAGTCCAACATTTAACAAAAATTGCAACCGTTCTGTAATTTCCTTTAATATCGGAGTCGCGATTAAAGTATCCCTATTTGTAAATTTTATACTTTCGAAAAATTTTTGAGCTTTCTCAATTGAAAGCGAAGTAATTTCGCTAATATTTTTTTCGTCAATTAATACAGAAAGTGATTCTTGTTTTAAACGCCCGCCATTGCAAGTTTGACAAGTTTTGGTAGTCATAAAAGATTCTGCCCATTCGCGAATTTTAACTGAAGCAGTTTTATCAAAATAATGGTTTATATAATTTAGAACTCCTCCAAATTTATGTTTATACGTAACGCTTTTTCCTCCGCCATAATTATATTCAAAGGAAATTTTATCCTTGGTTCCATTAAGCAAAACGTCAAGTTGTTCGGTGGTTAACTTATTTAAAGGAGTGTCATAATTAAAATTATAATGCTTTGCAACACCTTCCAATTGACTAAAAAGCCAGATTTTTCGTGGTTTTCCGAGTGCTTCAATTCCGCCTTCGTTTATTGTTTTGTTCCAATCTGGAATAATTAAATCATTATCCAAACGCTTGTTTTCGCCAAGACCTTCGCAATCTTTACACGAACCGTAAGGCGAATTGAACGAAAATGAGTTTGGAGCCAATTCTTGATAACTTATTCCACAATGATGACACGATAGCTCGCGGCTAAACAAACTGTCCTTTCCGTTGGAAGCAATTGAAACAACTCCATTTCCATAATTCAAAGCAACTTCAATCGATTCGCTAATTCGCGTTCGTGATTTTGAAGTAACATTTATTCTATCAACCAAAATTTCAATTGTGTGAATTTTATATCTATCAAGTTTAAGTCCCTTTTCAATTTCGTGAATTTCGCCATCAACTCTAACTCGGATAAAACCATCGCGCAAAATGTCTTCAAATAATTCGCGATAATGTCCTTTTCTTCCACGAACAACCGGTGCAAAAATTTCAATTCTATTTTCTTGATAATTTTCAAAAACTGTATCAATAATTTGCTCGGATGATTGCTTAGTAACTGGTCTTCCGCAAGAGTAACAATGCGGTTTTCCAACCCGAGCATATAAAAGTCGCATAAAATCGTATATTTCTGTAACAGTTCCAACAGTTGAGCGCGGATTTCCGCTTGTAACTTTTTGCTCAATAGAAATTGCTGGACTTAAACCTTCAATTAAATCAACATCTGGTTTTTCCAACTGACCTAAAAACTGGCGAGCATAAGCGGAAAGTGATTCAATATAACGTCGCTGTCCTTCGGCGTATATAGTATCAAAAGCAAGCGAAGATTTTCCCGAACCCGAAAGTCCAGTAATTACAGTGAATGAATCACGAGGAATTGTAACATCTATATTTTTAAGGTTATGCTCACGCGCACCTTTTATTATAATTTGATTATTTGAAATCATAAATTTTTCTAAGTTTTAAAAATGGAATGTTAATAATTGTTGGATGTAAAATCAATTTTAATAACATTAATTCTGTTAAATGAAACTATAGTGTAGATTTTTTTTGATTAAAATCCTAATTTTTAAGTGAACACAAAATATGCATTACTTACAATAACGCCAGACAGACCCTCTTTTTTGTAAACCACCACTATAAAACCATTAACCAGCATCGGATTTCCATTTTTACATGCTGGATAATCGTTTTTCCATGCCAGATATTCATTTTTCCATGTCAGATAACCGTTTTTCCATTCCAGATAATCATTTTTCTACGCCAGATAACAGTTTTTCTGTGCTGGAAAATCATTTTTCCATGTCAGATAACCGTTTTGCCGTGCCAGTTAACCATTTTTCCATGTCAGATAACCATTTTTCCATGTCGGATAACCGTTTTTCCATGCCAGATATTCATTTTTCTACGCCAGATAACCGTTTTTCCATGCTGGATATTCATTTTTCCATTTCAGTTAATCATTATTCCTTGTCAGTTTATTATATTGCTCACCAACTCTTTTACCAAATTCATTTGGCTTTGGGTTATTGTTTGGAATTCTTTTAGCGCCATCTCTTTTGAAAAGCCCGGTTGAATAAAGCGTTCCTAAAATATCTGCTTTGTTATCAATTGGAAATCCGGCTTTTTCCCAATAACTAATTGCAATTCTAACAAAAGCAGCTGCGTAAAAAATATTTAATGAATCATTTTCGAGTTTTTGCATAATTTCATTTGGCGAGATACTTAAGCTTAGCTTTCCTTTGTACTTTATGTTTGGAAAGAATGCAGCACTTGCATCGTTTAATTGTACTTCAATCCAAAAGGCGGTTTTTAACTTTACTTGACAGAAACCGATGGAGCTGTTTAATCCAGCTTCTGCAAGAATGTTATCCATAGCCTCATCTTCCCAAGTGTAATTTAATGTGCGTTCAGTAAATATAATTGCTGTAAGTATTTTACTATTAATGCCAAATGTTTTAGATGCTAATTCTATTAGCTCCGCTCTTTGCCTTAGTTTGGAAATAGTTGTATCGGGATGCTCTGCAAAAGCAATAGTTGATAATAGAAATATTAATATTGTAATTATTTTCATCTTATTATACGTTAATCGTGAATCGAAAGTCGTAAGTTTTATATTTTGCTATATTGTTGGGCAATGCTGTCAACTTAAGAATTAAAGTAAACTAGCGCGTTCTAAATGTGGCTAAAGCCAATTCATTTTCTCCCTTTAAACCCGTTGCCTGAAGGCAACGGTAAAAAAAAACAACAGAAATAATGGCTTTAGCCACATTTATTTTCTTAAGTTGACAACCTTGATTGTAGGGACAAGTCGCGAGACTTGTCCCTACAATTATTTAATCCCCTAGCGTCTTTGCGACTCTGCGGTTTTCTTTATTTCAACATCAAAAGTTTAGCAGTTTTTTCAAAGACTTTATTACTGCCATCAATGGAAGTTGCCTTAAATCTGTAAAAATAAACACCACTTGAAACCCTACTACCTTGTTGGCTGTTTCCGTTCCAAACTATGTTTTGATAACCGGCAGACTGTCCATTTCTGTTTAATGTTGTTATTACTTTACCAGTAATATCATAAATGGTTAACTCAACATCTGAGCTATATGGCAAAGCATATTTTATTGTTGTACTTGGGTTAAACGGATTTGGGTAATTTCCAAGTAGCTCATAAGTTTGTGGTATTTCTGTTGTTGCTTCATTAACAGATTCTTTTGTTAGAAATTGTTCTGTTGGTTTTACTACATCGTTTCCAAGATGTCTTTGAGAAGCATAATAAGATTCAGATTCCGGATAAAGTTTCCCAAGTTCATCTGCTGTTGTTTTAGCTAATTCAATATTGTTTTCTTCATATAAGTAATACATAAATTTCTGGAATAGAATATGTTCAACAAGAGGTGTATCTTTATACTTATTTTCAATTCCATCTA
>Ga0210009_1002773_pt1 | contig 12201 bp, 9 predicted proteins | sample CryGeyCG2114_065_FD_185457 | JGI IMG/M metagenome (GOLD analysis project Ga0210009, IMG submission 185457) | Groundwater microbial communities from aquifer - Crystal Geyser CG12_big_fil_rev_8/21/14_0.65 (SPAdes) (version 2) | ecosystem: Environmental > Aquatic > Deep subsurface > Groundwater ... | reverse complement strand
GAAGAACATCAAACCATATTAGATTCGTAAAAACTGATATTAATGTCTTATATGATTATGATTTGGTCCATGTGATATACGATTCCTATAAATTTATTGCAAAGAAGTCGACAGATTTAGGGAAATCGTGGATCGAAATTAATAATGGTCTACTTAGAAAGGCTGATGTAGTAGATCAAAATGCAGCAATCTCGGCTCTTGAACCAGATATAAATAACCCCAATATTGCTTATTGCGGACAAGTTGGCGGGTTAAGCAAGACAACCAATGGCGGGGAGAATTGGTTTCAAGTGGATTCTTCCATAAAGGGTTTAGAGCCCTGGATGGGTTTTCCAACTATATTGTTAGATCCTAATAAAAGTGGAAGAATCTATGTCGGCGTTAGGGGAGGCGGGGTTGCTTTTACAGATCAATTCACAAAAGGTGGGTTGTACTTAACAGAAGACGACTGCAAAACCTGGCGGAGAGTATTTACCGGTTCAGTCCTTGGCATCTTCTCAGATGAAGGAAATCCGCGCCGGGTGTTTATTAATACATACCAGGGCGTATTCAGATTTTTAGATACACTTACCGTAACAGATATAAAGGATATTCCAAATAACTTGCCGGAAAGTTTTCTTTTACAGCAAAACTATCCCAACCCTTTCAATCCAAGTACTACAATAAGCTACCAAATACCAAGTAACAACTTTGTTACCTTAAAAGTTTATGATGTTCTCGGTAATGAGGTTTCAACACTTGTAAACGAATGGAAGGAAGCCGGCAGTTACAACGCGCAGTTTACTACAAGTTCCGCCGTAGGAGGAAAGCAGCTTGCAAGCGGAATGTATTTCTACACGTTAACTGCAGGTAAGTTTACTGATACAAAGAAGTTCATTCTTCTAAAATAACTTTATGTTTTGTAACGCAGTCCCGAAAGCTTTCGGGACTGCGTTATAAGTCTAAGACCATTGACTTCTCTTTTGTTTTATATCTATTCTCTCTTATTTTTGATGCCGGAATTCCATTGAGGTTATTAGCTCTTCCTCCTGGTTCTTAAATACAAAAACAAATATCATTTTGCGCATTCGTAAATAATTCATCAATAGTTTTGAGATAATTTTGATCAACTTTACTAATCTAAAATCCGGCGGGAAAATATTTCTTACAATTCTCCTTTTCCCATTCATTGTTTTTCTGATGGATTTCATCATTCGTTTTGAGTATATAAAAATTCTTAACACTACCGGATTTATAAATTATTCACTCTCATTTGTCTATGAAGCGCTTCTCTATACTTTTCTTTTGTGGTTGATCTCGTTTGTAAAAAAATCACGCAAATATGTTGTTCTTCTTTTCGTTCTTTTTATTACCTCGCTTCAGCTATTGGTGTACGGGCATTATTTCTACTTTGGAGTTTTGCCGAACAATTATTCAATTAACTATTTATTCGATCACTTCCACGATGCGTTTACACTAACTGTTGAAAGTCTGCGGATGCTGTATGCTTTGATCTTTCTTGTGCTGGCTACCATTCATTATTTTGCTGCCACTTTTTCGCTGAAAGAAATTCAATTCATTTCCCGCAAAAAGGGAATCGGCATCGCCTCTGTCCTACTTTTGATGACTTTGTTTTTTAATAATAATGTAAGATTTCAACCTGCGAGTTACTCATTTACACCGAATACAATCTTTTCGTTTAAGTATGTTTTGCAAGAACGATTTTTCGGCGGCAAGTTTTTGATCCAGAATGGATACGTTCAGAGGAAATTTGAAATTAAAGAACGGGAAAAAATTCCGGCGAAATATAGCGTTCTGCTTTTTATCAGCGAGAGCGTAAAACGGAACAATCTCCATTATAACGGATATGAGAAAGAGACTTCCCCCTTTATTGACAGCCTTATCTCGGTAGGGAAGGTTATTCCGTTTCTTAATCATTTCGCAAATTCTGTTTCAACGCAGTTTTCTGTTCCGATCATTCTTTCCGGGAATTATACTATCGAAAAGTTAAATCAGCCGTATGTTTATGATTATATAAAATCATGGACAAATACCTCCACTTTCTTTTTCTCCTCTCAATCGATGAAGACTGATAACATTGACTTAGTCTTTAACACATCTCTTGATAATTTTATCTGCCAGGAAAATTCGGGTAAACAGATGTTTAACGATAGAGGAATTAACGATCATGATTTGATTCCCGATGTTGCTAACTATTTAAATACGATCGGAAAGAAAAAGTTTTTCGGAGTAATCCAGTTCAACAATACTCATTATCCCTACAAATCTTCGCAGAAGGAATTTCTAAAATATAAGCCATGTCCTCCAACTTCGTTGAATGCTTACGACAATACGATCTACGAGCAAGACTTTGTTTTGCGTGATTACTTTAAAGTATTGGGGAAGAAAAATCTTCTCGATTCGACGATAATCATTTTTACTTCCGATCACGGTGAGGGCTTTTCAGAACACAATCACAGCGGGCATTTGCAAACACTATACGATGAAGACATTGCTGTTCCGTTTTGGATTTATCTTCCACCAGGTTTTCCGGTTGAGCAGAGAAATATTTTAGCTGAAGTTTCAAAAACAAATACTTCGCATCTCTCGATCTTTCCAACAATTTTGGATTTGTTCGATTTACTCGATAGTTCCAAATTAAATTTGGATCCTTCCGGTCATTCGTTATTCCATAAAGAAGTGAACGATGGCATCCCCTCTGTTGGACTCGATATGCTTGATACTAAATCTATCGTCTATAAAAATTATAAATTCATTTATTCAAAGAAAGACAGTATCGAGCATTACGAACTTTTTGATTTCATTAAGGACAAAAAGGAAGTGAATAATCTTTGGGACAAAACCGATGAAAAAACCAAAGCCATGTTCCAATCATTTTTTCAGAAGTGGGAAAAACGGAGAACTTCCTTTACTGATCTGAACAAACCGTTGTAGGGAAAGGGGGAAAGGGAAAGGGGAAAGGGGGAAAGTGAAAGGGGAGTTAATCCCGGGATTCGAAAACCAACTTTGTAGCGGCAAACGGGCATCAACTAAAATCCATAAAAAAAGCCGCCCGAAAGCGGCTTGGTACATAGAGGACCAATAATAAATGAAAATTATTTTATAAGATTCATTTTTACTGATTGTACATAATTCCCGGCTTGGATTCGAACGAAATAAATTCCGCTTGATACTTTGTTCCCGGATTCATTTGCGGCATCCCATAACGTTTGGAAAGAACCTGCGTTATAGTCTTCGTGGTTTACTAACGTTTTAACTAACGTTCCTTGAAGATCATAAACAGCAAGATGAACTTTCTCCGCTTGAGGAATCGAGAACCGGATCGTAGTGTTCGGGTTAAAAGGGTTCGGATAATTTTGCACGAGCTGATATTCTTTTGGTGTAGTAGAGATTTGTTCAACAACTTCACTGGCTCCATGCGGAGCGCCATGGCACGGAGTACAATTCATCTGTGTCATTACATTATTCAACAATGTTGCGCCGTGGCATGTCTGGCATTGGGCAACTGTCGGATCGGTTACAAAAGTAGAAACAAATGTCTGTGCAAAATAAGCGTTGAGAATTTCCGCTGTTTTAGCGGCAACATCACCAGCTAAACGGGCGCATCTCTCTTTTCTTTCAATGTCCCCAACTTTTTTCTGTGCCGCAATGCACCATTGAGTAACGGAAGCATGGCACAAAACGCTACCGCTAATGTTTTGCGTCAGCGCCCCGTCATATTTTTTATCAATATATTTTCCATCTATAGAAGCTTGATTTGCTTTATCTGAAGGTAATTTTTCTGCAGAAGCCCATCCCCAAATTTCATTTATTAATTTGCCGGAATCCGCTTTATTAACCACAAGACTAATGATTGCCGCTGCGCCATTAACCGTACCGCAAAGCGTTCCCCATCCGTTACCGCCGCCACGGCCGAACAACATAACTTCCATCGGAATTCCGCCCCACGGGTCAGGCTGTTTTTCCGTTAAAGCCTGAGTAAACGCACCAAAAACTCCGGAACAGCAATCTTTGTCAGCCCAATACAAATGATGGGCTCTTAATCTTATATCTTCAGGGTCAAGGGTTTGATAAGGCATAGGCCATGCGGTTACTTTAGTACCGGCTGTAGCTGTTGTGGCTAAACTTGCTAAACTTGCAATTGCTGTAACTCCAATTGCCGCTTTGGAAGCATTTACCAGGAAATCTTTTCTCGTAAGGTTCTCTTTCATATTAACTCCTTTTGTTTTGACTTATTTATTGTAGGGAATTCGTTCTTAGTCAGTAGCTCAAGTATTCTATCAATTTTAGTTTCGGAGGGATTAGTCTGTCTCGCTTTTTTAAAATATTTTATAGACGCATCTCTTTTGCAATAAAGCAATAACATTCCCAGCACATAAAATTTAGTAAACTCATTTTCGTAAGTAACTAAGTCGTTTTTGATATTTGTGACAAGTACCGGACATGGACAGTCATCTGCTAGGGGATCCGTAGCGGTAATAACTTCAATGTCGGTGGAAATTAAGGATAAGAATAAATCGAGCGCTTCGCGTGGTTTATTGATCTGCGTATAACAAATAATTAACTTCTTTGCCAATTTTTTATTAGCAGTGAAATTTAGAATTTGCTCTAATTCCTTAGCAGCAAGATTGTATTTCCGCATCATAAAATATTGATTTGCGAGCATTTCTTCCATAATGCTTATCAACTCAATTGGAATGCCAGATTTATTTTGTGTAAAAAGGTCTTCTTAGGGGTTTTGGATGGGGGGAGTGTTTCAAAAAATCAAAAACTGTTGCAACATTTTGTTGCGTTGCAACAGGCTATTCTTCAATACCAAATGCTTTTAGGTATCTCCAAAGAGTAGATCTGTTCATCTCTAATTCTTTAGCGGCGTTGCTTCGGTTCCATTTATGTTTCTCGAGCATTTTGACGAGATCGCTTGCTTGTAATTTTTGCCTATTGATTTCTTTAACTTTTTCAGGACAAATTCTATTTGATTTAATGGTTTGTGGAAGTTTACAAACATCAATTGGAATTCCGACTTTTGATCTGATAAAAGCATATTCGATCGCATTTTCCAACTCCCTGATGTTACCAGGCCATGAATAATTTGAAAGAGCGTTGAGCGCTTCATCACTAAATTCCGAAATCTCTTTCTCATAAATCATCGAAAACTTTTTCAAGAAATGGTTTGCCAGGAAAAGAACATCTTCCTTCCGGTCTCTAAGCGGGGGCAAATGGATGGGAATTACGTTTAACCTGAAAAAGAGATCTTCTCTAAATTTTCCTTCTTGTATGGCTTTTTCAATATTCACATTTGTTGCTGCCATAATTCTCACATCAACCTTGCGGGTAACCGACTCGCCAACTTTTTCAAAAGTGCCGTCTTGAATAACGCGGAGTAATTGCATCTGCATTTGAGGCGGCATTTCACCAATCTCATCAAGAAAAATTGTTCCGTTATTTGCAAGTTCAAATCTGCCGGTCCTATCTTTTAATGCATCTGTAAATGCTCCTTTTACATGCCCAAAGAGTTCGCTTGCCAAAAGATTAGGAGGCAAAACAGCACAGTTTACTTTTACATAGGGTCTATCTTTTCGTAAACTTGTTGCCTGAATTGCGTCTGCGATCAATTCTTTTCCTGTTCCTGTTTCTCCGGTAATAAGGATGCTTGCATTACAACTTGAGATTTCAAGGATAAGATCAAAGATATCTGCCATCTCGCGGCTAAAACCAACTATTCCGTAGAAGTGGGTGTTTTTTATAAGATATTTTTCAACATTTTGCTGTTGCTCGATTTCTCTAAAGGTGATAACCCCGCCTACGGTTTTGGGAGAATCATTTTTTAAGAGAACGGCGTTTAATCTTATTGATTTATTATGATTTTTGCACTGAATTTTCGTATCAAAATCATAGATCGTTTTCCCGGATTCTAAAACCCGGACAATAGGACACCGGTTATCGCAAAATTTAGATTTAAAAACATTTTTACATAATTCTCCAAGTACTTCATCTCTGTTGAAGCCGGTTATTCTTTCAGCCGCCTCATTGAAGAATTTAATTCTAAATTCTTTGTCAACGGAAAAAACTCCTTCAGCGAGGGAATGAAGAATTTCGTTCTGAAAATTATTTTCCATTTCGGTTTGATAAATCAAGTTTGAATAATATTTAAATAACCGCTGTCAAATATAACAAGAACTCAGCAATTAATTTATCTACGAAAACTTAAATATAAGTCTCAAATCATTTCTTCGTTAGCCCCATTGCGTAAAATCCTTTGTCACAAAGTTAATACCCCACCTTACGCGAGAAATGAAGATTATTCCTAACATGGACAAGCCAGAACCAAAAAGGAATAATGAATATCGAACAAGAAATGTAGAATATCGAAGGGCAAAAACTTCATCATTCACTATTCCCCGACTGAGTCGGGCAGGCTTGTTCAATGTTCGATATTCAATTTTACAAATAATATTCTGCCAATTCGCCGCGGCGAATTACACGAACTTTACTGATAAGGTACTACGTTTTTCCCAAGACCCTTGCTTGTGAAAAAAGCTAAAGGAAAAAATGAATAATGAATATCGAACAAGGAATTTCGAATGATGAAGTTAAAATACGGATTGCATTCACTTCGAAATTCATTATTCCTTGTTCAATATTCGATATTTAATTATCGTTAACATGTTAGCGATAGCGATTCTCTAAGTGCCTAATCTTAATCTTAATCTTAATCTTATTCCTAATCTTAATCCTAATCTTAATCCGCTTTAAATACTGCGTAACCTATACTAATAACTATCTTTTGTTAGAATAACTTTACCTCTGAAAATACGATAGATGACAATTGTATAAGCCAAGACAATCGGCACGCCTATCAGCGCAATGATCAGCATTGTCTCAAGCGTTCTTTGTGTTGATGACGCGTTGTAAATAGTTAAACTATAATTTGCTAAATCGATGCTGGAAGGAACAAGTCTTGGGAATAGACTTAAGGCGAATAATCCAACGATTGATGCAATGTTAATTGCCGAAGCAAGAAAAGTATAGCCAAACCTCTTCGCTTTTAACCCAACCGGGATATAAACTATTGAGAGAAGCAGCAAGATGAACAATGTCCAGAATAATGGATTCTTTAACATTCCGTTAAATAAATAAGGAGCGACAAAAAACGTCGATAGAGTTGAAATAACATAAAGGACAATAAATCCCATCCACGTTTTGTTCGCCCAATTAATCATTTTTTGTTGATGGTTGCCTTCCGTCTTCATCGTTAAATAAATTGCCCCGTGCATTGTGAACATCACCAAGCCTAAGATGCCAATCAAGAGAGAGTAAGGATTCAATATTCCGAGGAAGGTAATGTTGGATACAATTTTACCATCAATAATTTCAATGGGTAAACCGCGCATTATGTTTCCGATAGCAACCCCAAAGAGTAACGCCGGGCCAAAGCTTCCGATCGCAAACGCTAAATCCCATCTTCTTTTTGCTTCCGGAGATTCGGAAAACTTTCTGAACTCAAATGAAACTGCGCGGAAAACCAAAAAATAAAGGAGAAGCATAAATGCTATATAGAATCCGCTGAATACCGTTGCATAAACAATTGGGAACGCAGCAAATAAAGCTCCACCACCGGTTAAAAGCCATACTTCGTTTCCGTCCCAAACCGGTCCGATCGAATTGATATTCACTTTCCGTTCATTTTCATCTTTTGTGAAAAGTTGAATAACTCCAACTCCAAGATCGAATCCATCAAGTACCGCATAACCAATAATCAAAACCCCAACTAATACAAACCAAATTATATTTAAGTCAATCATTGCAATGCCTCCTTCGCTATTGGTTCGGGACCATGTTTAATTTTCTTAAAAAGTAAGGTAAGAAAGATAGAGCCTAAAAGAATATATATAAGTGCAAAGAGAATGATGGAGAACAGCAATTCACCTGTGCCGACGGTAAAAGAGACTGCGTCTTTGGTTTTCATTAAATGATAAACAATCCATGGCTGGCGGCCAACTTCTGCTGCAATCCAACCGAGTTGAATTGCGATTAGCGGAAGAGGAACCGACCACTTGAGAACCGTAAGAATTTTTTTATTCTCAAATAATTTTTTCTTGTACAAGAGATAACTCGCAATTGCCATAATTAAAATGAAGTACATCCCGAGCACAACCATATTGTGGTAGGAAACAAATGTTAAAAATAATGGCGGAATATTTTCCCGCGGGAACTCATTAATCCCTTTTATTTTTGCTTTGAAATCTCCGAAAGCCATCCAGCTTAGTAATCCGGGAATTTCGATGGGAACTTTTAATGTCGGCGGATGATCTGTTGGAAAAGCGAATATTGCTATTGGAGCCCCTTCTTGTGATGTATACAATCCTTGCGTTGCTGCAAATTTTTCCGGTTGTGTCTCTGCAACTTGTTTTGCGTGTTCATGACCAAAAGGAAATACTTCTAAAACAGATACGATCAGTCCAAAAACAATTGCAAAGCGAAGTGAGGTTTTTGCAAATTCTGTATGTTTATTTTTTATTAAATAATATGCCGATACGCCGGCGACAAAAAATGCGGCGGAAATAAGTGCGGCGTCAATTGTATGATAAAATCGCGGCATAGTAGAAGGATTAAAAACAGAAGCCCAAAAATCGGTTAATTCGGCACGACCATTTCGTACAACATATCCGGCTGGAGTTTGCTGCCAGGAATTTGCAACTAAAATCCAGAATCCGGAAATTGTTGAACCAACTGCAACCATAAAAATTGAAAACCAGTGAGTTCCTTTAGAAACTTTTTCCCTTCCAAAAATATAAAGACCGAGAAAAGTTGATTCAAGGAAAAAAGCGAAAACACCTTCGGCAGCTAGAGGCGCTCCAAAAATATCACCGACAAATTTGGAATACTCAGCCCAGTTAGTGCCAAACTGAAATTCCATAACAATTCCGGTTGCTACACCAATCGCAAAAATGAGACCTAAAATTTTCCCAAAAAATTTTCCGATGGCAGCATAAACTTCATCTTTCTTTTTCCATCCGATCGCTTCGAATATCACAAGCATCCATGCCAGTCCGATTGTAAGCGGAGGGAAAATAAAATGGAATCCGATTGTCATCGCAAATTGTATACGAGCGAGTAGAACTTGATCCATAGTAACTCCTTTTTAAAAATAGATTACATCAAATTTAAATATTCAGTTAATAAATTTTTACGATCAACATATCAAACAATACAATTTCAATTAGTTATTTACATCCAAAAGTAATTTCGAAGTATTTACTTATTCCTTACTCTGATCTAACATTTTCTCCGGCATTTGTACCGCAACCACTTTACCGTGTGCGCTAATTTCACCATTTGCCGAGACGGTAATTTCCGATATCACTTTTCTTCCTTTTAGTTCCAGTACTTTGCCTCGTAACTCAAGTTCAATTCCAAGTGGAGTTGGGCGAAGAAAATCTACTTGAAGTGATGCGGTAACAAATCTAAACGGTGGGAATGTATCCGGTTCTCTTCCTTCAGCACGATATGAAGCAAGGGCGGCTGTTCCGGTTCCGTGACAATCAATCAATGAGGCGATCAATCCGCCATAAACATAACCGGGAATTGCAATATGATATGGCTTTGGTGTAAAGCGGGCAATCGTTTCATCACCATCCCAATAACTTTTTATTTGATGTCCGTGTTCATTTAGTCTTCCACAACCGTAACAGTAACTTAGATCATCCGGATAAAAATCTTGAATCGCTTTTAATTCCATGCGCATCTTTCTTATAATTATTTCATCAACATTACTAAATGACTAGTTGAAGGTTGATTTTTAATTTCGTTAACTATCCTAAAACCTGCTTTGTTTGCCAAGTAATAAATGCCGCCGTTTGCAGTATAATTTTTATAATTTCGATAATGTTCCGAACCGGCAACAAACTCAACAATCTCATTTAAGCCACTCCAAAAGCCTTTTGGTTTAGGAACAAGATAATCGCCAATAATAATTTTATCGGCGACTTGTGCTATTTCCTTTAAAAGGTTCACTCTTTTTTCTTCATCCACTTCATGAATAACAAACGTCATTACCGCGTAATCAAAGTGTTCTTTCCCGCCGGAGATAATCGCACTTATATTTTTATGCTGAAATGAAATTTTATCATTTGGATTTTCAGCAAGAATTAAGTTCGCTCTTTCAATATTTCGTGTTGATAGATCAATCCCCAAAACGGATTTACACTTATCCGAAACGGAAAAAGAAAAACGACCTGTCCCGCAGCCCACATCAATTATGTTTGAGTTTGGTTCGATCAGATCTTTTATTTGTCCGAATAATCGGTCCTGATTCGGCGCTATAAACTTATCGTAGAACCAGCCATCATACCAGTGATCTTTGTTTTCCATTCTAACGTTAAAATCCTAACATATAAACAAGCAATCCAACTGTTAATCCGATAACAAAATTGAAAGCTTTAAGTTTGATTGAATCTTTAAGTGAATAAGAAAGCATCGGTAACATTCCGTGCCCGTCTTGCACCATTGAACTTGTTAACAATACAGAAAAAGGAACAAGCCCTTGAGCAAATAAAGTAACAAAAATTAAATGCGGACCAGACTCCGGGATTAATCCAACCAAAGCGCCAACCAATAAAAAAACAATTTTATACTGTGAAGTGAATTGCTCGAGATGTAAATATTTAAGACCGAATTCAACAACGAGTAATGCTCCAAACGTCCAGAGAAAAGTTTTCCAGAGATGTTTTTTTATGATATGTCCGTAAATATGCTCAGTAACGTAATGTTTGAAACTTCTTTCATGAGGATGTGTGACCATTTCTTTGCAATTGGTGCATGTAGATATTTTATATTTTTTTATAATGATATCTATCAGCCAGCCGCTACAAATTCCGATCACAAAAAGAATAGTAAAAAGAATCAATGCTTGCTTCGGGAACATCGCGAGCATTACAAATGCCTCATCACCGGAGACTGCGATCATCGAACCGGCAAGAGCGCCAAAGCTTATTAATCCATGCATATAAAGAGAAACATTTGTAAATCCACCAATGCATCCGGGAACAGTTCCAATCAAGGAAGCTAAGATGTACTGTTTAAATTTTCTGGCATTAATAAAAAATTTTTCGATCTTTTGTTTGGTAAGTACATTCAGCAAATCGACTGAGATCATCATGACTGCAACGAGCAAAGAAATCTCAATCGACTCTTTTACAAGTCTTAATATTATGTCAAACAATATTTCACCATAAATAAATTCCTCATTCGCTCAGAATTAGATACAGATTAAGTTGATGAGATTCTAGAAACAAACTGTAAAGACTTCTCCTGCTGAGCGATTAGCGCCCAGAACTTTTCCTTTAAAAAGTAATTCCTCATTTTTACAAACTTTAAGACTTCTCTAATGCTTGATTTAAATCTGCGATAATATCATTAACATCCTCAATCCCAACAGATAAACGAACCAGGTCATCTGAAATTCCGGCTTTGAGTTTATCTTCTTTACTTACGGCTGCATGAGTCATGGATGCCGGATGTTGAATAAGCGTTTCAACACCTCCCAAAGAAACAGCCAACGTTGCCAAATGAACGCTGTCCATCAATTTTCTACCGGCTTCTAATCCACCTTTTACACCAAAACTGATCATTGAACCGGTGCCGTTCATTTGTTGTTTTGCTAACTCAAATTGCGGATGGGATTCAAGTCCCGGATATTTTATCCATGCAATCTTTGGATGAGTCTCTAAAAAGTGAGCAACCTTAACAGCATTTTCTTGATTACGTTCTACACGAAGAGCCAGTGTTTTTAATCCACGAATAACCAAGAAAGCTTGATGTGGATCCATATTGCATCCCATATAAACCATTGCATGGCGAATTTTTTCATATAAACTTTTTTCTTTTGTAACAACAATTCCGCCTACAATATCAGCATGACCGTTAATAAATTTTGTAACGGAATGAAGAACAACATCGGCGCCAAGATCAAGAGGTTTTTGTAAATATGGCGTTGCGAAAGTATTATCGACTACTAAAATAAGATTGTGTTTCCTGGCTATTTCGGCACAAGCTTTAATGTCGGTTATTTCCATAGTAGGATTAGCGGGAGTCTCAATGTAGAGAACTTTTGTGTTAGCTTTTATGGCGGAGATAATATTGTTAACATCGGACGTACTTACAAAATCAGCTTCAACGCCAAATCGCGAGAAATCTTTT
>Ga0210009_1002771_pt1 | contig 12204 bp, 9 predicted proteins | sample CryGeyCG2114_065_FD_185457 | JGI IMG/M metagenome (GOLD analysis project Ga0210009, IMG submission 185457) | Groundwater microbial communities from aquifer - Crystal Geyser CG12_big_fil_rev_8/21/14_0.65 (SPAdes) (version 2) | ecosystem: Environmental > Aquatic > Deep subsurface > Groundwater ... | reverse complement strand
AGTGCATTGAGCCAACCGGCAGCCAGTTGCATATGCTGTCTGGCCGCACGCAGCGCGATGTCTTTTTCTACAAGGCTGTAAAATGAGGAGCTGATGCCCTGATCTGCTGTTGTTCTGACCAGTTGCAGGCTGTCCCATGCCTTGACCGGATCTATCCTGGACAGGCGATTCAGTCCGTCTGCTAGTATCATTCGGGAAGCAGTGATGTTGATGCCGGCCGGCCACTGTGCAAGTTGTTGTTCAGGCTGTTTTTGTACATTTTGCCAGTAATTCAACCATTGCTGTTGTGCTTTCGGCAGTGCTTTGGCCACTTCTTTTGCCTGTTTCCACTGGCCTTGCAGTGCAAGTCTGTCAATACGTGCCCAGCGCTCCGCCTGAGTGGGGTGCCCCTGCTTCAACCAGTTCTGCTGCAACGCTTCGGCAAATTCGGAGACCTTATGACCTTTTATCCAGTTCTCCGAGAACTGCTGCAGGGCGCGCTCTTTGGCACCGTTATGCCAGCTGCTGACCATGAAAATTTCAGGTAAGCGTTTGATATCCGCCGGGTCTTTTTCAAACTGTTGCGAGATTTTTGACCACTGTTTACGTTTGGCCAGATCTTCTATCCAGGCTACTCGCAGGTTAATGGTTTCCGGCACATCGGCATGCTGCGCAATGACCTTGATCGCCAATGCATCATGACCCTGTTTAAGTTCTTCACGGGCTTGCCAGATATCGAGGTAAGCGGTGAGCGGGTAATCTGCCAGTTTGGCTTTTAAACCATGGAAGCTTTCCATGTTGTTCTTGTCCAGAGCGTTGCGGGCTTGTTCAAACCACTGCCGTTGCTGCTCAATGGAGACAGTATTGGCACTAGCCTGTGTCCACGGAACACATGCCAGCATCAGAACAACCATCATCACAACAAAACGCATGCCAGACCCCTGTGTGACTAGCTTAGAATAATATGCTTTTAATACAAGGGGGGTAGTTTTTGCGTGTGACTTTGTACGACATCTTGTCGGTCTAACCCTGATAAAAGGCAAACTTCTCAACGACATTGCCGCCGCGGAAATGCTCTTCAACAATTCGGTCGATGGCTGCTTCATTCAAATTGCAGTACCAGACATTGTCCGGGTGCACGACCATGACAGGGCCCTCCATGCATACACCCAGGCAGCCGGCACGGTTAACGCGCACGCAATCCGGATCGCCAACGGTCAGTCCTGCCCTGGCTACTTTCTCTTTCAGGTAGTTGAGCAGCGGCAGGTTCTCTCCGCAGCTTTTGCCGCAGCACATTATGGCATGGCGTTTGAATGGCATCATCATGGGCTTTGGCATGGTTTAATCCTTCCAGCTTATTCTTTTGCTGACCACATCACCGATAATCAGAATCGATGGTGAACGTGCGCTTACACTGCCATTGGCCGCCTGTTCAAGCGTGGCGATGGTGGTGCTCTCCTCAGCCAGCGTAGCGGCGTGAATAATGGCGAGCGGCGTCTGTTGTGCAAGGCCCGCATCCAGCAGTCGGGCGGCAATCTGCGGCAGGTTTTTCGCACCCATATAGAACACCAGCACAGGGAATGCTTCGACAAGGGCTTTCCAGTCCATGCGGCTCTTTTCACTGGCTTCATGGCCGGTAAGAAAGGCAAGTGAACCATTCACCGAGCGATCAGTAACCGGAATTCCGGCCATGGCCGGGGCCGCGACACCGGCCGTAATGCCCGGAATGATTCTGAATCGGATGCCGGCGGTTGCCAGAGCGCGCATCTCTTCGCCACCACGTCCGAAAACAAACGGATCGCCGCCTTTCAGGCGTACCACGCGTTTTCCCTCGTTAGCCAGTTCGATCAGTGTTTCACAGATATCGAGCTGGCTCGCCGATGGTCGGCCGCCGCGTTTACCGGCCAGAATCAATTCGGCTCCGACTGCGGCCAGATTCAGTACATCCTCAGAGACCAGCGCATCGTAAACAATGACATCGCAATCACCGATCAATTTGGCGGCCGCCAGTGTCAGCAGGCAGGCATCCCCGGGTCCCGCACCGACGAGGGCGACCTCACCAGTGATCAGAGGCGCATCCAGTTTCATTGATCCGGCCTCAGGCAGTCGGCAATCAATGCCGCAAAGCCATCGTGCTCGCTCAAGACCGGTACCAGTGAAATGTTGTTGATGGGGGCCGAATCAATCATGGACTGAACTCTAGCAAGAGTGTGGCCGCCGAACAGCAGCATCGGTTGTACGGTTACCTGTGTGATGCCATCCTGATGCCAGAGTTGCAGCACAGCGTTCAGGGAAGGCTCGGAATGCATCGAAGCCATAGCCACCTTGCTGCAGCGTTTGTTCATGCTGTGAATGGCCGCAGCCAGCGCTTCGAATCCGGCAAATCGGTAAAGTGCAAACAACACATTGATGCGTTTGCTTTCGCGCGTCATCTGATCATAGGCCATGGCGGCCAGTTGTTCTGCATGCTCATTGAGTGACGGCAGTAGCGTGCAGCCCGATACTTCCACCAGTTTTGGCACATCCTCGGTCAGATGTTTTCCGGCTCCAAGAAACAGCGGCAACACCCGCGCACCGGCAGGCAGTCGCTCGTCGGAAAGAAAGGCTGAACCGACCTCTTCTTCGAGCAGGTTTGAAACGGTGTAAGCCAGACCATTGACCTGTTCCGCATGGGCTGTGTTCGGTGAACCGTGGGCAAGCAGAATGTTCAAGTATTGTTCTCCGGTAGCATGTGATTGAAGCTCATTCGAGTATTAACCTTTATTATTGCGGTTGATCAGGTTGATGATCACCTTCACGATGGTCTCTTTATCCGTTGGCTTGCTTTCGGCGATCAGCAGGGTGAGCGCCACCAGTGCATTGTCAGGGATGCGTTTACCGCCATCGGCGCGGTAGAGCATACCGTGACCGGCCATGAAATAGATGAAGATAGCGGCAGCGATGCGCTTGTTACCATCGCTGAAGGCGTGATTCTTGGTGATAAAGTAAAGCAGGTGCGCCGCTTTTTCCTCTACGCTCGGATAGACATCCTTGCCGTCGAAGGTTTGATCAATCGCACCCAATGCGCTCCTGAAACCCTGATCTTTCTCCAGCCCGAACAGCCCGTCGAATTCACCCTTCATCGATGCCACCACCCCGATGGCCTCTTCATAACTCAGTTGGTAAGCGGTGGTCGGGGAGGTGTTCTCAGTGACCAGGGTGCCGTGATCATAGCGATCCAGCGTGGTTAGCGCATAGGCATAATCAGAGATGACCTTGAGCAGTCCTTTCGCTTCAACTTCGCCCACGGCCTGGTGTGCCAGTGTGTTTTCGAGCAGGGCTACGGTGTTGCGCAGATCGCTTAGTTTCTGGTTTTGCTCCTGTAGCGTTTTTTCGTTCAGCGCGTACCCGCGAGTCAGATACTCTTTCAGTACCCTGTTGGCCCACTGGCGGAAGCGGGTCGCTCGCACTGAATTTATCCGGTAGCCGACAGATATTACTACGTCCAGATTGAAGAATTCGATCTCACGCGTCACTTCACGTGCACCCTCAGTTTGAACTGTTGCATTTTTTGCAACAGTTGCTGATCGATCAAGCTCTCCTTCTTTGTAAATACTGCGCAGATGGCGAGAGACCACTGATTTGTCACGTTCAAATAACTCGCTTAGTTGGGCCAGTGAGAGCCAAATCGTTCCTGTATCAAGGCGAACCTCAACGTTACCATTTTCTGTTTGATAGATAGTGATTTCATTCATACGCTTGCTCCCGAATGCAGGACCAGCATAGCAGTTAGCCGGATCAGATCAAAACTCAATGCCCTGCGTTGCAGGAATATCAGCTTCAAAGGCGTGTTTGACCATCTTCATCTCGGTGACGGTATCGGCAACCTCGATCACTTCAGCTGCGGCATTGCGGCCGGTGAGGATCAGGTGCATCCACTTCGGCTTTGCCTCGCGGATGAACGTCGCAACCTCTTCTCCTGAAATCCAGCCGTAACCGGTGCAGTAGTTGATCTCATCGAAGACCAGCATATCGAACTCGTGCGAGCGTACCTTTTCTTTGCACAACTCCCAGATGTCGCGGCTGGTTTTGATATCCTGTTCGGGGTTTTTCGTATCCCAGGTGAAACCGTCACCGGGCGCATGCCACTCGATATTATCGAACTGCCTGGCCGCCCGCTCTTCGCCGGTTTTCCATTTACCCTTGATAAACTGGATGACGCATACCTTCATACCCCAGCCTGCAGCGCGGAAGGTGACCCCGAAGGCGGAGGAGGATTTGCCTTTGCCGTCGCCGGTGTGCACCAGCACGATGCCCTGTCGTTTGTCGCGTGCTTTCATTTGCAGTCTCCATAGTCGGGAATCAGTGCGCAGCCCTGTTGTGTGAGCGGGGCATCAAACAGTTCAGTCAGTTTCCTGCTCTCGAACAGCTTGTGCGCAGCACCGTATTCGGCCCCGCCTTTACTATCAATCAGAATCAGGTGGTCGGCAACGGCCATGGCCTGCTGGAGATCATGCAGCACTGTCATGATTGCACGACCCTTGTCGCGTTGTGACTTTAGCATCTGAATGCAGTGAATCTGGTGTTTCAGGTCCAGGTGGGCTGTCGGTTCATCGAGCAGCCAGAGCGGTGTGTCGCGCAGCATCAGTGCGCTGAGCTCTGTTCTCTGGCGTTCCCCGCTGGAAAGCTCTCCCAAGGGTCTTTGCAGAAGCGCTGCAATATCCATGGTCGCGGCAGTGGACTCAACATCTTCACCACTTTCGCCTGCAGCAAGTTCTAGGCGCTGCCTGACGGTGAGACCGAACTCGGTTGGCGGCAAATCTCCCTGCCAGGCAATCTGGGTGGTAAGCTCCATGCGATGGTAGGCTGAGAGTGGTTTGCCATGTAATTCAATGGTTCCCGATGCGGAAATCAATCCGGCCAGTGCCAGCAGCAGGCTCGATTTTCCAGCTCCGTTGGGGCCGAGCACCACGGTCACTTCACCTGCACGCATGGCGCAGTTCAGCCCGGAAAACAGGGTCTTGCCGCCACGTGTCACCGTCACATCGGCCAACTTTATAATGGCGGACATCTAACGGCGCCTCAACAGCAGGAAGAGGAACACCGGCACGCCGATAATGGCCGTGAGAATGCCGACCGGAAGCTCGGCCGGTGCAATGATCGTGCGGGCCGCCGAGTCGGCCAGTACCAGCAGCAGTCCACCGCCGATGGCGGAAGCGGGCAGTACGGCGCGATGCAGGGAGCCGAACAGCAGTCGCATCAGGTGCGGGATCACCAGCCCCACAAAACCGATGGTGCCGGCAGCAGTGACAGCCAGTGCGGTAACGGCGGATGCCAGCAGCAGCAGTCGTGATCGCAGGCGTTTAACATCCACGCCCAAGGCTTCGGCATGGCGTTCGCCGAGCAGCAGTTTATCCAGTGAGCGAGAGAGAATCAGGCCGCAAATCAGCGCAATAACCCACGCCAGCAGCAGCAGGGGGACGGGCAGGTCGGAGTGGGATAGATCACCCATCATCCATGAGAAGGCGCGGAACAGCCCCTGTTCGGGTAGTAGTGCGAGCAACAGCGCCAGGACGGCCGACCAGAAGGCGGCCAGCACGACACCCGCCAGCAGCATACGGTTCGGCCCCAGATGCGAGAAAAACATGACGGCAACAATGCCGATCCAGGCACCGATAAATGCACCGGCCGACATAATCCATGCAGATTCGGGCATAAACATCAGGCCTGTAACAGCACCTGCGGAAGCCGAGCCCGCCACACCCAGCACATAGGGTTCGGCCAGCGGGTTACCCAGCAACACCTGAAACCACGCGCCGGCCAGTGCCAGCAGGCCGCCGACGGCAAATGCGGTAAGCAGACGCGGGAAACGCAGTTCCCAGAGTATCATGTGTTCCAGCCCGTCACCTGCAGCAAACGGATTGATCCACTGCTCGCCTGCGGCAAGTCCCAGCAGCAGGCAGGCGGCAATGGCACAGGCAAGTGCGATCCAGCGTAGCGTCATGTCAACTCTGGCAGATTCATTTTACCACCTTCGCGCCCCGTTTCAGCCAATCGAGCGCGCCGGGAGTTTTCTCCCACAGGTCGCGGGCGCATTGGCGATAGCTCCACGCCTCATCCTCGCCGCCGACGGAGGTGTAACCGGGATAGAGGTTTGTCGGCTCCTTCATGCGCTTGCGTAACAAGGCGTCAGGAATATGCGGCGACTGTTGAATTGCTTCAATCAGCCGTTTATTAGCGGCATGCTCTCTGCCAAGACGGAACAGGGCCAGCGCATGGCCGAAATTGATGCTGACATCGAAATCCTCCGGATAATGCTCACACAGCGCGACAACATCATCGTTGCGCCCCAGCCGCAGATAGCTGTTGACCACTTCGCTACGCATGCCCTGATTATCGTTGGGATTCAGGCGCAGCAACCACTCGCGCAACTCAAGTGCTTCCTTTTCACTATTGAGTTCTTCCATGGTATCGGCCAGAAAGCCGATCACGCGCAGTACCGGTCGGTTATCCGTGATTGCCCAGATCAGCGGTTGCTTCGGTTGCATCGGGATCAGCGATTTGACCTGAAGCATCGCCAGCATGATTAACGGCTGAAAGGTGATCGCCGGGTTGGGTGCATCAAGCAGGTAGACCGACTGAATCAGGTCATCGATCACCCCAATGCTGCCGGCCAGTTCAGGATGTTTATCGAGCATCTCAAGCCAGGCATCGGGCTGATCCCACATCTCTTCATGTTGCCACATCAGTTCGCGCCACTGCCCAAGCAGTTTGGCGCTCGCGCTGTTTTTGGGCTCGATCCGACAACAATCATCGAAGCTGCAAATCTTTTCCATTGCTTTGGGCGGGTTCTTCATCACCTGCTGCAACCATGGAATCAACCTTCCCGCACCCGGCGACAGCTGCTCCAGCAGAGGTGCGAATGCCGTGGGGCCATCCGAAAGCATCTGTTCGATGTAGTCGATCAAGTCATCGAGTTCACCGTCCCGATTCATGCTGCTCAGTCGTTTGAGCCAGAATTTTCCGCGCTGCTGCATCTGTTTCAGTTTACCCTGCTGCATCAACAGCAGGATCTCCAGATGACTGAGCGCCGGATTGTCAGGGTCGATGCGTTGCGCTTTCTGAAAGCAGGCCCATGCCTCGTCGTCATAGCCCTGATCGCCGAGAATCGTGCACAACCGATGCAGCGCTGCCGATTGCAGTGCCTTGTCAGGATGGTTCACCATGCGCTCGATCAGCGCTTTTTTCTTTCGCGGCTTATCCAGTGCCGTGCATATCTCGAACATCGTATCGAGCGCCGCCTCGTCGCGATGATCCAGCTTCGCATCGCTCTGTTTGAAGATCGGATCCAGCAGAATGAGCGCACGCTTGGCCATGGACTCGCTTTCGCGCGCCCATTTCCCGGCAATATAACCGAGCAACATATGTGAAAAGTGGAGGTGAGCCTGTTTCAGTTCAGCCTGCGTAATCAACTCCAGTAGAAAAATCGTGAGCAACTCGGTTGAAATCGGCGGCGTCTCCTCTGTGTCCAGACGGGCGCAGCACTGTTTGTATTTCCTGCCCGAACCACAGAGGCAGGGATCGTTGCGCCCGGGCAGCGGCAACGGGCGAGGACGGTAGTTGTTCGATGACAACGGCGTGCCGTTCCATATCTGTATTGCGAATAGCCGCGCAAGGCTGCGCAGTTCATCCTTGCCATCTGTATTCAGGTATCTGAAGAACTCAAAAAAGTCATCCGTGGCCAGCATGGTATAGAGGTTGATGAACTTCTCGGCATCGGGTTCCGTGTTGATCACAAACTGCACGCTCTGTCGCAGCATCTCTTCGAATGCCGCGAATGTTTCGCCGGAATCTGAATCTACAGGTTCATCAAACATGGTTACTCCTTACACCACTTTGTACACCATCGAGAAGTAGTCTCATTGCCTTTTCTCGAATTTCCAATTCATTATCATCTCGGAGAACTCTTGACCATTTTTCGATTTGACTCTGCTGCATGTATTTCAAATTCAGAACCCCCATTGCTGCATATCGAACCTTTGCATCATCCATCGAGAGCAGTTGTATGATTGTCTTGCATTGAGCCTGACTAAACTCAACGGATTGACGGAAAGCCTGAGAAAGAAGGTTGATTCTCAATTCTCCAAGGCCGACTCTCTCAATGAACTCATCTCTAAGAGGCTCGTCACCATCTAACCGATCAATCAATGATGTTTCAGCTATTCTCTGCACATCCGATCTTTCGTCGGCCACAAACGATATCAAATCCGAATTTGTTACTGCGTCAACAGAGAGCAAAAGAGAAAGCAGTTCCTCTCTCGGGCTATCAGGTATCCTGCCTCCACCCTTTGGATATGGCTCTTCATGAGTCAACCAGTACTGATAGACTTCTTCCATCAAAGGAACCAGCCCTTTAACTTCGGAATAACTCAATTTAGCAATCACTTTTGTTGTTTCTTCCGCAGTTAGTGGTCCCGAATTCAGCAGACCGTTTCTCAAAACGCCTTGAATTTCATCGTCCAATTCAAGTTCTAGCTCACTCAGTTTTCGATACAAATATTGGCACCCAGGCACCAACGGAAGCTTCAGCCTTTCAACAAGAAGCTTCTTCAAATCCATTTTGATTTCCTGGGCAATCTGAGCAACAAACCAAAGGGCAATTCCATGCCCCGAAGCAGCCACACGATTTACAATTTCCAGAAGCGAGCTCTTATCTTCCAAATTAGATAAGAGATAACCGGCTAGCTGCACAATCCACTCCGACTTATGGTGCAGTGCTCGCTCAAGCTTTTGGATATCCAAATTACAGCTATTTACAGCCTTCACATCCTCAGCAATATCTACGTGACTTAAACTCATATAAAAACTGTAGTAGCGATCATCGGCTGAAGCAGAGTCCATTCGATCAAGCATCGCCTTCGCCTCTTGAGAGAGAATTGCTTTATCTATCCCTGCAATTTCTATAATCCCCCGAAATACTTCCCTGACAGCTTCATCATCATGCTCTTCTTGCCAATCCCATATGTCCGGCAAAGAAACCTGCCAATATGCGCTTGCTTCAAGAAACGCCTCCAACTGAATAAATCGATCTTCTTCAGAAGGTGCTTCAGGAGCGCATAGAGAATCCAGCAAATCTTGGTCGACCAAGGCAGAAAGTAGTTTTCTGTGAGCTATATTTTGAGCCGCATTAAATTCGGGGCTGCTAATATGGACTTGAGCACGACCAAGTGACCCCGCAACTTGCTTCGCCAGTTCTTCCTTTCCAAGCTCTTCAAGTAACCCAACAATATTCGTGCTAAACCCGACAGTTTTCAGCAAGGCATCTTGAGCAAGAGTATTCAAAACCATGTCCGCTTTATCTACCGGCAGATTTCTTACTATCTCACGAATCGCATTAGCAACAAATGCTTCCCTTATGTCTGAAAAGCTTTCTCTATTAAGGTTAAACCCTCCAAGCAAACTCTTGAAACCAGATTCAGCCATTTCTGGAAGAGATTCAAATGCAGCGACCAGTTCATTGAAGGCGTAATAGCTACTCCCTCCGTTTGTAACAAATGCCCATGCTGACAATCTTATCCATGTGTGTTCACTGTTGATCAAACTCTTTGCTAGTTCAGCAACCGCATCGGGATATCGTTTGCTCACGGGCAACAAAGCAATCGCAATTCCCTTCGACTGAAAGTACCGAGGTGAATCAATTAAGGTAAATGCGGCATTAAGTACGTCCGTGAGATATTCCTCTTTGGGCTCAAATTGAGAGTCCGCGAGAAGACTCAGAGCGCGCTTCACCCACTTAATTTCTTCGGCGCTGTTTTTAATCCTTTTGATAAGCTCCGATGCAATTGATTCGCTCGCACCAAGTGAAGATGCAAATTTCAGCACCTCGGAGTCGGGAGCGTTTGATAGCTCAGAAATGATAACGTCATGCTTCTCGTCTTCTGGCAAGGCGACCATATAACGGGCAGCGGCATACTCACCGAATGATTTATGGATAAACGTGACTGTGGCTTCATCGGTATGCCGGATGGTTTCTACAAGGCCAGTCTCTTCCCAATATCGCAGAAATACTTCGCATTCGGCGACAGCATTCGTATAAGTAAGATCAAGCTCAGCCATCATGGCCTCTGCACATTTCTGAAGAGCATTCTCCACGGTAGAAACAGGGTATTTGAATAACACCCAGCCAAGCACGTCAAGAAACCAATTCGCTTTAGCTTTCGATATGTTTGGCTTATCTGTCCGGCTGGTCGAAGCATCATCAACAAGCTGGAAAAGCCGCTTAAAAAGGTCCACCTTGGAATGACCAAAGGTTATCTTCCGCACTGCCAGCGATACAGCCAACCCAAGAAGCAGAGGGCTTCTTTCAACCACCTTTCCTGCTTTGTTTTTCTTTAGTTCAGAGCATGCAAAATCAAAGCAATCGTTGAACTCTGCGGAACCAGATTCATACACTCCTGAAATCAGTTTATGCATATATACGTCGGCTTTATCTTCGATCAGCGGAAGCAGTTCGTAATGACGCCATCCCTTCAGAGAATTGGTCGAATAGCCGACTGGCCGAGTTGTTACGACTACGCGACAAAGCGGATTGCTGGCAATGAACTTTTGAAGCCCTTCACATATATCATTCTGACTTGCTCCCGTTTCGTCCAAACCATCACAAAGCAATACCCATTCCCGGAGAGCCAGGTTATCAAAGTTTTGCTTTTGCAGTGAAGAGCCATCCAGCCCAAGAGAGAAAATACCCTCTTCAACACCACTGCCATTCCGCATGCGCGCAGCCAGCGAATTCAGCCTGACTTTGATAACCGGAAACCCTTCACGCGCATACACCAAGGCCAGCTTCTTCAGCAATGTGCTTTTGCCCATGCCCGGACCTGAAATGACAACGCAGCGTCTGACAAATCTCCCTATGCTGGTTGGTTCGATGCTCTTTTCGTCAGAGCTGTACCTTCTATGTTCCCAGTTGTGATAGTGCTCTAAAGCCTCTGAAATCGTTTCTTGCTCAGACGCATCCTCTTTTCGAACCACTGTTTTCAGCGGCAGCCACGCTTTGTCCAGTGATAGTGGTTTACTGATTCCGAATATCTCGAAGGATGAATTGGTTTCCTTCGTCCATTTACATAAGGCCGACAACATCGAAAGCGGGGACTTGGCGCAACCTACTCCGGCAACTGATATGCCCGAGCTTTCCAATGATCGCATGACTGTGGCAACAGTTCTTCGCCCCTGAAACTCGATCAGCTTTGTTGCATCCTTGTACAGGCAATCCCAAGCATGCTCAATTTGCCCGGAAGCAGAACAGATGTGTCTTAACTCGGAACGGGCAGAACTAATGTCTGCCGAATCGCGTTCCAAAGCATGAACAGTAATAATTCTGAGGTGCCCGCATACTGTTTCCGGCTCTATATCCAAAGCTCTCAATTTGGATACGAACGCCTCTGAGATATCCTTTAGATTATCTGTTCTGCCATCTCCGATATGATGAATATCCTGTGACAAATCTGATCTGATTGACGCGCTGGATTCCGGGCAAACAATGAGCAAACCGTGCGTGATGAGTTTATTATTGATTGCTTTTGCTAACTCAATCAGCGAATCCCAAAGCTTATTTCCTTGCCGTAACCCTTTTTTTACCTGAACTTCTGCAACAGATCCATTTCGAAAAAGCGCTTTGATATCATCGCCCGGCCCACCTGTTTCTGCTGAAACCTCAACAGGGATATCATCAAGGACACTTTCAAACCAGCCAAGCCTAGAACCATTAGCAATATGAATTTCTACAATGGCAGTAACGGCCGCCTGGAAATTAATTCCGCCACCGGTTGCGCTTCCACCGGCAATGTTTTTCTTTTGTTTCTTCATATTGCTCATTCGGCTTGCTTGGCGTCACTAAGATAAAACGAGAGGCACTGTCTCCCGTTTTGAGACTGCGATATGTATATGTGGCGAATAAGCTTGCGATAGTGTGTCCAGCTCAATTCGGTACGCACTGCGTTCCGAATTGGGAAGCTCAGATAAAATGCACGCATATTGCGAAGATTTCGAACGTCAAAACCTTTACCGAACTGCTCCGTCAGTCTGTTGGAAAGCTCCTGCAGCTTCTGCTTGCCATAGGCTGCGCGGCTGTTGCCCTGTTGTTCATGTTCGACAATCAGGCAGCCGATTTGCCAATAACTTTGCACCATGGCCTGATTGACAGCCTGCCGCACATGTTGGTGCGCCTGCTGGATGACTGTTGCGATG
>Ga0210009_1002769_pt1 | contig 12215 bp, 10 predicted proteins | sample CryGeyCG2114_065_FD_185457 | JGI IMG/M metagenome (GOLD analysis project Ga0210009, IMG submission 185457) | Groundwater microbial communities from aquifer - Crystal Geyser CG12_big_fil_rev_8/21/14_0.65 (SPAdes) (version 2) | ecosystem: Environmental > Aquatic > Deep subsurface > Groundwater ... | reverse complement strand
TTAAAGCCGAAAAGCCCAGGTGCTTTTTTTCTTTTGGTAGTATTTTCAAATGATTGGCCCGATTTATTGGCGTTATTGTATTTGATCTGATCGATATTTTTAGGAAAAGTTCAATTTATTTGAAAATTTTTCTTAAAAAAGAGAAAAAAGTGATAAATAGCGCGAAAACTATATTTTTGTGGGTAGCTTAAGCCCTTTAGTTCTAGGGGGAATTAGTTTTGCCGAGAATTGCTGAACATATAAGCTTTGAGTTGCAATCTTTATACTGGTGTGTATAATTCCATTCCGCAGTCGATAAGATACAGACTCAAATATCAACTTGCAATGCCAGTGTGGTGAAATTGGTATACACAGGGGATTCAAAATCCCCCGCCCTTAAAAGCGTGGCGGTTCGAGTCCGCCCACTGGTACCAAATATAAAGCCTTGATTATTCAAGGCTTTTTTGTTTCTGTGAGTTGATAAACTCTCTCTAATCTCCCCTTAAAAAATGCCTTGGAATTAAAGTGTGAGTTTAAAGTAAAGTTTAAAGTAAAGTTTAAAGTGTGTGTCCAGCAAATCTCATGTCCAGCAAATCTCCAGCAAATCTGGAATCTGGTGAATCTGAGTTTATCAGCCTAGAAGCCACTTGGAGTTATAAATGAATTATCAACTAGAGAATAAAGGTTCTTTGGCCTGTGTAGGCATCGGGATGACGTTAGGCGCGCATATTACACCTATAACCAAAGCTCATATACGAGAGAGTGATATCTGCTTTGTGATGGCATCTGATGCTTTAGTCGAGTTATGGGTTGAGCAAATGCATCACAATGTTGTTAGTCTCCAACCCTATTATGCCTCTAATAAATCCCGTAAAAAAACTTACAAGGAAATGGTAGATGCAGTGTTACAAGAAGTGAGAGCTGGAAAAAAAGTTTGTGGAATTTTTTATGGTCATCCAGGTGTTTTTGCTTATGTGCCTCACAAACTTATTTCTAAGGCTAGATTAGAAGGTTTTAAAGCGATTATGGAAGCTGGTATTTCAGCAGAGGATACCTTAATAGCTGATTTGGGTATTGATCCTGGGAAGTTTGGTTGTCAGCAATATGAAGCGAGCCAATTTATGTTTTATAAGCGGATAATTGACCCTTCAGCTTATTTAATCTTATGGCAGATTGGTGTTGCTGGAGATTTAACTTATGGTGTCGAAGTGACTGGAGCTAAATATCGTCAGATTTTACTTGAGCTTTTGTATATCAACTACCCTAAAAATCATTCAGTGATTTTGTATGAAGCTGCCACCATTGCAATTAAAGGTATTCGAGCAGAAAATATAGCATTACAGGATTTAGTTGGAGCAGATATCAAAGATTACACCACTTTGGTCATCCCTCCCGCTAGAAACATGCAAAGAAATAAAGAGGTCATTCAGGAAATTACTGCGCTTTCCATTGAATGTTGTTAAGTTGTTATCTATTATCTAATGGTTGTTAATATTTTGGAAAAATTATGAAAAATACTATTCGTTTTTTAGAAGAATTAGGTGAAAATGCCAATTTTAGACTGGATCGCATAGATTTTGAGGCGATTTTGGATAATGATGATTTTGATCCAAAAGTACGTGAAGCCATAATTAATAAGGATCAGCAAGTATTAGAATTGTTGTTAAATGCACGATCTAAGATTGTGTGTATGATAGTTCCAGCTGAGGAAGAGGATGATAAGGAGGAAGATGATGGTGGGGATGACAAAACTAAAAAAAATGATCCAGGCGTTTCAAAACAGCAATACCAAATGGGCTAAATTAAAGGATCGGCATTATGATGTCTATTAATGCCACTTTCATGAAAACACCTTCTATGAAATTGATCCTAAAATTGACTTTAACACTTTTTTTGAGTTGCTTTTGTCAGGCAGTTTTTTCCGTGGATGTAAATAATTCAGAGTGGGATAAAAAATTGCAGCAGGCAGATCAGCTAAAGTCTTCCCGAGCTGATAAGTTATCCGAAATTTTACTACAGCTTGAACCACAGTTGGACAAATTCACTCACAAGCAAAGATATTTCTACATTTACCTGAGCGCTTACGACAAAACCTATAAAGGCCAAATTAATCAGGCTATAAGTCTCCATCAGGAAGTAGATGAGAACAGTCAAGATACAGAATTAAGTTATAGATCAAAAATTTCTTTAGTTAACTTATATGCACTTCAGAAAAAGTGGTTAGAAGGTTATGTGTATTTAGAAAAAATTTCTCTGCAAAGAAAAGAAATCAAAAATCTTCAAATACGACATCAAGGATTAATGGTTTCTGCAGTATTTTATAATGAAATTGAAGAGTATGGGATGTCTATTAAACTTACTCAACAGTTACTTGATGAAAATGTTTCAGGCAGAAATCTCTGTGTGACACTCAGTGAGCGAGTCAAGGCGAGATTTGCTTTATCCAATATAGATGTTTTACAAAAAGAGATTGATGAAGCAATCAATAGCTGTCTCATTGTCAATGAAAAAGTTATTGTTAATATACTTAGAAGTTATATCGCATCATCCTATTTAGATCACAATCAACCAGAAAAACTGATTGATTTATTAGAAGTTCATCATCAAGAAATGAAGGACTCCCCTCATAACTTATTAATTCTAAAAACTGATAGTCTATTAGCGGCAGCTTATTTACAAACAAACAATTTGGATAAAGCCATGGAGAACGCTTTGGCAGTTATTCAGCATCCTGATGCTGAGCAATATTTTAAAGGAGTCGTTCGTGCTTATAAAGTGCTGGCGGCTATTGCCAGACAACAAGGGAATAATGATTTGGCTCTCGAATATCAAGATAAATACATCTCTTTTAAAGAATCTTTTTTTGCTCAAAATCAAGCCAAACAACTAGCTGTGGCCTCTGCCAAATACCAGCTTTCTGAAAAAGATAACCAAATTCTATTATTGAGCAAGCAAGAACAAATTAGTCGACTAGCCTTAAAAAATCAAAGACAACTGATTATTGTTTGGTCTGTTGCCCTGATTGCATTTTTTATGTTAGTCTTTTTTTGGTTCTACAGAAAACATGCGCATCGAGAGCTACTTCGTCAAAAGCAAGTGAACTGGGAATTGCTAGAGCTGGATAAATTAAAAGATCGAATTCTGACCAACACATCACATGAGCTGCGTACACCACTGAACGGTATCATTGGTTTATCCGAGTTAATCCTTTTAGACTACGAGAAAAATATTGAGGATGAGCTGATTGAGTATATCCGTCTTATTGGAAAATGCGGTACGCGCTTAGCGTTAATCGTTAGTGATATTCTAGAACTGGCCCAGTTAAAATCTGGGCGTCATAAGTTTTATTTTGAAAAATTTGATTTTTCAGAATTGATTCATGAAGCCAATTTACTATGTAGTCCATTGGTTGACCCTAAAGTAAGCGTCAGCTATCAGCAAGATCATCAAGAAATAATCCTCGTCTCAGATGAACAAAAGGTATTGCAGGTGATTTATAATTTACTGGGAAATGCGATCAAGTTTACCCATGAAGGTTCCATAAATATTCGTTGTGAGCTGAAAGATGATTTTTTGTGGGTCTATATTAAAGATACAGGTATTGGTATTCCTGAAGACAAAATAGAAAGTGTTTTCAACGGTTTCGAACAAGTAGATAATTCCAATTCGAGGAAATATGAAGGAACTGGAATTGGCCTAGCAATTTCCAGAGAGATTATTCACGGATTAGGTGGAAAAATTTATCTTAAGTCTCAACTTGGGCTGGGGACAGAGGCTTGTTTCAGCTTGCCGGTATCTCCAACAACCGAATAAAATTTTTCAACAGATAAACCTAGATTTAAAGTATAAATTCAGGTTTATTCTCCTACACCTGTATGTGTTTAATTTGGATTTAATTCGCATATCTTCTGTACTGTATCCCTTGGCTTCGGTAAAATGAAGCCATCTTAATTTTGTATATAATGTGAAAACCATGGAAATCAACCCAATTCGTGAATCGATCTGCGACTTAGAGCAAAGAGTTTCAACCCTTAGGGGGTATCTTTGACTTTGATTCAAAAAAAGAGCAACTAGAAGAAATTGAACGGGAGTTAGAACTCCCAAATATATGGGATGATCCAGAAAAGGCTCAAAAACTCGGGCAAGAGCGCGCTAATTTAGAGCGTATTGTCGGAACTTTGCAAACGCTGTCTGATGGATTAATGGATTTGCCTGAGTTATTAGCAATGGCTGCTGAAGAAGACGATGAGATAGCCGTTAAAGAAATTCAAAAAGAAATTAATGACTATACACAACGCATCGCGGATTTAGAATTTAGACGTATGTTTTCTGGGGAAGTTGATGCCAATAATGCCTTCTTAGATGTACAATCAGGTTCTGGCGGCACAGAGGCCCAAGATTGGGCAAGTATGTTACTTCGCCAATATCTGAGATGGGGTGAAGCCCATGGTTTTAAAACAGAAGTTACTGAACTCTCCGATGGGGATGTTGCAGGTATTAAATCTGCAACGGTGAGATTTGAAGGTGAGTACGCCTATGGGTGGTTACGTACTGAAACAGGCGTACATCGATTGGTGAGAAAATCTCCCTTCGACTCGGGGAATCGACGCCATACTTCATTTGCCTCAATTTTTGTCTATCCAGAAATTGATGACTCAATAGAAATTGAGATAAATCCAGCAGATATCCGCGTGGACACTTTTCGAGCCAGTGGCGCTGGTGGTCAGCATATTAATAAAACTGATTCTGCTATTCGTATCACCCATGAACCAACTGGGGTGATGGTACAGTGTCAGAATGACCGTTCACAACACAAGAATCGAGCTTCCGCGATGAAGCAGCTAAAAGCTAAACTTTATGAGTTGGAGCTACAAAAACAAAGAGATATCCAGTCAGATCAAGAATCTGAAAAAAGCGATATTGGTTGGGGGTCACAAATTAGATCCTATGTACTTGATCAATCTCGCATTAAAGATTTAAGAACAGGTATTGAAACGAGTAATACGCAAGCTGTTTTAGATGGTGACTTGGACTTTTTTATAGAAGCTAGCTTAAAGTCAGGGCTATAAAAATAGACTCTAGCCATATCACAAATTTGATATCATAATTTGCAGATTGAACCTTAGAAAATGAGAACTTAGATGACAACAGAAACACCAGAAAACCATGAAGATATAAACAGCCAAATGACACTGCGTCGTGAAAAATTAGCGCACCTTCGAGAGCAGGGAAATGCTTACCCTAATCATTTTCGAAGAGATAGTTTAGCGGCAGATCTTCATGAAAAATATAATCATCTTTCCAAGGAAGAGCTAGATCCTCAGAAAATCCCTGTGAAAATAGCTGGGCGGGTAATGACTCGTCGGATTATGGGAAAAGCCTGCTTTGCCACCATTCAAGATATGTCAGACCGTATTCAGGTGTTTATACGACAAGATGATCTTGGCGAAGACACCTTAGAGGCTTTTAAAAAATCGGATATTGGGGATATATTTGGTTTTGAAGGTGTGGTCTTCAAAACTCAAACAGGAGAGCTTTCTATTAAAGCTCAATCGATGATATTACTGACTAAAGCGCTACGTCCTCTACCAGATAAATGGGCAGGGTTAGCCGATCAAGAACAACGCTATCGTCAACGTTATGTTGACTTAATCGTTAACCAACAATCTAGAAAAACTTTTAAAATTCGTAGTGAAATTACCAAGTATATTCGTAACTATCTTGATGCACAGAATTTTTTAGAAGTTGAAACACCTATGATGCATGTGATCCCGGGTGGAGCCAGCGCTAAGCCCTTTGTCACTCATCATAACGCATTAGATATGCCGCTATATTTACGAATTGCACCAGAACTTTATCTGAAACGATTGGTTGTCGGCGGATTTGAGCGCGTGTATGAAATTAATCGCAACTTTAGAAATGAAGGTTTATCCACAAGACATAACCCTGAATTTACTATGTTAGAATTCTATATGGGTTATGCTGATTACAATGATTTGATGGATCTCACCGAAGATATGTTCAGAGGCATGGTCAAACAAGTTCTAGGGACTGAACAATTTACCAGTGAAGGTGCAGAATATGATTTTTCAAAACCCTTCGCAAGAATGACGGTTGTGGAAGCGGTACTTAAATATAACCCTGAGCTCACTGAAACCATGCTGGCTGATCTTGAAACGGCTAGAAGCATTGCTAAAAAGAAGCATGTTCACCTAGAAGATAGCTGGGGGCTTGGCAGAATTCATATAGAGCTATTTGAGGCCACAGCAGAAGAACATTTAATTCAACCCACATTTATCACTGCTTACCCCACAGAAATATCACCTTTGGCTCGCAGGAATGATACAAACCCTGACGTCACGGATAGGTTCGAGTTTTTTGCGGGTGGCCGTGAATTGGCCAATGGATTTTCTGAGTTAAATGATCCAGAAGATCAAGCAGAACGTTTTAAAGCTCAAGTTGCCGCCATGGAGGCTGGTGATGAAGAAGCGATGCATTATGACGCTGACTATATCCGTGCTCTTGAGTACGGGCTGCCACCCACAGCAGGAGAGGGAATAGGAATTGATCGATTAGTGATGTTATTAACCAACTCGCCTACAATACGTGATGTTTTGTTATTCCCTCATATGAGAAAAGAGCATCATTAAAACTTTTTGAACCCAGTCAAGCTCTAAGTCTTGGCTGATTTCAACTCAGTGAATTCAAATGAAGATGGGTGAAATACTTGCAATATTCAATATGGGATAAAATATTTACCCGTCGCATGTTGGCAAGTATTTTAACCGGATTCTTTTCTGGACTGCCTTTATATTTACTTTTTCAGCTAATTCCTGCCTGGCTAAGATTCGAAGGAATAGATTTAGCGACTATTGGCTTGTTTAATCTTATCCAACTCCCTTACGTTTGGAAGTTCCTTTGGTCACCTTTGGCCGATCGAGTGAGCCCAAAAAGATTTGGGCGCCGTAAAACCACTTTAATACCTGTACAAATTCTTTTGACCCTTTCTATCTCCGCTTTTGCACTACTGGATGCCAAGGTGGACATATATCTTATTGCTGGATTAAGTTTTATCGTGGCATTTTATAGCGCAACCCAAGATATAGTTATTGAAGCCTATCGACGAGAGCTTTTGGAAGCGGATGAATTGGGTATGGGAAATAGTTTAGCGGTGAATGGTTACAGAATTTCTTCCCTTGTTCCCGGATCTCTGGCTTTAATTTTAGCCGATGCTTGGCCATGGTCTTGGGTGCTGCTAAGTGTCAGCTTTGTGATGGGATTAGGTATTTTGGTAACACTTTGGTTGCCTCAATCAGAGGTAGAGCCCAAGCCACCAAAAACGCTGAAGGAAGCTGTGATTGAACCGCTACATGATTTTTTTAGCAAGATCGGTATAAAGCCAGCCCTTATCACGTTGCTGTTTATTTTCCTTTACAAACTTGGTGATAATATGGCTGTTTCTCTGGCACAACCATTTTATATTGATATGGGTTTTAGTAAAATTGAAATTGGGACAGTTGCTAAGTTTTCTGCCCTATGGTCTTCAATTGCTGGAGGCCTGTTAGGTGGTCTTGTTATGCTTAAAGTGGGCGTTAATCGATCATTATGGCTATTTGGTGTGGTGCAGATGGCTTCCATTTTAGGTTATGTCCAACTGACTAAAGTGGGGGCAAATCCTGAAATAGTAACATGGCTAGCCGATTATTTTTCTCTTCATGTGACTTCAGGCGAATTATGGCTTTTTGGCGTAGTAAGTTTTGAATATATTGGAGTAGGATTGGGAACAGTTGCTTTGGTTTCTTATATTTTTTTACAAACCAATAAGAGCCTCGCTGCCACGCAAATTGCATTACTCACTAGTTTTTCTACCATACCAAGAGTTGTTGTTGGTTCATCTACAGGTTTTTTAGTCGATAGCATGGGATGGGTGAATTTCTACTATTTATGCTTTTTTCTAGCTATCCCTGGTATGTTATTGCTGATTAAGGCAGCTCCTTGGAATACTGAACCAAAATGAAATATCAAATATAAGATACCATTTAGCCATCGTTATTCTTTAATAGGAGTACAGAAAGATGTAATTTGCTCCTGTGAAAGCTTCATCTTTTCTGCTTTCTCTTGTTCGGTGAGTAAACGAGATTCGCCATCTGCTGTGTTGACACGTATACGAGCTCTTTCGGATAAAGTCTTCATATTCTCTTTGGCAAGTTGACAGTTACGATCTCTTGCATCGTGGAATGCTTTTGTTTCTGTTGAAAGGGTGTCATCTTTTTTTTTATCTTCAATTATTTGTGTTTTTGGCGAGGGGATCACTGATTGAATTTGTACGTTCAAAACCGTGTATGGAATATCACCCAATGGGGGGGTTTGGGTAAAATGAACTTCACCCTTCGCATCCGTCCACTTATAAAGGGGATCATTTGCAAAAGAGTTTGTGGCTAAAACGACGAGCATACTTATTGTTGCGATCGTTACTATCTTAATCATAAGCAATCTCCACGGTTTTTTATTAACTCACGGTATTTTATTAACTATAGCAGAGAGTTAATAAAGCTCAAATAGCTTGTTGCAAATTAATTAGAACCAATCAGTGCTGACACTGACGAGTTATCATATTTTGATTTTATGGTTGTTATCGTACTTGTAGCTGGTTAGTACGGCTGAAATCCATCACCATCTGATAAACCTTGGGATGGAGCTTCTCTAAGGAAGCATTGACAATAATACATTTTGTACCATCAATTACTGCGGGCCGCAAAAGAGAAGAATAATAAATTCGTCTATTTCTAAATGTTGCTAAATGTCCGCAAACTCTTTCAGCCCAATCACTGGGCCGAAAAGTTTGTCCATTTAATGATTTTCCAACAATGACACAGTCATGAAAAACAGTGTTAGGGACTTCTTTATGCACGCGGGATGACTCCGACACAACAAATATTGATTGACTAGGTATTCAGCATTAGTAACACTATACCATAATTCATCAATTTTAACTGATTGTTAATGATAATTTTACGACAAAAACACCAAGCATTGTATGCATGGCAACAAGTTTTGAGCGCATTGATTGCTTGAAATACACATTCCCCAAATATGGTAACAGAATTTATGGAAACTAATCCAAACAAAAGACGTGGCATTTATTTACTTCCCAATCTATTCACAACCGGAGGGTTGTTCGCCGGATTTTACGCAATCATTACTTCTGTGCATGGTCAATATGAGACAGCTGCTATTGCTGTTTTTATAGCCATGTTAATGGATGGCTTTGATGGAAGGATCGCCAGAATGACTAACACTGAAAGCGCTTTTGGCGCTGAGTTCGATAGCTTAGCCGATATGGTGTCATTTGGCATTGCGCCAGCGTTAGTTGTTTACAACTGGGCTTTAGCCGATCAAGGCAAATTAGGCTGGTTGGCGGCTTTCATTTATGTCGCGGGAGGAGCTTTAAGACTTGCTCGATTTAACACTCAGTTGGGAACGGCCGATAAACGCTACTTTCAAGGCTTAGCCATTCCTGCTGCTGCCGCTGTTGTTTGCGGTATGGTGTGGTGTGGAGAGGCTTATAATATATCCAAGGGGAGTTATTCGCTTCTTATTGCGGTGATTCTTATTAGTGTAGGATTATTAATGGTCAGTAATTTTCGCTATCAGTCTTTCAAACAAGTCGATTGGAAAGAGAAGGTTCCCTTTGTTGCTGTACTTGCGCTTGTCTTAGCATTTGTCATGATTGCCAGTGAACCCCCACTGGTATTATTCCTGGTTTTCTCTGGCTATGCGCTTTCAGGTCCTTTGGTCACTGTATGGCGGTTAAGAGCATTTAAAAGTCGACGTGCTAGCGAGGAGGAAACATCAACAGAGTCTAAAGAAGAATAAATATTTTAAATTAACTCTTGTAATAAACAAAAACTATTCTAAGCTTAAGATCCAGTAATGAAAAACATTCACAAATTATAGATTATAATTTGATCTATTGAAGTCCTAATTAGTTTTTTTAAAGAAATAAGCAAAAAAGGTATTGACGATTTAGTTTAAACCCCTATAATGCGCGTCCTTGCTTAGGAACAAGCAGGGAAGAAAAAGGCGTTCAGAAAATCAAACGGAAAATAAATTGGAAAAAAGCTTGACGGGAAATCATAAGCGCTTATAATGCGCCTCCCTTGAGAGAGAAGCTCCAAAGGGTTGTACCAAAGAAGTTATAAGGTACGTAAAAATAAGATAAAAAAAAGATTGACAGAATATGAAGGCGGTATATAATGTGCGCCCTCAAGCAGGAAGATGGTTTGTCATGAAAACGATGTTTTCAGACAAGACGGGAAGTCGAAAAGTTCTTTAACAAATTAATAAGACAATATGTGTGGGTATTCGAGTCAATGAGCGTTGGACATTTGCTCGATGAGAATAACCATGCAGAGACATTTGAGCAATCAAACGTAACGCAAAAATTATTCCAGCGAGCCAAGATTGATAGCCATAAGCTATTAAAAACTTAAACTGAAGAGTTTGATCATGGCTCAGATTGAACGCTGGCGGCATGCTTAACACATGCAAGTCGAACGGTAACAGGAACTAGCTTGCTAGTTTGCTGACGAGTGGCGGACGGGTGAGTAACGCGTAGGGATCTACCTTGGTGTGGGGGATAGCCCGAAGAAATTCGGATTAATACCGCATACGCCTTAAGGGGGAAAGAGGGCCACTATTTATAAGCTCTCGCACCGAGATGAACCTGCGTTGGATTAGCTAGTTGGTGGGGTAAAGGCCTACCAAGGCGACGATCCATAGCTGGTCTGAGAGGATGATCAGCCACACTGGGACTGAGACACGGCCCAGACTCCTACGGGAGGCAGCAGTGGGGAATATTGCACAATGGGCGCAAGCCTGATGCAGCAATGCCGCGTGTGTGAAGAAGGCCTGAGGGTTGTAAAGCACTTTCAGTAGGGAGGAAAAGTTATCAATTAATACCTGATAACCCTGACGTTACCTACAGAAGAAGGACCGGCTAACTCCGTGCCAGCAGCCGCGGTAATACGGAGGGTCCAAGCGTTAATCGGAATTACTGGGCGTAAAGCGTGCGTAGGTGGTCATTTAAGTCGGATGTGAAAGCCCAGGGCTCAACCTTGGAACTGCATTCGATACTGGGTGACTAGAGTGTGATAGAGGGTGGTGGAATTTCCGGTGTAGCGGTGAAATGCGTAGAGATCGGAAGGAACATCAGTGGCGAAGGCGGCCACCTGGATCAACACTGACACTGAGGCACGAAAGCGTGGGTAGCAAACAGGATTAGATACCCTGGTAGTCCACGCCGTAAACGATGTCAACTAGCCGTTGGAGGACTTGATTCTTTAGTGGCGCAGCTAACGCAATAAGTTGACCGCCTGGGGAGTACGGTCGCAAGATTAAAACTCAAATGAATTGACGGGGGCCCGCACAAGCGGTGGAGCATGTGGTTTAATTCGATGCAACGCGAAGAACCTTACCAATCCTTGACATCCTCAGAACTTGTAAGAAATTACTTGGTGCCTTCGGGAACTGAGTGACAGGTGCTGCATGGCTGTCGTCAGCTCGTGTTGTGAAATGTTGGGTTAAGTCCCGTAACGAGCGCAACCCCTATCCTTATTTGCCAGCGAGTCAAGTCGGGAACTCTAAGGAGACTGCCGGTGATAAACCGGAGGAAGGTGGGGACGACGTCAAGTCATCATGGCCCTTACGGATTGGGCTACACACGTGCTACAATGGGCAGTACAGAGGGTCGCAACCCCGCGAGGGTGAGCTAATCTCACAAAACTGTTCGTAGTCCGGATTGGAGTCTGCAACTCGACTCCATGAAGTTGGAATCGCTAGTAATCGCAAATCAGAATGTTGCGGTGAATACGTTCCCGGGCCTTGTACACACCGCCCGTCACACCATGGAAGTGGGTTGCACCAGAAGTAGCTAGACTAACCTTCGGGAGGTCGGTTACCACGGTGTGATTCATGACTGGGGTGAAGTCGTAACAAGGTAGCCGTAGGGGAACCTGCGGCTGGATCACCTCCTTAAAACGAAACCATCGAAGTTGCTTGAGTATCCACACACATTGTCTTATTAGAAGAACACCACGGTATTAAAAAACCCGGGTCTGTAGCTCAGTTGCTTGTTTTGTAGAGAGCAGCGCACCTTGATAATACTAAGGTAAGCTTAATTCGGCGTTAAAACCCCGGGTCTGTAGCTCAGTTGCTTGTTTTGTAGAGAGCAGCGC
>Ga0210009_1002764_pt1 | contig 12241 bp, 8 predicted proteins | sample CryGeyCG2114_065_FD_185457 | JGI IMG/M metagenome (GOLD analysis project Ga0210009, IMG submission 185457) | Groundwater microbial communities from aquifer - Crystal Geyser CG12_big_fil_rev_8/21/14_0.65 (SPAdes) (version 2) | ecosystem: Environmental > Aquatic > Deep subsurface > Groundwater ... | reverse complement strand
AAGAAGTAATAAATGCGCGCACAAAAGACCTGCTTTAACGGAAAAGTTTCGAAGCGTTAAAGCATTTAACCATTGAAAAAAATAAAGGAATAATTTATGGATGGTGTTAGTTTTTTAATGCTGGTTTATGTGTTTGTTCTCGCAATATTCGTTGGGTTCGAACTTATCACAAAAGTTCCGCCAACACTGCATACACCCCTTATGTCGGGTTCAAATGCAATATCGGGCATTACGATTGTAGGTGCAATATTAAGCGCCGGTTTGGAGGAATTTACAATTAGTACAATTCTTGGAATGGTTGCTGTAATTTTCGCGATGATAAATGTCGTCGGCGGATTTTTAGTTACCGATAGAATGCTTAAAATGTTTAAGAAAAGGTGAGATGAAAAATGAAGACTATAATTGAAATAACTTATCTCGTTTCTTCTGTTTTTTTCATCTTCGGAATAAAAAAACTTAGCTCGCCAAAAACTGCGCGGCAGGGAAATATGTTCGCGGCAATTGGTATGGCGCTTGCAATAATTGTAACACTAATAGACCAAGATGTATTAACATACGAATGGATTTTAATCGGTGCAATTATCGGTTCGACTATCGGAGTTATAATGGCAGTCAAAATTCCGATGACCGGTATGCCGCAGATGGTTGGTTTGCTTAATGGATTTGGCGGCGGCGCTTCACTGCTTGTTGCACTCTCGGAATTCTATAAAATAATGAATTTTCCCGCGTGGAATCATGATGTTAAAACGGACATATCAATCATTATAAGTATACTTATAGGCGCAGTCACTTTCACAGGTTCAATGATAGCATTTGGAAAGCTGCAGGGGCTTGTAACGGGGAGAGTTGTCAAATATCCAGGTCAGCATCCATTAAATGCCATCCTCCTCCTCTTTGTAATTGTAGGCGGCGCTTATTCTGTAATCTACCCGGGTAATGAACTTTTAATACTTGTAATTGCGGCAGTTTCATTATTGCTCGGGGTTCTGCTCGTTCTTCCAATCGGAGGGGCGGATATGCCCGTAGCGATTTCATTGTTGAATTCATATTCTGGACTTGCAGCTTCGGCAACCGGTTTCGTTCTTGAAAACAACGAATTGATAATAGCCGGCGCGCTGGTTGGAGCATCAGGAATAATATTAACATTAATAATGTGCCGCGGCATGAATCGTTCTCTGTTGAATGTGCTTGTCGGCGGATGGGCTTCTGCTGGAAGCGGCGGACCCGCACCGGAAGGAAGCACGCCAAAGGGTGATGTTAAATCAGTAGATGCAGAAGAACTTGCAATGATATTTGATTCCGTCTCGACTGTCGTAATCATTCCTGGTTATGGTATGGCTGTAGCGCAGGCTCAGCATGCAGTAAGAGATTTGGTTAATATTTTGGAGAAAAAAGGAATTAAAGTTCGTTTCGCTATTCATCCGGTTGCCGGTAGAATGCCCGGGCATATGAACGTGTTGCTTGCGGAGGCAAATGTTTCCTACGATAAACTCTTTGCGATGGAAGATATCAACGATGACTTTAGCAATACCGATATTGCTTTCATTGTTGGCGCCAACGATGTTGTCAATCCAGCCGCCCGTCACGATCAGAGCAGCCCTATTTTTGGGATGCCGATACTCAATGCGGATTATGCAAAGACTGTTGTAATAAATAAACGTTCGCTCAACGTTGGTTATGCAGGTATAGAGAATGAATTGTTCTATTACCCAAATACTCTTATGTATTTTGGAGACGCTAAAGATGCAATATCAAAACTTACGAATGAGTTGAAAAACTTGTAAATAAATTAGGCACACTATTTTGAATGGTGTGCCTTTTTTGTTATTGAGGTAATAATTAAAACGACTTAGTATTTTAACAGATAAAAATAAATAAGATCACTATAAAAATATTTTCCGGCGTTCTTCGTTAACTGTTTGACGATGACGAACGATATATATTTTTGGAGTGAACTAATAAAATCACACATGGTTTTTTTTGCAAAAATAGTCTATCCAAGACTTTAAGATTGGCTTTGCAATGGTGGCTTTTTAAGAAACTTGAATTAAATGAGTGAATGATTAGTCTGATAAAAACAACTTGTCCAAGCAAGTGCATTAGAATTAGTATTGATTTCTTAAATATTGAGGCTTTATAATGAAAAAAACAGTTTTTTTATTAATTTGTCTAAACATATTTGGCGTAACAAACGCACAATGGTTTTGGCAAAATCCGCAGCCAACAGGTAACACACTACGAAGCGTATTTTTTGTTTCACCCTCAATTGGTTGGCTTGTTGGAGAGATTGGTACAATCTTTAAAACTACAAACGGTGGAGTAACCTGGACTCCACAATTAAGTAGGACATCTTACGATTTGAACTGTGTTTACTTTTCGGATGAAAATTATGGCACTATAGTTGGCAAAACGGGAGTAATCCTCCGAACCACAAACGGAGGATCTGACTGGCAGATGCAAATAAGTGGAACAACGCGTAATCTACTTGCAGTAACTTTTGTTGACTCAATCTATGGAAAAATTGTTGGAGATTATGGTAAAATCCTTACAACAACAGATGGTGGAACGATCTGGCTTTATCAAACAGTATCAGAATCATACCATTTTAAAGACATTTGCTTTTTTGATTCTAATTATTGGAAAGTTGTTGGTGGTAAATGGAATGGAGTAAATTTCGAAGGTATAATTCTCTCAACCGAAGATGGTGGAACAACCTGGATTACACATTTTATTGACAGTACGTATAGCTTAAATAGTATATACTTTACCAATTCAGATAACGGAACAGTCGTAGGTGATTGGGGCGTAATTCTTAATACTATTGATGGAGGAGCTACCTGGCAGTCCCATTCCCGCGTAACAAATCAAGAATTGCACAGTGTTGCTTTTGCAGATGACAGCAACGGAACTGCCGTGGGTGATAACGGCAAGGTTCTTATGACGAATAACGGCGGAATCACATGGTCTCTAAATTCAAGCGGAACAACCTTGCATTTATATGATGTCTATTTTCCCGATTCAAATAATGGGATAGTGGTTGGGCATAGAGGTGGGCGTCTTATTACCCATAACAGCGGAGTGACCTGGCAACTACAACCAATTACAGCAATGTTAACATCATTAAATGACGTTTTCTTTGCGGATGTTAACCACGGAACGGTTGTTGGAGATGATAGCACAATTCTTAGAACAACGGATGGCGGCGCAACCTGGATTCAACAATCTGCTGGGATTGCAGTTGGACTTAACGGAGTTTACTTTACGGATATCAATAACGGAATAGCCGTAGGGACTTCAGGCAGAATTCTTAAAACTACAGATGGCGGAGAAACCTGGACTTTGCAAGTTAGCCATACTTCAGCAATGTTAAGAGATGTTTACTTTACTGACGAAAACAACGGTACCGTTGTAGGCTCAAGCGGTACAATCCGAAGAACTTCAAATGGCGGTTTTGGCTGGTTTACTCAATCAAGCTACACTTCTCAATGGTTAAGTGGTGTACACTACCCAAATCAAACCACAGGTTTTGCAGTCGGCACTAATGGAACAATCCTTAAAAAAACGGATAGCACCGCCTGGACGATTATATCAAGCGGGACAACTCGTAACTTGAACGATGTTTTTTTTACTGATGAAAATAAGGGAACGGTGGTCGGTGATTACGGCACAATTAGACGGACGGTAGATGGTGGATTAAATTGGATTGCGCAAAATAGCAACACAAATAATTCTTTATTTGGCATATACTTTACGGATGAAAATCTTGGTACTGTTGTTGGTGACAATGGTATGGTTTTTCGAACGACAGACGGTGGAAATACCTGGATGAAGCAATTTAGTAGCACATCAAATGCTTTGACCGGTGTCCACTTTAGTAATTCAAATGACGGAACAGCTGTTGGTTTTTATGGCACAATCCTCCATACTACAAATGGGGGTTTACCTGTTGAATTGATTTCATTCAGTGCAATTGTAACTAATGGTAATGTAAACCTAAGTTGGACAACAGCATCTGAAATTAATAATAGAGGATTCGAACTCTATAGCAGAGAAGTACTAACTAATTCAAAATTTCGCTTAATCCATTTTGTGTCAGGTTATGGAACTTCAACGGAGAATAAAACTTATAGTTATTCCGATAAGATTAATGCGGCAGGCAAATATGAATATAAACTTGTCCAATATGACTATGATGGGACTTCTATCGAATTAGGGAAAGTAGAAGTAAATGTAAATAATCTATCAAATTCATTCTCTTTGTATCAAAACTATCCTAATCCCTTTAATCCTGTAACTACAATAAATTATTCGATGCTCAAGCAAAGTAATGTTAACATAATTATTTTTGATGCTTTAGGAAGAGAGGTGACAACTTTAATAAATGAAAATAAATCATCAGGTATTTATACTTTAGAATTTAATGCTGAAAACCTTTCAAGCGGTATTTATTTTTATCAAATGAGGACAGATGAATTTATACAAACTAAAAAGATGCTATTAATAAGGTAAAAAATGCATAACAAGTAAAGGGTATCTCTAAAAACTATTATTTAAAGAATAGAACACAGATAAAACGGATAAAAACGGATTTTCACATATTAGCTTTTGAAGTTATTAGAGATACCCTAAAGCTGATCATCAATAAAAATAATAGACAAAAGGAAAAGCAGTAGATTTTAAGTTAGATTCAATTTTACTCAATTGCGGCTTCATACTTCTGACCAGCCTTTGTGGCTGTTACCTTACAACTGTCTCTTCATTTAATGCGGTGGAATATTATCTTCTGCATAAAATATATTACTTTATTAGATAATTCCAACTAACTATAATGGTTTAATGATAGTCAGAATATCAGCGCTTCCTTCAAATATCAAATCTTTTTAAAATTATAGTTTTAATAATTAAATCACTTTGCTTATCTTTTTACCAACTGATGTAAATTATTATTGTAGATGACCCAAAGCTCTCAAAAAAATAGAATCATATTCATAGATTTGATACGCGCCTTTGCAGTGCTGCAAATGGTGCAGGGTCATACAACCGATGTGCTTCTTTCCAACGATTATAGGAATGTTGAATATCTCGGTTATTCTATATGGTTATTCATGCGCGGATTGACAGCCCCAATATTTCTTTTTTCTGCCGGAACTGTGTTTACTTATCTATTCAGATTAGTGAACAAACCATTCAATGATAATTCACGCGTAAGTAAGGGATTAAAACGCACCGTTCTTCTTGTTTTTATAGGATACATGCTTCGTTTTCCAACTCCTACTTTAATCGATTTTTCATCGGTTACAGATGCGCAATGGACAGTTTTTTTCACTGTTGATGTTCTCCACTTGATAGGCGTCAGCCTATTCATGGTTATCACTTTAATTTGGGTTTCAGAAAAAACAAAACTTGGTGATGCTTTAATTTTTACAGTTGCCACACTATTTTTCTTTTTCAGTTCGCTTTACACAGAACAAGTTGAGTGGATTAATTATTTACCTGCTCCTTTAGCTGCATACTTGTATCACGGCACCGGTTCATTGTTCCCTTTGTTTCCGTGGTCGGGATATGTTTTGTCTGGAGCGGTACTCGGAAGTTATCTTGCCAAAAATCCGGGTATATTTAGGAGTGCTAAATTTAGCACCTGGCTTCTTGTAGCTGGTATTGGAATTATGCTGTTTGCACAGCTCGTTGAATACATCGAGTTTTACTGGCTTGGCGAGATGAGGACGTGGAATACAAGCCCGTATTTAGTATTCTTTCGTCTTGGTTTTGTGCTTGTATTAAATTCAATTGTTTCATTTATTTCACTTAAGGTGGAATCCATACCAAAGCTATTAGTACTGCTCGGAAGAAACACATTATTGATATATGTATTCCATCTAGTAATATTATACGGCAGCGCATGGAATGCCGGTATAAGTTTATGGTTCGGGAAACAACTTGGTGTGGGAACAACAATTAGCGCCGCTTTAACGATGATAATTTTGATGTGTGCTACAGTTATCATAATTAATAAATTAAAAATTAAAAATAAACAGTTAGTTACATCTTGATGGATAGAAAATCAAATAGTACAAATCCTTCGGCAAATGATGAAGATAAAGCTGTCGAGCAGTCGCTTCGCCCAAGATTTATATCTGAATTTAACGGGCAGCCGAAGATAACAGACAACTTAAATGTTTTTATTACTGCCGCAAAAATGAGAGGCGAAGCCTTAGACCATGTTTTGCTTACAGGTCCTCCGGGTCTCGGTAAAACAACGCTTGCACATATAATAGCAAACGAAATGGAAGTGAAGATAAAAATTACTTCCGGACCCGTTTTAGAAAAACCCGGTGATTTAGCCGGTTTGCTTACTAACCTCGAAGAAAAATCGGTTTTGTTTATTGATGAAATCCACCGGCTAAGCCCGGTTGTGGAAGAATATCTTTACTCGGCAATGGAAGATTTTAAGCTTGATATAATGATTGATTCCGGACCCAATGCGCGAACTGTGCAGATAAAACTGCCCAAGTACACATTGATCGGAGCAACTACACGCGCTGGAATGTTAACTTCTCCATTGCGGGATAGATTCGGGATCAAGTTTAGGTTAGATTATTACACTGCTGACATATTAGATCTAATTGTATCGCGTTCATCAAAATTATTAAACGCTCCGATTACAAATAATGCGTCACTCGAAATTGCAAAACGTTCGAGAGGCACTCCACGTATTGCCAACAGACTGCTGCGCCGGACGAGAGACTTTGCGGACTTTGATAATAAAAAAGAAATTGATATTCATGTGGCTCAAAAAGCTTTAACTGCCCTCGAAGTTGATGAGTATGGTCTTGATGAAATGGACAAAGACATTCTCTTAACTATTATTGACAAATACAACGGCGGACCCGTTGGACTAAATACACTTGCAGTTGCAGTTAATGAAGATGCCGGAACTATTGAAGAGGTTTATGAACCTTTTTTAATTCAGCAAGGATTTATTCAACGCACGCCACGCGGAAGAGAAGCGACACTTTTGGCTTACAAACATTTTGGAAGAAATAAATTCAAGTCCGCGCAAACACCCGGGTTGTTTGAATAGAAGAAACGGTTTTATCTTCAAGTTAATGATGATAAATTTCACTTTAAGCGGCGACCGCAAATATTTGATTGCTGCAATGTCCCAGAATTTTTTTTGTTAAATTATACTATAAGGAGATGTTAATGAAAAATTCATTTTTGTTTAGAATTAAATTGTCATTTATTATAGCGGCGGTTAGTGTAAATGTTTTTTATGCACAAACTGGATTATATGCTCCGCTCAATATTCAGAAAGCTTATCAAAAAGAAACCCGTTCTTTTGATGGAAAGCCCGGTAAGAATTATTGGCAAAATAGTTCTGATTATAAAATAAAAGCAGAGATTGAACCCACTTCACGACTTCTTACCGGCAGCGAAGAAATAAAATATTTTAATAACAGCCCGGATACTTTACGCAGGCTTGTAATCCGCCTCTACCAGGATTTTTATCAATATGGCGCAGCGAGAAATTTTTCTCTCTCTAAAGATGCGCTGTCGGACGGTGTTGAAATCAAATCTATCTTCATTGATGACGAAGAAATTAATGTGAATGATAATAATAAAGCTCAGAGAGGCAATACACTTTTGTTTGTTGAATTATCTAAACCACTCAATCCTTCAACCCCGGCTGTTTTGAAAATTGACTGGTCTTTTACGATTCCTATGGGCTCTACTGTAAGAATGGGCGCTTATGACTCCACAACTTTTTTGGTTGCATATTGGTATCCTCAAATAGCTGTTTATGACGACATTGATGGATGGGATAGAATCAGCTACAACGGCGAGCAGGAGTTTTATAATGACATAAATAATTTTGAGGTTGAAATTACTCTCCCAAATTCTTTTGGAGTTTGGGCAACCGGAGTTCTTCAAAATCCGGCTGATGTATTAATGACAAATTATTTGTCTCTTTACAAAGAAGCGTTGAACTCTTCAGAGGTTGTTAACATCATAACAAAAGACGATTTGCAAAAGACAGTTTATTCAAATTCATCAGAAAAAAATGTTTGGAAATTTCTTGCGCCAAATGTTCCGGATTTTGCATTCGGCACTAGCGACCATTATTTGTGGGACGCAGTTACTTTAAATTTAGATACTAAATCGAAACCTATTTATATAGCGGCAGCTTACAATCAAAATTCGGCGGATTTTAATAAAGTGACGGCGATCGCTAAAAAGTCTATCGAATATTTTTCGACAGATTTGCCCGGAGTTAATTATCCATATCCTTCAATGACAGTATTCAACGGCGGCGGCGGAATGGAATTCCCGATGATTGTTAACAATGGTTCTTCATCAACTGAGGCGGGGACTGTTCATTTAACTTCACATGAAATTCTTCATACATACTTTCCGTTTTATATGGGTATTAACGAAAAAAAATATGCATGGATGGATGAAGGCTGGGCAGTTATGCTTCCGTTGAAGTTTCAGTCAAAGGAAGCAGAAGGGTACGACCCCTTTGCCCGTTATGTTAATGCCTTTGAAAACATAGCCGGTTCGGAGTTGGAAATGCCAATGATGATTCCATCCATTTTGTTGAGAGGAGCGGCTTATAGAACTGCTTCCTACAATCGTCCGGCAATGGCGTATCAAATATTATTAGAAACACTCGGCGAAGATATTTTCAAAAAAGCATTGAAAGAATATATATCAAGATGGAATGGTAAACATCCGCTGCCTTATGATTTCTTTAATACGTTTAACGAAGTTACGCAGGAAAATTTATCCTGGTACTGGCAGCCGTGGTTTTTTGAAAAAGGTTATCCCGACTTAGCAATTAAAAAAATAGAAAACGGTGAAGGTGTAGTTCGTATACTTGTTGAAAAAGTTGGAAACATTCCTGTTCCAATTCATTTAACTATTAAAACCGGAGAGGGAAGTGAAATTTCAGTTGACCGGAGCGCATTAGTCTGGAAGGACGGTTCAAACGAAGTATGGATTGAACATGAATTAATTGCACCGCCAAAGCAAATCACACTCGGGAGTAAGTATATTCCGGATGTGAACAAGGATAACGATCAGTTGAAATAGTTTTGTGGAGAAAATTTATTCGAAAAAATAAATGATTTAGAGCCGCTCTTCTCGTGCGGCTTTTTTTATTAACGATTTAATTTCAGTTAATAGATGTGCATTAGTCATCTAATTAAAATAACTTTACACCTCAGCGCCGGGCAATTTGATGTTTTAATTATTAAACTTTAATTAAGAAATGCAAATGAAAAAAAATAAAATAGCTGCTAAAAAATGTATAATTCTCGCCAACGGTAAACCGCCAAGGAAGAGTGTTATTAATTATCTTTTTAAGTCGGGTTACTCAACTTTAATTTGTGCTGATGGGGGCGCAAACAAAGCTAAATTATTAAAACTTAATCCTGAAATAATTATTGGAGATTTTGATTCTATCAGTTTGAACACGTTTGAATATTTTTATAACAAAGCAAAAATAATACGTATCACGAGACAAAATGACACCGATGTGGAAAAGGCTTTAAAGTGGGCTATAAAAAATAAATTTACAGAAGCGGCTCTGATCGGTGGAACTGGCGACAGACTTGACCACACTTTTTGCAACCTTGGCATTGTTTTGAAATTTTTTAAGAAAATAAAAATCAATCTAATTGCCGAACGCTCTGTTCTTATACCATATTCAGGGAATGTTGAATTGAAGACATTGCCCGGAGAAACAATTTCACTTTATGGTTTTAATAAAAAAACTAAAATATCAACTAACGGATTAAAATTTCAATTGAAAGATGAAGCGCTGCCCTTTGGTGTGCGTGAGAGTACCAGTAACGTTGCTGTCGGAGATAAAATCAAATTAGCAATTAAAGGCGGAATTATTTTTGTTATTCGTGAATTTAATATTTTGAAAACTAATGATTTCATTTAGCGGCATTGACATTTATATCATCATTTTATTTTTTGCGGCTGTAGTTGGAATTGGTTTTATTTCAGGTAAAAAATCAAGCGGCACTGCGGATGATTATCTTCTCTCCGGAAGGAAAGTCGGGCTATTTCTTTTTATACTTACAAATGTTTCAACCTGGTACGGCGGTATTCTCGGCGTCGGCGAATTCACATACCGGTACGGTTTAGTAAGCTGGTTTACGCAAGGCTTGCCATACTACATATTCGCATTTTTATTTGCAATATTTTTTGCAGGCAAAATTAGGAAAGCTTCTTTATTTACAATCCCGGATAAACTCTCGGAAGTTTACGGAAATACTGCGGGATTGATTTCGGCAGTGCTTGTGTTTGTGCTTGTTTCACCGGCTCCGTATTTACTTATGACCGCCAATCTTCTAACTCTTTTTTTTGATATCGGAATAATTGCAGCGCTAATTATTTCGCTCCTAATCTCAATTTCATATTTAATTTATGGCGGCTTTCGCTCAAACGTTTACACAGATGCATTTCAGTTCTTTGTTATGTTTGGCGGGTTTATCGTGTTAGTTCTTATTTTGATATTTTCAAATGGCTTTGGGATGCTTCAAAATAATCTTCCGCCTGCACATCTAAAATTAACGGGAGAGGCTTCACCGGCTTTTATTTTAGTTTGGTTTTTAATTGCTCTATGGACATTCGCCGACCCCGGTTTTCATCAACGATGTTATGCCGCTAAAGATGAAAACACAGCGGTGAAAGGAATTATATATTCAATATTCTTTTGGGCATTGTTTGATTTTCTTACCACCACTTCGGGATTGTTTGCGCGGGCGATGTTACCGGACATTGAAACTCCTGTTCTTGCATATCCATTACTTGCTGAAAAAGTTTTATCTCCCGGTGTACGCGGATTATTTTATGCTGCGTTATTTGCAACAATAATGTCAACGCTAAATAGTTTTTTGTTTTTAAGCGGGACAACCATCGGAAGAGATTTTATTTATAGATTAAAGAAGCAGCAGAGGGAAAGTTTATTAAAAAAATATACAATCATCGGATTAATTATAAGCGGTATATTGTCCATCATTCTTGCTTATAAAATTCCTTCTGTAATTGAGATTTGGTATACAATCGGCTCGTTTTGTATTCCAGGAATTATTCTTCCGGTTGTATCTGCTTATTACGAAAAACTCAGAATTGACAGGAAAATAATTATTATCGAAATATTAACTGCGTCATTGTTGAGTATTAGCTGGTTTTTTATTAGAGCAAAAATAAACGACGTACTAACCATTCAACAGATTGAACCAATGTTAGTAGGATTTACCGCCGCGCTAATTATTCATATGTCCGGCTTTTTTATCAAGTCGTCTTCTCTGAAACAGCGACAAGATAACTGAAAAGGCTAATGTAAAAATTATAATAGACAAAGAAATTATTGTTGGTATTGCGTATAGGTCTGCAATTACCATTTTAATACCTACATAAAAAAGTATGAATGCAACTCCGTACTTCAAGTAAATAAACAAATCCACAACTCCGGACAGCGCAAAATATAAAGCTCGCAATCCGAGAATTGCAAAAATATTCGACGAAATTATTATAAAAGTATCCTTTGTTATTGCAATGATTGCCGGAATAGAATCAATTGCAAAAACTATATCGGATGACTCTATAAGCATCAACGTTAAAAACATTGAAGTCATATAAAGCCTGCCATTATCCCGAATAAAAAAATGCCGCCCCTTATAGGTGGGATGCAGTTTAAAGTATTTACGTAAAACTTTAACTACTAAATTGCGGTCAAGATCTATGGCTTCTTCCTTGCCGAATGCCATTTTATAAGCCGCATAAAATAAAATTAGTCCGAATAAATAAATAATTGGGTGAAAAAGTTTTATTAAACTTACTCCGGCAATTATAAAAACAATTCTAAAAACTATTGCGCTTATTATGCCCCATTTAAGAATATGCGGCTGATCGACTTTTTTTATTCCCATTACGGAAAATATCATCAAGAAAACGAAGAGGTTATCAACCGATAAAGATTTTTCAATTAAATAACCTGTTAGAAATTCGAGAGCGCGAGCATGCCCAACTTCAAGATAAAAATAGATGAAGACATTGAATGAAAGGGCTGTTACAATCCATACGGCGCTCCAAAGCAAACTTGCTTTTAATGTTATTTGTCCGCGCCGATGATCGGTTACATAAAGGTCTATGAAAAATAATATTGCAACAATAATTGAAAAAAATATCCAAAATGTAAATTCATTGAATAGCATAAAACTTT
>Ga0210009_1002762_pt1 | contig 12254 bp, 15 predicted proteins | sample CryGeyCG2114_065_FD_185457 | JGI IMG/M metagenome (GOLD analysis project Ga0210009, IMG submission 185457) | Groundwater microbial communities from aquifer - Crystal Geyser CG12_big_fil_rev_8/21/14_0.65 (SPAdes) (version 2) | ecosystem: Environmental > Aquatic > Deep subsurface > Groundwater ... | reverse complement strand
ATTAGGGATAAGGGACAATCAATTAGTAAAAGTCTCTTCCCGCAGGGGGGCTATTTCAGTTAAGACAAGGCTGGGCTATAAAGTAGTAAAAGGCTCCCTGTTCATACCGTTTCATTTTAGAGAGGCTGCGGCAAATTTATTAACGATTTGCGCCGTTGACCCGGTAGCAAAGATCCCGGAATACAAGGTTTGCGCCGTAAAGGTAGAAAAGATATGAACCTCGCTCTTCCTAACAGGGGGGCTGGGTATAGAAGGGAAAGGAAGGGCTGGGTGAAAATTAAAATAATAGAAAAAAAAGACATAAAAAATTTATTGAAAGAAGCTGTAAAGGAATGGAGCGTCTATGCGCCGCAGAAGAATTTAGGCGGGGATGTTTGGTTTGACGCTTTGCCAAAACAGGCCGCTGAATTAGATAGGGCATTAGATAATATAGTTTTGGAAGATACGGATACCCTAATTTCTTCCAAAGATATATTCTTTCCGCAATTAGAATCGTGTTTTGAGTTTAATGACGGCAAGATACATGAGACGGTTGAATCTTCGCCGAAGTTATTGTTTGGAATCAGGCCCTGCGACTTAAAAGGCCTGCTTTTTAGCGATGATTTTTATAAACGTAACTTTGAAGATAAATATTATCTAAGCCGCATTGAGAATAGATTTATCGTTGTAAAAGGTTGCATCAAGCCTCCCAGGTCTGCATGTTTCTGCGCGTCGGCAAAGACAGGGCCATTTGCGGATAAAGGTTATGATTTGCAGTTAGTGGAAACCCCGGATTCATATTTAATAGAAACGGGTTCGCGAAAAGGCGAAGATTTTATTAAAAAATATAAAAAATTCTTCAAAGATTGTCCGGCCGGCGCAGATAAAACAATTTCCCAAATAAAAAAAATTGCATGCGAATCTATTGAATTAAAAGTAGATTTTCAAAAAGTCTTAGAGATGATGAGCAAAGATGATTTTGTTCCGGAAGAAAACTACAAACGGATAGGCGAGAGATGTATTTACTGCGGCGGATGCCTTTATGTGTGTCCGACCTGTACCTGCTTCAACGTATTTGATAATTTCAAAGATAAAGCGGGTGAGCGCATGCGTAACTGGGATGCCTGTGTTTTTGAAGGATACACTCGTGAAACCAGCGGCCATAATCCCCGGAAAGAAAAGTGGCAAAGGGCTTCAAGGAGATATGAGCATAAACTTAAATATGATTACAAGTTGACAGGGATGAGCGGTTGCGTTGGTTGCGGGCGCTGCCTTTCCAGCTGTCCCGTGGATATAGGTATGTCTAAGTTTATCCAGGAGATAACGGAAAAAAGAAAGACAATGTAAATATGAAGAATGAATATATCCCATATCCGGCTGTTATTGAAGAAGTAAGAAAAGAAACTTTTGATACAACAACATTCCGGGTGCGGTTTAAAGACAAGGCCTTTGCGGAAAATTTTCAGTATAAACAGGGACAATTTATGGAAATCTCTGTGTTTGGCGCAGGGGAGGCGCCTATCTCTATAACCTCTTCGCCTTCAAAGAAAGGTTTTTTGGAATTTACGATTCGCGCAGCAGGCAAGGTTACCAAAGGTATTCATAATTTAAAAAAAGGGGACAGCTTGTATCTCAGGGGCCCTTATGGAAATTCTTTTCCTTTCGAGGAAATCAAGGGGAAGAATATTTATTTTATAGCAGGCGGTATTGGTTTAGCGCCTTTACGCAGCCTTATTAATATGGTGTTTGATAACAGGAAAGATTTTAAACATATAAAACTTCTCTATGGCGCAAAGACACCTGAAGAACTATGTTTTAAAGATGAGCTTGAGGCCTGGAAAAAAGTTCCTGATACGGAAGTCTGGTTGACAGTTGATAAGTCCTGCGATGGATGGGGCTGCAGGGTAGGCGTTGTTACGGAGCTGTGGAAAGATACGCACGTTCATCCTGAAAACGCGGTAGCGATAGTATGCGGGCCGCCGATCATGATCAAATTTGCCGTGATAGAGCTTCAGAAGTCCGGTTTCAAAGACAAGGATATTATTATGACGCTGGAACGTTATATGAAATGCGGTATTGGCAAGTGCGGCCACTGCAACATCGGGGAAAAATTTGTCTGCGTTGACGGGCCCGTGTTTAACTATGAACAGGTGGAGCAGCTGCCGCATAAGGAAGGTGTTTTTTGAAAGAGAAAGTCAGCAATATAGCTGCGGCAGTATTGGCTGGCGGAAGGAATTCAAGAATGGCCGGGCGGAACAAAGGCTTTATTCAGATAGGCGGAAAGCCGATTATCGCAAGGACCATAGAACTTCTAGGGGAGATATTCGAAGAAATTATTCTGGTAACTAATTCGCCGCAGGAATATAAATCATACAGGAAGGCAGTTGTTATGGTCGAAGATATTATAAAAGGCGCCGGCCCTCTAAGCGGCATTCATTCAGCATTATCCGTAACCGGCAAAGAAGCGGTTTTTTTTGTGGCTTGCGATATGCCTTTTTTGCATAACGCTTCAATACGGCAGCAGCTTGAACTTTTCGCTAAAATTGATTGCGATTGTTTAGTGCCTAGAATCGGTTCGTCCGCGGAGCCTCTTCACGCAATATATAAAAAAACCCTAAGAGATAATATATATGGTTTTGTTAAAGATAGTAATGATTATTCAATAAAAAGCTTCTTTAAGACGGTTAATGTTTATTATTGGGATTTAGAAGACAGCCGCTTCAATAAAAAAATATTCAAAAACGTAAATACAAAAGAAGATCTGCTGAAAGCAGGAGGGCATTATGAAAGTAAAATCAAAAGTTTGGCTTGAGAAAAACGGGAAGCTTATTTTTGGTTCCGGCAAATCGCTAATCCTGACGGCTATTCTAGAAACAGGCTCAATTAATAAGGCCGCCAAAAGAATGGATATGTCATATCGGCACACTTGGAGCTATATTGTTTCAGCAGAAAGAAAAATCGGAAAGCAGCTGCTTATAAAAATCAAAGGCGTTAGAAACGGCGGCGGGGCAATTTTGACGGATTACGCGAAAGATTTATTGCGAAAATATGAAAAGCTTGAACAAAAAGTCAACGCCTATACCGATAAATGCTATAAAGATATTTTTCTTGCATAATGGAAACATTTAAAGTCATAAGGATAAAAGGAACTGACAGAGAAATTATCGAGGATCTTGTAGTAGAAGAAGTGCCTCTTACGCTTAATATCGGCGATAAAGAATTGGTGACTCTTTTATGCATGCCTTCCGACCTTGAGGACCTTGTGGCAGGTTTTCTTTTTACCTCAGGGCTGATTAAGAAAATACAGGATATAAAGAAAATCGTCATTAACCGAAAACAGTGGGTAGCCCGCATTGATTTAGCTACAGCCGACATCGAGATGGTTTTTAAGAGGTTATATACTTCTGGATGTGGCAGAGGAACTCTTTTTTATAATGCGGCAGATATTATCAATAGAATTAAAATAACCTCGGATTTTAAAATAGAGCCTGTAAAAATTAATGCCCTTATGCTGGATTTTCAAAAAAAATCGGAGATCTATCTGAAAACCGGAGGGGTGCATAGCGCAGCTCTTGCCGACACCAGCGGTATTTTAATTTTCGCAGAGGATATCGGAAGGCACAACGCTATTGATAAAGTAATCGGGCATGGATTGAAGCGGGATATTTCCTTTGAAAATAAAATTATGATTACCAGCGGGAGGGTTTCTTCCGAGGTTTTGCTGAAGACGCAAAAATGCAAGATCCCTGTTATAATTTCAAGGAGCGCGCCTACAAACCAGGCTATTAAACATGCAAGCGATGCAGGGATAACCCTTGTGGGTTTTGCCAGAGGCAGCAGGCTGAATATTTACAGCGCAGAAGAAAGGATTAGCTAGCATGATACAGAAATTAGTTGCTTATGCACTCGTTTTTTTACTACTCGGTAGCGTATTCAATACGCATCTGGCGGCACAAGAGAACGGAGATGTTATTCTTGCCACCACTACCAGCGTACAGGATACAGGATTATTGGATGTGTTAATCGATGCCTTTCAGAAGAAGACAGGTTTAACGGTAAAAGCGATTGCAGTTGGCACAGGCCAGGCGCTTCAGATGGGAAGGCTTGGAGAAGCAGATATACTATGGGTACATAGCCCAACTGATGAAAAACAGTTTGTGGAAGAAGGTTACGGTATAAACAGGACTACCTTCATGCATAACGACTTTGTGATACTGGGGCCGAAAACAGATCCGGCTAAAGTCATGGGTATGGAGAACGCGGCTGAAGTATTTAAAAAGATTTCCAGCTTGAAAACGCTTTTTGTATCGCGCGGAGATAATTCAGGCACTCATAAGAAGGAAAAGATAATCTGGAAGGATGCAGGCGTATCGCCTGATAAAAATGCCTATATAGAAGCAGGCCAAGGTATGGCTCAGACAGTAGCAGTAGCTAATGAAAAACAAGGTTACGTTTTAGCGGATAGATCAACATACCTATCGTTGAAGAAAACTATTGATTTGGTAATAGTTTCCGAAGGAGACCAGGTGTTGATTAACAGTTATAGCCTGATATTGGTCAATCCGGATAAATTCCCCAAGGTTAACGCTGATGGAGCAAAGGCGTTATTTAATTATTTGCTTTCCAGGGATTCCAAAGAGATTATAGAGAATTTTGGTAAAGAAAAGTTTAGCCAGCAACTTTTCTTTTGGGATCTGAAGGATAATCAATAATAAACGGCCTATTCTGAGCAAACGGCGGGTGAAGGAAGAGAAAGAGGAGCGCGTCGAACGGATGAATTTTATATTAGAGGGTTTTAGAAAAGGGGTTATATTACTTTTTGGCCTTGATAGCGGAGTTTTGGCTGTGCTAAAACTTTCTCTATACATATCTATACTTGCTACTTTTATTGCGGTATGCATCGGAGTGCCTCTGGGAAGCATTATTGCTATAAAGAGATTTCCTCTTAAAAAAATTATCATTGCGCTGATAAATACAGGCATGGGCCTGCCGCCGGTTGTCGTGGGTTTATTCGCAGTGCTTTTTTTATCCAGAAACGGGCCATTGGGGTTCTTACAATGGTTATATACGCCAAAAGGTATGGTCCTGGCGCAGGTGATTATCGCAACACCCATAATCACCGGCCTTTCGCTTGCGGCTGTGCAAAGTGTAGACCAAAGATTCTATCAACAAATCTTAGCGTTAGGGGCCACTACAAGGCAATCCATATGGGTATTACTAAAAGAGATCAGGCTTTCTGTCCTGGCGGCAGTAATTGCGGGTTTCGGTAGCATTATCTCAGAAGTCGGAGCGGTAATGATGGTCGGCGGTAATATCAAAGGCCAAACTCGCGTGTTGACTACCGCTACGGTACTGGAGGCTCATATGGGAAATTTTGACATTGCCATAGCGCTTGGCCTGATATTGCTTACGATGAGCTTTATTGTAAATTTAGCGTTGACGTTTATCCAGCAGAGTAAAGACAGGCAAAAATGATTAAGATAGAGAATTTAAAGTTAAATTTTTCCGGCCGCTTGAATCTTCTTGTTGATAATCTTTCTATAGAGGGTGGCAGGATTTTTACTATCATCGGCCCTAACGGCGCAGGTAAGACTACGCTATTGAATATCATTGCCTTATTCCAGAAACCGGATAATGGCAGTATACAAATATGGGGTAAAGACATATTGAAGCTAAGAGATAAGCTAAATTTCAGGCGCAATATTTCTTTTGTATTCTCGCAACCGTACCTTTTTAATGAAACCGTTTATAATAATGTTGTTCTACCGCTTCGCTTGCGCGGTATGCGCGATACAGGCGCTGTAGATGAGATGTTAGATTTGTTTAAGATAGGGCACTTGAAAATGAATATGGCGGCAACGTTATCGCAGGGAGAGAAGCATCGCGTAGCGCTTGCGAGAGCATTTGTCACAAGGCCGAAATTAATATTGCTGGACGAGCCTTTTTTAAGCCTGGATGCGCGGTTTAAAAGATTGCTTATAAATGAGTTGCGCAGGATCATTAAGCTTAGTAAAGCTACGGTAATATTTGTTACACAGGATCAATTCGAGGCATTAGCTCTTTGCGATACCATGGCAGTGATGGTTAACGGTAAAATTCTGCAGCACTCAGGCCCGGAAGATATATTCGCCAGGCCTGGTTCAAAAGAGGTTGCCGATTTTGTGGGCATTGAGACGATCGTAGAAGGCTTGATCTGCAAAAAAGAAGGCAATCTTTGTTTTATCAAAGTAAAAGATAAGATATTGGAGGCAGTTTCAGAATATAGCGAAGGAGACGAAGTATTTATCTGCATCAGGCCGGAAGATGTGGTAGTATCCCTGCCTGACCGGCAGGCAGGAAAACGCATGGATACAAACAGCGCCCGCAATCATTTTAATGCAATAATTATTAATATTGAACCTTGGCGGCTGGAATATAAGCTTAGTTTAGACTGCGGTTTTAATTTGGTTGCTTTTGTGACGGCTCAGTCGGTTAAAAACTTAGATTTAAGAATTGGCCGGGAAATTATCGCTTCATTTAAGGCTACGGCCGTACATTTAATCAGAAGAGGGTCCCAAAATGATACAATATGAGGAAGCTTTAAAAGACATACTTAAAAATGCAAGTCTTTTGCCGGCAGAAAAGGTAACCGTAGAAGATTCTATAGGCAGGATCCTAAAAGAAGATATATATTCAATGCTTGAAATGCCGCCTTTTGATAAAGCGGCTATGGATGGCTACGCGGTATATGCGCAGGATGTAAAGAATGCGCCTGTAAATTTAAAGTGCATAGGCCTTATTCAGGCAGGTGGCATATTTAAGAAAAAGCTCAACAGGGCAGAGTGTGTGAAAATAATGACTGGCGCGCCAATGCCGACGGGAGCTGAAAGCGTAATTATGATAGAAGATACTTTGCAACGTGGGGACTCTGTTTTGGCGTCAAAAACTGTGAAAAAAGGCGAGAATGTATGTTTTAAGGGGGAGGATCTTAAACGGAATCAAAGGATCCTTGCTCAAGGAACAATGATTTCTTCAGCGCATGTGGCTGTTTTGGCTACTGTTGGCAGGCGTTTTGTAAGAGCGGTTGGTAAGCCAAAAGTCGCTATTTTAAATACCGGAGGCGAAATTACTCAGCCAGGCGCGCCATTAGGCAAAAACAAAATATATAATAGCAACGGCCCGATGCTACAAGCGCTTCTTAAATCAGACGGCATTGAGCCATGTTTTTTAGGCATAGCCAGAGATGAAGCCAGGGAATTAAAAAAAGCGGTAAAAGAAGGGTTAAAGAAAGACGTGCTTCTTATTTCCGGCGGCGTGTCCATGGGTGATTACGATCTTGTCCCTGAAGTATTAGCAAGTCTGGGGGTGAGAAAAATATTCCATAAGGTAAATGTCAAACCCGGAAAGCCACTTTTTTTTGGGATTAAAAATAAAACCTTGGTTTTTGGGATTCCCGGCAATCCTGTGTCGAATTTCTTATCTTATCTTATCTTCGTGCGCCCTGCTTTATATAAGATGATGGGATACCTATGTTGTAAACCAGAGTTTAAAGAAGGATTGATCGAGAAAAAAATTAATACAAAAACCGGACGTAAACATTTTGTTTTGGTAAAAATAGAGAAAAAAGAAAATCAATATAGCCTGGCGCCTGTGGTTAGCCACGGCTCAGCAGATATAATAGCGTTGTCGAAGGCCGATGGGTTTATGGCGGTAGACAAGGGTTGCTCAACCATAAAGAAGAATTCAAAAATAAAGTTTATTACATGGAAAACAATATAGATATAGATTATTTAAGGCTTTCTTTAACTGATAGATGCAATTTAAATTGTGTATATTGCACGCCGCTAGAGAGAAGCCAATTCTTCAGCCGCGACGAAGTGCTCAGTTACGAGGAAATAGCAAGGGCAGTTTCTGTATTTGTTAAGGCAGGGGTGCGTAAACTGCGTCTGACAGGCGGGGAGCCATTAATTAGAAAGAATATCACCGGCCTTATAAAAATGCTTAGAAGGATAGGCGCGCTTGAAGAGATAGCCATGACTACCAATGGCGTTTGTTTAAAAGACCTGGCCAGCCCATTGAAAGAGGCGGGTCTGGACAGAGTAAACATAAGTATCGATACTTTAAAAAAAGAAAAATTTAAGCTAATCACAGGTTTTGATTATTTTGACGATGTCTGGGCAGGAATAAAGGAATCCCTCAGGGTAGAACTTAATCCGGTAAAATTAAATGTTATCTTGATGAAAGGGGTAAATGATGATGAGATATTAGATTTTGTCCAGCTAACATTCGAACAACCTTTTGTCATACGTTTTATTGAGTATTTCCCTGCTAATAAAAGATCATCAGGGCTATCAAACGCTTTGATTAAGACTCAGGTATTAAAAGAAAAAATAATCAGCCATTTTGGAACAATCAAAAGAATTTCTGAAGTCAGGGGTAATGGCCCGGCAGAATATTATAAGCTTCAAGATTCGGAAGGCGCAATCGGATTTATCAGCGGCTCAAGCGCGAATTTTTGTGACAGATGTAACCGCGTAAGGCTTGATTGCGCGGGCAGAGTTTCTCCATGTTTATTTTCCGGGTATACTCATGATATGCGCCCTTTGTTGAGAGGCGGGCAGAACGAGAAAGCCATGTTTGAATATGTACAGGATTTATTTAAAATAAAATCAAGATACAGAAAAGATACAGCTTGCGGCCGTCAATTAGAAATGAGCAGTATCGGAGGATGATTATGAAAAAAACAGGAATGATCGATGTTGGTAATAAAAGAGAAACCAGAAGGATGGCGAGGGCGCGCGCCTTTGTCAGGATGGATAAAGAGATAATAGAAAGAATTAAAAAAAATGATATGCCAAAAGGAGATGTCCTGGAAAGTGCCCGCGTTGCCGCAATTCTGGCTTGCAAAAAAACAGCAAGCCTCATACCTTTGTGCCATAATATAGAGGTAGAATACGCAGGTATTGATTTTAAATTTAAACAAAACGGTATAATCGCAGAGTCTTTAGTAAAATCAACCGGAAAAACAGGCGTTGAAATGGAAGCCCTCATTTCGTGTACTATGGCGGCTCTTACCATATATGATATGTGCAAGATGTTTTCAAAAGATATAGAAATACAAAAGATAGTCCTCCTTGAGAAAAGAGGTGGGAAAAGCGGCATTTATAAAAGGAAGGCATAGAATGAAGAAAGGGAAAATTTTTTCGATAAATTATAGCGAAGTTAAAGGAGTTTCAAAGACTCCTATCAAATCAGCGTTGCTGATAGAGGGGCTCGGTTTAGATAAAGATGCGCATGCCGGCGGAGGTTTAAAACAAGTGAGTTTGCTTTCTATAGAAAGCATAAGGGAACAGAAAGAATGCGCCAAAGTTAAAAAAACAGGCCTTTTGTTAGAACCTGGAGATTTTGCGGAAAATATTACAACAGAGGGGATTGAGCTAATGGCCTTAAAGATTGGCTACAGGTTAAGGTTAGGCCAAAGCGCGATTATAGAAATATCTAAAATAGGCAAAGACTGTCATAAGTATTGCGCCATATATTATAAAATAGGCGATTGCATTATGCCGCGGGAAGGGATATTTGCGAAAGTATTAAAGGGTGGAGAGGTTGCCGCAGGAGATGATATTGAGGTGGTGGAAAATGTTTAAAGCTGCGGTATTGACAATTAGCGACAGATGTTCGAGGAACGAAAGAGAAGACCAGAGCGGCAAGGTAATTATAGAGCTTATTAAAGGCATTAACGCAGAAGTTCTCCGGTATGATATAGTTCCGGATGAAATCGATTTAATAAAAGAGAAGCTTCTTTTTTATTGCGATGATTTGAAAACAGATTTTGTTTTTACTACCGGAGGCACGGGTTTCGGCCCAAGGGACATAACACCCGAAGCTACAAAGCAAGTTTTGGAGAAAATAATTCCTGGCATTCCCGAGCTAATGAGATTGGAAGGTTTGAAAAAAACAAAAAATGCCATGCTTTCAAGAGGAATAAGCGGGATACGAAAAAAATCCATTATAATTAATTTGCCAGGCAGTCCAAAAGGCGCAAAGGAGTCCCTTGCAAGTATTCTGGATATCATTCCACACGCCTTTGATATGCTGAAAGGCGTCGACCATAAAGAAACTTTATAAAAATAATCCGATTCTTGTCAAATCCAAGTACATCTTTCCAAGAATAAAAAAAGTACTTGCAAATACTATTTATATATGATATAAAAACATTCATTATATGTAGGGGAATAAATTGCGAGAAAAACATACTACGCCTCTTTACACCATAGGTATTACCGCGAAACTTATCAAGGTTTGTTCCGCTACATTACGGATCTGGGAAAAAAAAGGGTTGATAAAACCTGCCCGCCTTGGCAAAAACAGATTCTATTCAAGATGCGATATAGACCGTTTGAAAGAGATAAAGGATATGATCCAGAAAAAAGGGATAAATATCCAGGGTGTTAAAAAGGTATTAAGCACAACAGCTTGCTGGGAAATAAAAAGCTGCAGGGAAGAAGAAAAGAAGGTTTGCCCTGTATATATAAGGTATAGGTGGTCATGATATGTTGAAACCCAGGAGGACATTCAGAGGCGGATATGGATTCAAGAATTTTAACGGCCAAGCCAGGCCTGTGGTTGTAGAAAACCAGATACCGGATCTGGTAACTATACCGCTTAAACAGGGTTTTGGAACCGAATTGAAAAGCATGGTTAAAAAAGGAGATGCGGTATTTGCCGGCCAGACGATCGCAAGGGACGACAAGGTTGTTTCATCTCCGATACATTCCTCAGTGAACGGGGTCGTAGAAGAAGTCAAGCGGATAAATTATTTTAAACGCCAAACCGCAATGGTTATCATCCGGACGACCAATGCCTCCAAAGAGATCCCCAGGATAGAAGGATACTCGTTAGACTGGGCAAGATTGAGCAATGAAAAAATAGAAGAATTGATTTACCTCTCAGGCGTAAGCTCGCTGGACAGGGAAGGCATACCTACCCGTTTCAAAAGCTCGATCATTCCGCCGGAAGAAGTAAAACACCTTATTGTGCATGGCGTAGGTTCAGAGCCTTATAACATCTCTCTGGATTTATTGCTGAAAGACAAGAATCTTTTAAATTTTTTAGAAGGCGTAAAGATCCTGAAAAGGATTATGCCGCATTCTAAGGTACACCTAAGCCTGAATGCGAAAAAGAAAAATATAATAGAACAGGTAACGAAGCTAACGTCTCAATTAGAATGGCTTGACATCTATCCGCTGGAACCAAAATATCCCCAAGGTTACGATGAAATGCTCGTTCCTACCATACTCAACCAGAATTTTCCATACGGTTATTCAGCGGCGAATATCGGCGTGGTAATCCTGAATATCCAGGCTGTCTTAGGCGTCTATGAAGCAGTTTGCGAAGGTAAGCCGTTCATTGAAAGGGTTATCGCTATCTGCGGCCTTTCAATAAAAGATAATATTCACATAAAAGTGCGAGTGGGGACATCTTTAAAGGATATCCTTGCAAAAAGGATTAAAACTGAGAGCCCTGTCCGGGTGGTCCTGAACAGCCTTTTGACAGGATTTCAATTAAATGATATCAACCTGCCCATAGACAGGACATTCTCTCATATAATAGCTATACCGGAAAAAAGAGAAAGGGAATTCCTCTCATTTATGAGGCCGGGTAAAACCAGGGACTCTTACACAAGGGCTTTTCTGGCAGAAATGCTACCATGGGTAAAAAGGACGCCTGATACCAATAAACACGGAGAAGAAAGGCCCTGCATCTCCTGCGGTTTCTGCGAAAGGGCTTGCCCTGTTAAAATAATACCCCATCTCTTAGCCAAGTATGTCCAGCGAAATTTGATAGACGAAACTATCATGAACTATGGCATATTTAATTGTATCGAGTGCGGGCTATGCAGTTATGTGTGCCCTTCAAAAATATCGCTCATGAAGATTATAAAAGAAGGCCAGGATAAGCTTACCATGCAGGGGTGCGACAGCACCCAGTGCATACTGCCTTATTTTAACCTCAAAGGCATAGAAGAATATAGAGGCGTGACAAAACTTTAATAGGATAACCTAAATCCCGTTCGCCGAACGGGAAAGGTTGGAATGGGTTATGAAAATAATAAAAGACATTCTTGACAGTTTAAATAAGGCCAGTCAAAAAAATAAAGCGCTTATGAAATTTAAGCCGGTGCTGAATGCCATGGATGAATTTTTCTTTGGCACTGATAAGGTTACCACTCTTCCTCATATTGTAGATAATATGGATATAAAGCGCCTGATGTCATTCGTTATCATAGCGCTTTT
>Ga0210009_1002761_pt1 | contig 12255 bp, 9 predicted proteins | sample CryGeyCG2114_065_FD_185457 | JGI IMG/M metagenome (GOLD analysis project Ga0210009, IMG submission 185457) | Groundwater microbial communities from aquifer - Crystal Geyser CG12_big_fil_rev_8/21/14_0.65 (SPAdes) (version 2) | ecosystem: Environmental > Aquatic > Deep subsurface > Groundwater ... | reverse complement strand
CGTTCCCTCACCCCAACCCTCTCCCGCACGCGGGCGAGGGAGCAAACGAACGCTACGCGATTTTTTCGCTTAAGGCCTGTTTCAGCGCATTCAAAAATTTCGCATTTTCACTTTCCAGACCGATGCTCACACGCAGCCAGTCCGGCATGTCATAGTTCGCGATCGGGCGCACGATCACGCCCAGTTCAAGCAAGCGTCGGTACATCGCGGTGGCGCCACCGATGCGGAACGCCAAAAAGTTACCGAACGACGGGATGGTTTCCAACCCCAGCTTGTTCAAGCCTTCGGTGAGTTGCGCCATGCCGCGCTGGTTCAGTTCAAAAGTGCGCTTCACAAACGACACATCGCGCAACGCGGCGGTCGCCGCCGCCTGCGCCACACTGTTGACGTTGAACGGCTGGCGCACGCGATTCATCATATCCGTCACCTGCTCGTCCGCCAGCGCGTAACCGACACGCAGGCCGGCCAAGCCGTAAGCTTTGGAGAAGGTGCGCGAGATGATGAGGTTGGGAAATTCCCGCAACCAGCTCACGCTGTCGTAGCGCTTGTCTTCCGGCAGGTATTCGTTGTACGCCTCGTCCAGCACCAGCAGGATGTCGGCCGGCAACTGGCGCAAAAAATCGTGCAGTGCGGCACCCGACAAAAAAGTGCCGGTCGGGTTATTCGGGTTGGCGATGAAAACGATTTTTGCCTTGTTTTCTTTGGCGGCTTCAAGCATGGCCGACAGATCGTGCCCAAAATCTTTTGCGGCGGGCACGCTGATGCCCGTCGCCCCCACCGCCTGGGTCGCCAGGGCATACACCGCAAACGCATGCGCCGAATACACCACCTTGTCGCCCGGCGTGAGGAAGGCGCGCGCCGCGAGTTCCAGCAAATCATTCGAGCCGTTGCCCAGCGTGATGTTGGCATGCGCCACACCATAGCGTTTGTGCAGCGCGTCTTTCAGCCCGAAACCGTTGCCGTCGGGATACAGCGCGATGGTCTTGATCGCTTCCTGCATCGCCGCCACTGCGGCAGGACTGGCGCCCAAAGGGTTCTCGTTGGAGGCCAATTTGACGATGCCGCTGATGCCCAGCTCGCGCTCCAGCTCGGCAATCGGCTTGCCCGGCTGGTAAGGCGCGATGGCGCGGATGTAAGGAGGTGCCAAATCACAGTAATTCATTTGATACCTTGATTGAAAAACTAAAAACTTTTTTATCCGCAGATTACACAGATTCCACAGATTAAAAAACCCAATTCCTTTTATCAAATACATTCACTTATTGAGTGAACTAACCGTCTTCAAATCTGCGCATAAAAATCTGCGTAATCTGTGTAATCTGCGGATAAAGGTTTTGGTTTTGGCTAAACAGCCACAGGATATGAACCCAGCACCTTGACGAAGGCGGCAATTTGCTTCAGTTGCGCCAATGCAGCCGCGACTTCCGGCTCGGTTTGATGGCCTTCGATGTCCACATAGAACACATACTCCCACAGCCCGGTGCGCGACGGGCGCGATTCCAGTTTGCTCATCGACACGCCATGCTGCGCCAGCGGCAGCAGCAACTCATGCACCGCGCCGGGCCGGTTCGGCGCCGACATCACGAGCGAAGTCTTGTCGCGGCCGGAAGGCGCAATGTGCTGCTTGCCAATGACCAGAAAGCGCGTGGTGTTGCGCGCGTCGTCTTCGATGTTGCGCGCCAGCACCTTGAGTTTGAAATTCGCCGCTGCCTGTTCACCCGCCACCGCTGCGGCGAATGATTCTTCCGCCGCCAGACGCGCGGCATCGGCATTGCTGGAAGCGGTGATGCGTTCCGCCTGCGACAGATGTTTGTTAAGCCAGCCCTGGCATTGGCCGAACGATTGCGGGTGCGAATACACTTTGCGGATCAGCGCCGGCTCGTTCTCGTTCGACAGCAGGCACTGATGCACCTGCAGCAGCACCTCGCCGCAGATATTCAGATCGCTGTCGAGCAGCAAATCGAGCGTGCGACCGATCGCGCCCTCGGTCGAATTTTCCACCGGCACCATGCCGTAACTGGCCGTGCCGCTTTCCACCGCCGCGAACACGCCGTCGATGGAATCGGCGGGAACGCCCTCCGTCGCCTGGCCGAAACGCTGGAACACCGCCGCCTCGCTGAAAGTGCCGTGCGGCCCGAGATACGCCACGCGCAGCGGCGCTTCCAGCGCGCGGCAGTGCGAAATGATTTCGGTGAAGACTTCTCTCACGGCGGCGGCGGACAAGGGGCCGTGATTTGCCGACAATAGCCGCTGCAAAATCTGCGCTTCACGTTCCGGCCGCAACACCGTCTCGCCGCCTTTGGCATGCCCGATCCGTTGCGCCAGTTCGGCGCGTTGATTGATCAGGCGCAGCAACTCGTCGTCCAGCCGGTCGATCTGCGCGCGGCAATGCTTCAGCTCATCGCTCATGCATCGCTCTCCAGCGGCAACGCGCGCACCTTGAGCACGCCGGCAATCGCCGCAATCTGCGCGATCAGTTTGTCCGGTGCGGCGCTGTCGATATCCACCAGGGTGTAGGCCATTTCGCCGCGCGACTTATTCATCATGTTGCGGATGTTGAAACCGGCCGCCGCCAGTGCGCTGGAAATCTGCCCCAGCATGTTCGGCACATTGGCATTCGCCACCGCCAGACGGAAGGCCGACTCGCGCGGCATGGCGACCGAAGGGAAATTCACGCTGTTGCCGAGGTTGCCGTGCTCCAGATACTCGCGCAATTGCTCCGCCACCATCACCGCGCAATTCTCTTCCGCCTCGGCGGTCGAAGCACCCAGATGCGGCAAGGCAATGATGCGGTCGTGGCCGAGCGTCCGGTTGCTCGGAAAATCGCATACGTAGTAGCGCAGATGTTGCGCCGCGAGAGCGGCCAGCACCGCCGCCTCGTTGACAATGCCGTCGCGCGAGAAATTGAGCAACACGGCACCGGATTTCATCGCCGCCACCCGCTGGTCGTCGATCAGATTGCGCGTCGCCTCCAGCAGGGGCACATGCAGGGTGACGAAATCGCTGTGCTTGAGCAAATCTTCCAGACTGTGCGCCTTGCGCACCTGCGAGGACAAACTCCACGCCGCCTCGACCGTGATCTCCGGATCAAAACCGATCACTTTCATGCCGAGGCCGATCGCCGCATTCGCCACCAGGCGCCCGATTGCGCCGAGACCGATGATACCCACGGTGCGCCCGCCCAGCTCGGTGCCGGCAAAGGCTTTCTTGCCGTCCTCGACCTGTTTGTGCATGGCCGCATCATCGCCCTGCAGCGCGGCAGTGAAACGCAGCGCCGGCACGATGTTGCGCGAGGCCAGCAACATGCCGCTGATGACCAGTTCCTTCACCGCATTGGCATTCGCGCCCGGCGCGTTGAATACCGGCACGCCGCGCGCGCTCATTTGCCGCACCGGCACATTGTTGGTTCCCGCCCCGGCGCGCGCGATGGCCAGCACACTGGCGGGAATCTCCATCTCCAGCATGTTGTGCGAACGCACCAGAATGGCATCGGGTTTGGCGATGTCGTTGCCCGTGACATAACGCTCCGCGGGGAGGCGCTTCAAGCCTGCCGCCGAGATTTTGTTGAGCGTGAGAACGTGGAAAGTTTTAGCCATGTCGGCGGCCACGATCAGTTTTTGCTTTGCGCAAATTCGTTCATGAAATCGACCAATGCCTGCACGCCGTCCAAAGGCATCGCGTTGTAGATCGAGGCGCGCATACCGCCGACGGAACGGTGCCCCTTCAGTTGCAGCAGCCCGCGCGCATCCGCCTGCTTGAGGAAATCGCCATCCAGCACCGCATCCTTCAACGTAAACGGCACGTTCATGCGCGAGCGGTCGGCCCGGTTCACCGGGCAATGGTAGAAACCGTTGCTGCGGTCGATCGCCGCATACAACAGGTTCGCCTTGGCGATATTGGCCTGCTCCATTGCGCCTATGCCGCCGTTCCTTTTCAGCCACTGGAACACCAGTCCCGCCATGTAGATGGCAAAGGTTGGCGGTGTGTTGTACATCGATTCCGCCTCGGCGTGCGGCCGATAGTCCAGCATGGTGGGCAGACGCGGGTCGGCGTGTCCGATCAGATCTTCGCGCGCGATGACGATGGTCAAACCGGCCGGACCGATGTTCTTCTGCGCGCCGGCATAGATCAGCCCGTATTTCCACACATCGACCGGGCGCGACAGGATGTTGGAGGACATATCCGCCACCAGCGGCACTTCTCCGGTATTGGGAATCCAGTTGAACTCGACGCCGCCGATGGTCTCGTTCGGCGTGTAATGGAGATAGGCCGCATCCTTGTCCAGCTTCCATGTATTGAAAGCCGGCACGTAGGTGCAGTTCTCGTCCTTGTTGTCCGCCACCACGTTCACGTTGCAGAATTTTTTCGCCTCGCCGATCGCCTTTTTCGACCAGGCACCGGTGTTGACGTAATCGGCGGAAAGCTTGCCGCGCAACAGGTTCAGCGGAATCATCGAGAACTGCAAATGCGCGCCGCCCTGCAGGAACAGCACCTTGTAATTGGCCGGAATACCCATCAACTCGCGCAGATCGGCTTCGGCCTGCGCATGGATGCCCATGTATTCCTTGCCGCGGTGCGACATCTCCATCACCGACATGCCGCTTCCGTGCCAGTCGAGCAATTCCGCCTGCGCCTGCTGCAACACTGCCTTCGGCAACACTGCCGGTCCTGCGCTGAAGTTATAGATCGTCATGCTGCTTCCTCTCGCGATTAAGTTTTATTCGGATACCTCTTCCGGCTCTGCGATGCGGCTCAAACCCGCCAGTTTGTCGCCATCGTCCAGATTGATCAGGGTCACGCCCTGGGTGGCGCGGCTCATCTCGCGGATTTCTTTCACCCGGGTGCGGATCAGCACGCCGTTGGTGCCGATCAGCATAATCTCGTCGTCCTGATCGACCAGCGTCGCGGCCACCACCTTGCCGTTGCGCCCGGAAGTCTGGATCGCGATCATGCCCTGCGTGCCGCGTCCGTGGCGGGTGTATTCGGTAATCGGCGTGCGCTTGCCGTAGCCGTTCTCGGTTGCGGTCAGCACGCTCTGCTGCTCGTTCTCGGCCACCAGCAAGGCAATCACCTTGCCGCCCTTGGCCAGGTTCATGCCGCGCACCCCGCGCGTCACGCGCCCCATCGAGCGCACGTCGTTCTCGTCGAAGCGCACGGCCTTGCCCTCGTCGGAAAACATCATCACATCGTGTTTCCCATCCGTCAGCGCCACCCCGATGAGGAAATCGCCCTCGTCCAGATTGATGGCGATGATCCCCTTGGCGCGCGGGTTGGCAAAATCCGACAGCGGCGTTTTCTTCACCGTGCCGTCGCTGGTGGCGAAGAACACAAACTGGTCGTCGGCAAACTGGCTCACCGGCAGAATCGCGTTGATCTGCTCGCCCGCCTCCAGCGGCAGCAGGTTGACGATGGGCTTGCCGCGGCTGATGCGCGTGCCCTGCGGCACTTCATACACCTTAAGCCAATAGACGCGGCCGCGGTTGGAGAAGCACAGGATGTAATCGTGGGTATTGGCGATGAACAGGTTGTCGACGAAATCGTCTTCCTTGGTCGATGCCGCCTGCTTGCCGCGCCCGCCGCGTTTCTGCGCGCGGTATTCGTCCAGTTTCTGCGCCTTCATGTAGCCGCTGTGGGACAGGGTGACCACCACGTCTTCCGGCGCGATCAGGTCTTCCATGCTCATGTCCTGCGTGTGGGTGATGATCTCGCTGCGGCGCGCGTCGCCAAACTGCGCGCGGATCGTTACCAGTTCGTCGGAGATGATCTGGGTGACGCGTTCCGGCCGGGCCAGAATGTCGAGCAGGTCGGCGATCCTGTCCATCACTTCGCGGTATTCGCCGACGATCTTGTCCTGCTCCAGGCCGGTCAGGCGTTGCAGGCGCAATTCCAGAATCGCCTGCGCCTGTGCGTCGGAAAGAAAATATCCCCTGTCCTGCAACATGCCGAATTCCGGCGCCAGCCCTTCCGGGCGCGAGGCCGCGTTGACGCGGCTCAACATATCCTCGACCAGCGACGAGCGCCAGCCGCGCGCCATCAGGTCACGCTTGGCATCGGCGGGGGTCGGCGCCGCCTTGATCAGCGCGATGATCTCGTCCACATTGGACAAGGCGACCGCCAGACCTTCCAGAATATGGCCGCGCTCGCGCGCCTTGCGCAATTCAAAAATGGTGCGGCGGGTGACCACTTCGCGCCGGTGACGCAGAAAAGCCTGGATGACTTGTTTGAGGTTCAGCAGCTTCGGCTGGCCATCGACGATGGCGACCATGTTGATGCCGAAACTGTCCTGCATCTGGGTGGCTTTGTACAGCTTGTTCAGGATCACGTCGGCGTTCTCGCCGCGCTTCAGCTCGATCACCGCGCGCATCCCGGACTTGTCCGATTCGTCGCGGATTTCGGAGATGCCTTCCAGCGTCTTCTCGCGCACCATCTCGCCGATCTTCATCAGCAGACTGGCTTTATTCACCTGATACGGCAGCTCGTCGATGATGATGGCCTGGCGATCGCCCTTGCCGATATCCTCGAAGTGGGTGCGGGCGCGCATCACCACACGGCCGCGCCCGGTGCGGTAGCCTTCCTTCACCCCGGCCAGACCATAGATGAAACCGGCGGTGGGAAAATCCGGTGCCGGCACCAGCTCGATCAACTCTTCGATGTCCATCTCGGGGTTGCGTAGCAACGCGAGACAAGCATCCACCACCTCGGTCATGTTATGCGGCGGAATATTGGTCGCCATGCCCACCGCAATGCCGGAAGAACCGTTCACCAGCAGATTGGGGAAGCGCGCCGGAAACACCAGTGGCTCGTGCTCGGAACCGTCATAGTTCGGGCCGAAATCCACCGTCTCCTTGTCGAGATCTTCCAGCAACTGGTGCGCGATCTTCGCCATGCGGATTTCGGTGTAACGCATCGCCGCCGCATTGTCGCCATCGACCGAACCGAAGTTGCCCTGGCCGTCCACCAGCGTGTAGCGCAGCGAAAAATCCTGCGCCATGCGCACGATGGTGTCGTACACCGCCGTGTCGCCGTGCGGGTGGTATTTACCGATCACATCACCGACGATACGCGCCGATTTCTTGTAAGCACGGTTCCAGTCGTTGTTAAGCTCGTGCATCGCGAACAGCACGCGGCGATGCACCGGCTTCAGACCATCGCGCACGTCCGGCAACGCACGTCCCACGATCACGCTCATCGCATAATCGAGGTAAGACTTGCGCATCTCTTCTTCAAGGCTGACCGGCAGGGTTTCTTTGGCGAATTGTTGTTCCATGTGCGACCTATTAATAAGCTGAAGTGGTACAAAAACCAAGGGCGCATTCTAGCACAGAGCAGCCCTGACACGGTGCGGCGGAGCCGGCGGTGCGGGAAGGGCTGCAAGCGATCGCTCCCGCAATCGGCTGCTTGCGCAGTAACGTGTCGCGACCGCAGCCCTGACACGGTGCGGCGGAGCCGGCGGTGCGGGAAGGGCTGCAAGCGATCGCTCCCGCAATCGGCTGCTTGCGCAGCAACGCCACACCGCATCAGGGGTGGGCGGCCATTCCTGCAACCGGGGCAACCTCCTCAACCGCCAACCGCCACAGCGAAGTCATCTCTGCCGCGCGCGCCGCATGGAGCGCATCGCGGGTATCCGCAACGCGCGGATGATCCGGTTTTACATCCAGCCTGCCCAGCACCTTCAACCCCGCCGCATCAATGGCCGCCAATAATTCGTCACGCGTGCGCAAACCCAGATGTTCGGCCAGATCGGAGAGGATCAGCCAGCCTTCTCCGCCCACCGCCAGATGTGCCGCCAGCCCAACGAGGAAGCCGCGCAACATGCGACTCTCGGGGTCGAAGATGGCAGCATCGAGCGGGGAACTGGGGCGGGCGGGAACCCATGGCGGGTTGCACACAATAAGTGAGGCGCGTCCTGCGGGAAAAAGGTCGGCCTGCACCACTTCCACCTGCGCGGCGTAACCCAGTCTGCCCAAGTTCTCCTTGGCACAGTCGAGTGCACGCGGGTCTTGATCGGTGGCGACGATGCGCCGGATGCCGCGCTTCGCCAGCACGGCCGCCAGCACGCCGGTGCCGGTACCGATGTCGAATGCCACGGGCATACTCTTCAACGATGCGGGCAACGGCGCATCGTTCACCAGCCCGACATACTCGCCGCGTATCGGGGCGAACACGCCGTAGTGGGGATGGATGCGCGCACCCAGCGCCGGGATCTCGACGCCGTTCTTACGCCACTCGTGGGCGCCGATCAAACCTTGCAGCCCGCGCAGCGAGGCGATATACGGCTCTATCGCCATGCCATAAGCCTCGGCGCAAGCGGCGCGCACATCGGGCGCGCGGCGCAACGGGATGCTGTGGCCGGCCTCGAACGGCAGTAGCAACATGCCCAGGGCACGGGCGCGCTGCGATTGGGCCAGGCGGTGCAGATTGAATGCGTCCTTGGGCGTGGCAGGTTGTGGTTTGGCTTTTCGCGGCCGGGCGTCCGCCCGGCGCGCCATCGCCTGCAACAATTGGCGCGCGTTCTGGAAGTCGCCGCGCCACAGCAGCGCAGTCCCTTCGCAGGCCAGGCGATAAGCGGTATCTGCGGTAATGTGATCATCGGCCACTTCCACCCGTTTGGGCGGCGGCGTGCCCGCTTCAGAACGCCAGCGTGCCGATCTTTCTTCGCCCCCTTCGTTCCAGCGGATGATGGGAAAGTCGATCATTGCGGCGAAAAGGGCGCCTGGAATAACTGGCAGGATGGCATGATTTGAAGGTGCTCGACAGGGTTCTGCACCGTATCCACTCGTCGCTCAACGGTCAATAGGACAAACAACTCTTTTTAATTTGGCGCGGTTTTGCTACATTCCACGCAACCATCCTCTACGCGGTCAAACACCATGTCTAACGCCGATCCCATTGAACTGGAAAAATTTTCGCAACTCGCCCACAAGTGGTGGGACCCGAACAGCGAGTTCAAGCCTTTGCACCAGATTAACCCGCTGCGTCTGGGGTATATCGACCGCGCCGTGTCGCTTGCGGGCAAGACAGTCCTGGATGTCGGTTGCGGCGGCGGTATTTTGAGCGAGGCATTGGCGGACGCCGGCGCCACGGTGACCGGTATCGACCTCGCCGACAAATCGTTGAGTGTCGCCAAGCTGCACCTGCTGGAGAGCGGCAAGCAGGTGGAATACCGCAAAGTCGCGGCGGAATCCCTGGCCGAAGAACGCCCCGCCCACTACGACGTGGTGACCTGCATGGAGATGCTGGAACATGTACCCGACCCCGCTGCCATCGTCGCCGCCTGCGCAAAACTGGTGAAACCGGGCGGTCACGTGTTCTTCTCTACTCTCAATCGCAACCCGAAGTCCTATCTGTTCGCCATCATCGGCGCGGAATACGTGCTCAATCTGCTGCCGCGCGGCACCCACGACTACGCCAAGTTCATCAAACCCTCCGAATTGGCGCAATGGTGCCGCAATGCCGGACTTGGGGTAAGCGAGGTGACGGGCATGAGTTACAACCCGCTGGACAAGTCCTACTCGCTCGGACGCGACACCAGCGTCAACTATTTACTCGCCAGCCAACGTGGTTGATGCCGTCCTCTTCGATCTCGACGGCACGTTTGCCGACACCGCACCCGATCTGGGCGAGGCGCTGAACCATGTGCGCGCGCTGCGTGACCTTGCTCCCCTGCCGCTGGAAGTCATTCGCCCGCAAGCCTCGCACGGCTCGCGCGGCCTGCTCAAACTCGGACTCGGCATCGAACCCGGCGCACCCGACTACGAGCCATTGCGGGAAGCTTTCCTGCAACACTACCAGGCCCACCTGTGCGACCGCAGCAAAGTCTTTCCCGGCATCTCCGCTCTGGTCGCCGAACTCGATCAGCGCGACATGCCATGGGGCATCGTCACCAACAAGCCGCACCGCTACACTGTGCCACTAGTGGAAAAACTCGGTTACGCCACGCGCGCGGCATGCCTGGTCAGCGGCGACACCTGCGCTGAAGCGAAACCACATCCCGCGCCGTTGCTGTATGCCGCCGAATTGATGGGGGTAGATACCCGGCGCTGCCTCTACCTGGGCGATGACCTGCGCGACATGCAGGCCGCGCAGGCCGCCAACATGATCGGCGTCATCGCCGCTTATGGCTATCTCGCCGCCAATACCGAATTGCGCGACTGGCCTGCCGCCGGCAGCGTGCAGACGCCTTTCGCCCTGCTGCGTTACCTGTCACTCTGACACGCCGAAGCCGGTATGATGGCCGCGCCAACCCAAGGCAAAAGGATATGAGCGAGGAAGAAAACAGCGGCCCCGCACTCCCCGGCGCGGACGATATTCAGGCTATCCTGCACAAGGTCATCATCGCCCACCAGCAGGCGCTCGCCCTGCTGCAACAAACAGAGACCGCGTATAGCAGACTGGTGCCGCACCAATTACTCAGCCTGTTGCAGGCCAAAAGCATCGTCGATGTCAAACTCGGTGATCAGGTGGAACGCAAGATGACCATCCTGTTCTCCGACATCCGCGATTTCACCCAATTGTCGGAAACCATGACGCCGGCGGAAAACTTTGAATTTATCAACTCCTACCTGAGCCAGATGGAACCGGTGATCAGCCGCCACCACGGCATCATCGACAAATACATCGGCGACGCCATCATGGCTCTGTTCGCAAAAGGCGCGGATGAAGCGCTGAGAGGCGCCATCGGCATGCTGGAACGGCTGGCCTACTACAACGCGGGACGGCAACGCGCGGGTTACCAGCCGATCCGCATCGGCATCGGTCTGAACAGCGGCATGGTAATGATTGGCACCGTCGGCGGCGTCAACCGCATGGATAGCACAGTGATCGGCGATGCGGTCAATCTGGCCGCGCGTCTGGAAGCGGCGACCAAGCTTTACAACACCCCGCTCCTGATCAGCCACAACACCCTGTACGACCTGAACGACCCGGCCGCCTACCGCCTGAGGTTTCTTGACCGCCTGCGGGTCAAAGGAAAAGCGCAGCCGCTCTCCATCTACGAAGCGTTCGACACCGATCCGCCTCGTTTGCGCCAGCTGAAATCCAAAACCCGCGAAGATTTTGAACAGGCTGTCGCCTACTACCACCTCAAAGACATCGCCTTGGCGCTGCCTCGTTTCGAGCGCTGCGCCGAAATCTGCCCGGAAGATGTTCCGACCCGCATTTATCTTGAGCGCTGCCGTGAATATCAGTCCTCTCAGCATCACTTCGGCACCGGCGAACTCGACGCGCCCATGTTATGGAAAGATGAATTCAAAACCGGCATCGAGCGTATCGACGGTGCCCACCAGGCGCTGCTGCAACGGGTCAATCAGCATGCCGTACAGGTGCGGCAAAACGAGCCTGTCGACTTTGACGACCTGTTTGCATTCCTGCACCGGCATTGCGCCGAACTCTTTCCCCTCGAAGAGGCCATGATGCGCGAACACGACTACCCCTTTGCCGCCAGTCACACCCAGGAACACCGGCATTTCTCGGCCAATCTCGGTGATCTGCAAAGTCAGGTGCGCGCGGGTTGCCACAATCAGCGCTATCTCGCCTACCGTATCGAGTTGCTCCTGCTCGACTGGTTCTCCACCGCCACCAAAGCCGACCGCCATTTCGCCCGCTTCATGCAGAACACTCCACCCCGGCAAACTGCTACAATCCCCGCCGCAAAGTAACAAACCGAACCGGGGGCGACCTGGCTTCGACGTGGGTTACAAAGCAGCGCAGGGCATACCGAGGACCCGCCACCTCGTAAATCAGCTGGAAAACCAATAGTCGCAAACGACGAAAAGTACGCTCTAGCCGCTTAACCGGTTAGACCTCACACCCTGCTTTCCGTGGAGGGGCTCAAGGCCGCAAGGCCGCGATGAGTGAGGTCATTTACACGGAATCGTGTTGTGCAGGGTCACTTTGCACCGCATTAAACTTAGGTGACTCGTCCGATGGCAGCCTGTCGGTTGGCGTCTGCCGGATAAAATCAAATAACCTGACTAAGTATGTAGAACTGTCTGTAGAGGACTCGCGGACGGGGGTTCAATTCCCCCCGCCTCCACCAACAGCAACAAAAAAGCCACCCTTCGCGGTGGCTTTTTTGTATCAAAAATGAATTGTTTTTCCTATTTAATCAATGATATGTGAATTTATTTATTATTTCGCCAACGTCCGCGCGCATTCGTAAAGCACCCCCAACACCCGTCCATTCTGTGGGTATCGATTAGGATAAATACCCACAGTTTGAGATACTGTGGGTATCGGCGATACCCACACAAGGTG
>Ga0210009_1002760_pt1 | contig 12255 bp, 6 predicted proteins | sample CryGeyCG2114_065_FD_185457 | JGI IMG/M metagenome (GOLD analysis project Ga0210009, IMG submission 185457) | Groundwater microbial communities from aquifer - Crystal Geyser CG12_big_fil_rev_8/21/14_0.65 (SPAdes) (version 2) | ecosystem: Environmental > Aquatic > Deep subsurface > Groundwater ... | reverse complement strand
GTGGTGGAAGTCCGATGGATGCGGCCAAGGGAATTGCAGTTTTAGCGACAAATTCTGGGGGGCTGCGTAAATATTTTGGCAGTGAGAAATTAAAGAATTCTCCTTTGCCGATTTTAGCCATTCCGACTACCGCCGGCACCGGCAGTGAAGTAACCAGGTATGCGGTAATTAATGACTGGCAGGATAAAACAAAAAAAGTTGTCAGTTCTTTTTCTATTTTGCCCAGGATTGCCATCGTTGACCCTTCTCTGACTTTGACTCTTCCCGATAATCTTACCGCTTCTACGGGAATGGATGCATTTTCTCATGCTCTTGAAGGTTATCTTTCAAGTGATGCCAATTCCCTGACCGATATTTTCTCTCAGGAGGCCATAAAAATAATCAGGGAATCTTTACTTCTGCTTCTCAAAAGGAAAACTTTACCTTTAAGAGAAAAATTGTCTTTAGCGTCTCTCTACGCCGGGATAGTAATCAATCATACCGGCACTATTATTGTTCACGGAATGGGCTATCCTCTCACTCTTGACTATGGAGTTCAGCATGGAGCGGCCAATGCGCTCCTTCTTCCTTATGTGATGGATTATCTTGGGAAGAAAAAAGTTTATCAAGAAAAATTGAAGGAAATTCTTAGAACTACTAAAGTGAAAGAATCTCTTTTAAAGTTAAATCGCAGTTTAAATCTACCCCTTATCTTAAAAGAGATAGGAGTGAAAAGGAAGGACTTAAAAACCTTAGCTCGGAGAGCAATGAAGGATTGTGAAAGAGCATTGTTGCGGATCTCCATTCCCTTAAAAGAAAATGATTTCTTCCTTATCTATCAAGAGGCTTTTGCGGGATGATTGAGGTAATTTCCTTAGACAACGTTAGGAAGGGTAAGAGCAAAGTTCTTGCCATTGGCTGTTTTGACGGACTGCATCGCGGGCATCAGAAGATTATTCGAGTGGTTGTCTCCGAGGCAAAAAAGAAGGGAGAGATGAGCGCGGTCCTTACCTTCAATCGCCATCCACGTTCTCTTACAAAAAACATTCAGATTCCATTTTTAATTACTCCCAAAGAAAAGTTTAAACTGCTTGATGAATGGGGTCTTGATCTCTGCATCCTTGCCAACTTCAATCAAAGTTTTGCCAATCTTTCTGCTCAAGCATTCTGCGAGGAAATCCTGAAGAAAAGATTGGGGATAAGAGAAGTCGTTACCTCTTCTTCTTTCAGGTTTGGAAAGGATAGAACCGGAGATATAGAACTTTTAAAGAAACAAGACATTTCGGTGAAGGTAATAAAACCACTAAAGGTAAAGGATGAAGTTGTCAGTAGTACTTTGATTCGCAATCTTATTAAACAGGCAAAACTAAAAGAAGCAGTAATTTTTCTCGGTCGTGATTTCTCTGTTCTGGGAAAGGTTATCCCCGGAGAAAAAAGAGGGAGAGTCCTGGGATACCCAACGGCAAACTTAAAAGTTGTTTATCCTCTAAATCTTCCTGGCGGCGTCTATGCGGTGAGAGCAGAGGTAAATGGGAAAGAATATAATGGTTTAAGCAATATTGGTTTTCGCCCCACGTTTAATGGTTCTGCCGAGCATCCAACAATGGAAGTCCATCTTTTTAATTTTGCCGGAGACCTGTACAATCAGAAAATAAGGATTGTTTTCAAAAAAAAGATACGAAACGAAATTGATTTCTCCAAGAACAAATCATTGTTGTTGAAACAGATAAGAAAGGACAAGGAAAAAGCTAAGAAAATTCTTGCAACCGCAGATACACGCAGATGACATTCTGAGGCATTAACCGAAGAATCTCTCTTTTCAAAGAAGTATGGGATTGCCACGTCCGCTCAGAGAGTGGACTCGCAATGACAGCCGTGCTGTCATCTGTGTTAATCTGTGGTTAGAATCAGAAAGGAGTTGTAAAAATGACAAAATATGTCTATTTTTTTGGTGGGAGAAAAGCAGAAGGCAACGGAAAAATGAAGGAGCTTTTAGGCGGAAAGGGTGCCGGTCTTGCGGAGATGACCAATAGCGGAGCAACGGTTCCACCGGGATTTACCATTACTACGGAAGCTTGTGATTACTTCTATCGGCATCAGCAATCTCTGCCTTCAGGATTAAAACAGGAAATGGAAAAAAATATCCGAAAACTGGAAAAGATAATGAACAGGGAGTTTGATGATTCGGCAAATCCTCTACTGGTTTCCGTTCGCTCGGGAGCGAAATTTTCTATGCCCGGGATGATGGATACTATCCTGAATTTAGGGCTTAACGATAAGACCATCAAAGGTTTGATTAAAAAGAACAATAATGAAAGATTTGCCTGGGATGCTTATCGGAGATTGATTCAAATGTTTGGCAATGTGGTGATGGGAATAGAGAAGAATAAATTTGAAAGATTGCTGGATAAAAAAAAGGAGGAAAGAAAAGTTAAATTTGATTCTGAATTATCCGAAGAGGATTTGAAGAATTTAGTGGAAGAATTCAGGAAAGTTTACCGGAAAGAGACCGGGGAAGATTTCCCCCAGGATTCATTAAGGCAATTAACAATGGCGCGCGATGCCGTTTTTAAATCCTGGAGCAATCCGCGAGCAATCACCTATAGGAAACTAAATAAAATTCCCGATAACCTGGGAACTGCGGTCAATGTTCAGGTAATGGTTTTTGGCAATATGGGGAATGATTGCGGAACAGGGGTTGGCTTCACGCGTAACCCATCCACGGGAGAGAAGAAATTTTACGGAGAATATCTGCTTAATGCTCAGGGAGAGGATGTTGTCGCCGGGGTGCGGACGCCTTCCCCGATAGAAAATCTAAAAAAGGAAATGCCTGAAGTTTATCAAGAACTAAAAGATATTACTACAAAACTGGAAAAACATTATCAAGATACCCAGGACTTTGAATTTACGGTTGAGAATGGAAAATTATTTATGCTTCAGACCAGAACCGGTAAACGTACCGCTTTTGCTGCGGTGAAGATTGCGGTAGATATGGTAAAGGAAGGTCTCATCAGCAAGGAAGAGGCCTTAATGCGTCTTGCCCCTGCGCAGATTGACCAACTCCTGCATCCCATTCTTGACCCTAAAGTAAAAGTGGATGTAATCGCCCGGGGCTTGCCTGCTTCTCCGGGAGCCGCCAGCGGAACAATTACCTTTACCGCGGAGGAAGCGGTAGAGAAGAGTAAAAAAGGACCGGTAATTTTGGTGCGGCAGGAGACCTGCCCCGATGATATTCATGGAATGGACGCCGCCAAAGGAATTCTCACGGCTAGAGGGGGGATGACCAGCCATGCGGCAGTCGTAGCCAGAGGAATGGGGAAACCCTGCGTTACTGGTTGTGAAGTCCTGCAGATTTCCGAAGAGGACAAGGAGATTATTGTTGATGGAAAGACGATTAAGGAAGGTGCCTGGTTAACCATTGATGGGGGAACCGGAAGGGTCATCTCAGGTAAAGTTCCTACGGTAAAGCCGTCTCTCAGTGGTGACTTTGGCGTCTTGATGAAGTGGGCGGATAAAATCCGAAAGTTGGGTGTGAGAGCCAATGCTGATATCCCCCGGGACGCTAAAACCGCTATAAACTTCGGCGCTGAGGGCATTGGTCTCTGCCGCACGGAGCATATGTTCTTTGCTCCCGAGAGACTGCCCATAGTGCGAAGAATGATTCTTGCCGATACAGAAAAAGAGCGACAAAAATCTCTTGACGAATTACTCCCGCTGCAAAGAGAAGATTTTCTGGGTCTTTTTAAAGAGATGAAGGGCTATCCGGTGATTATCCGCACGATTGACCCTCCCTTGCATGAGTTTTTACCCAGGCGGGAAGAACTGATGGTGGAGATTGCTTTGATGAAAGAAAGAAAAGAACCGGAAGCAAAGATTGAGAAGAAAGAGGAGTTATTGGCGAGAGTAAACCAATTGCATGAGATGAATCCAATGCTCGGGCACCGGGGCTGCAGATTGGGAATTACCTATCCGGAAATTACCGAAATGCAGGTGCGGGCAATTATGGAAGCGGCTTGCGAGTTGGCAAAGAAAGGTAAAACGGTTTTGCCGGAGATTATGATTCCCCTTGTTGGCCACATCAACGAATTCAAAAATCAAAAGGCAATTGCGGTTAAAGTTGCTAAAAGTGTAATGAAAAACTACGGAGTAAAAATTAAATATTTGGTAGGGACGATGATTGAGATTCCGCGGGGCGCAATTACCGCCGATGAAATTGCTACCGAGGCAGAATTTTTCTCCTTTGGCACTAACGACCTTACTCAGATGGGGTTTGGTTTTTCCCGGGATGATGCCGGAAAGTTCATTCAGGACTATCTCTCCAAGGGGATTTTAAAATCCGACCCTTTCCAGACGATTGACCAGGATGGAATAGGGAAACTGATAGAGATGGGAATTAAGCAAGGAAGAAAGACAAGAAAGAACTTGGAAATTGGTATCTGTGGTGAGCACGGAGGAGACCCGGAATCGGTAAAGTTCTGCCACCAAATAGGAATGGACTATGTCAGTTGTTCTCCCTTCCGGGTGCCGATTGCCCGACTCGCCGCCGCCCAGGCGGTACTGGAAGAAAAGATTTAACCAGCAAGAATACCAAGTCTCAAAGAACACAAAGAAAAGACTAAAATAGCAACCACGAATTTCTCGAATTTTACGAATTATTAAAGAGTAATAATAAAAGAATAAGTCATTGCGAGCGAAAGCGAAGCAATCTTATGAGATTGCCACGGGACGGAGTTTACACTGAACGAAGTGAATGTGTCCCTCGCAATGACACTTCGTGTCAGTTCTTAATTAGAGAAATTCGCGTAATTCGTGGTTAAAGTATTTTATTTCTCTGTGTCTTTGTGACTCTGTGGTGAATATTATGAAAATTTTAGTGATTGGGGATATTGTTGGTAAGAGCGGAAGAAAGGCCGTTGAAGATATTATTCCCTCTCTGAAAGAGGAAGAGGAAATAGATTTTGTTATTGCTAATGGAGAAAATAGCGCGGGTGGTTCCGGCATTACTCCTAAAATTACCCAGGAACTTTTAGCCTGCGGGATTGATGTGATTACCACTGGAGACCATATCTGGAAAAGAAAAGAGGTTTTAGAAATTATTGACCGGGAACCAAGATTGTTGCGGCCGGCTAATTATCCTCTTGGTGTCCCCGGGAAAGGTTCGGTGGTTATTGCCGCCGGCAATAAGGTGAAGGTAGGGGTGATTAATCTGCTGGGAAGAATTTTTATGAAACCTCTGGAATGCCCCTTTCGCACTGCGGAGGACGAAATAAAAAAAATTTCCCAAAGCACAAAAATTATTATTGTTGATATTCATGCGGAAGCAACCTCTGAGAAGATAGCTCTGGGCTATTTTTTAGACGGGAAAGTTTCTGCGGTTATTGGGACGCATACTCATGTGCAGACCGCGGATGAAAAGATTCTTCCCCAGGGGACTGCCTATATTACTGATATCGGTATGGTTGGTTCATCTAATTCTGTTTTAGGCAGGGAAATAGAGCCAATCATCAAGAGATTCCTGACCGGATTGCCCACGCATTTCGGTATCGCTGCAGAAAATACTGTTCTTTCGGGAGCAATTCTTGAAATTAATCCGGAAACTGGAAGAGCATCTAAAATTCAACGAATCACCTACCAGAGTCGTTCAAACTCATCCTGATAGATTGAGCAAATTTCAGGGCTTTCCAGAATTAAGATATTCTCCTCATTTTTCTCCTCTGCTCCCCGGGTGGGATTGTAGGAGCCGGTAATCAAAATTTTGTCATCAATAATAAAAAATTTATGGTGCAGAAGATAAAAATTATTGTCCCATTTTACATCCGCTTTAATATCCTTAAATAACCAATATCGGCAATAAGGGCTGAGCCCTTCTCTCTCCATAATCCCCTTTACCTTTATTCCTTCATTGAACTTCTTGACTATTGCATTAGCAATTTTTCTATTGGTAAAGACAAAGGTGGCAAAGTAAATACTTTTCTTCGCCTTTTTTATTCTTTTGATAATTGCTTCCTCGCAGCCGCCATTCGGTGAGAAATAGGTCTCAATCTTGATATTATTAATCCCCCTCTCCTTCCCTTCCTCTCCCTCAAGGGGAGAGGATAAGAGGTGAGGGAACGGGGGAGGAGTTAGGTGGGGGTGTATCTTAACGATAGAGTAGGGTGGTTTTAAGGAAGAATAATAATTTCCTTCCCACATATTTTTAAACTTTGCTTCAAAATTCTCGGCTAACTGAGAAGAGTTAATAATGATGACATTATTATCGTCCTGATAAGCGGCTCCAGGCGTAAGGTTAAAAGAGCCGGTCCAGACAATTTCTCCGTCAATAATAATGAATTTATGGTGCATCAACGCGCTCTTCCCTCTGTCGGTAATGACTTTTACGTCAATCTTTCTTTCCCGTGCCTTTGAAAGCGCTTTCACCACTGAAGGCAAACTAATCTCATAGCAGGCAAGATGAATACTTTTTTTACTTTTACTAATCAAGGAGATTAATTCAGCGGGAATATCAATCTGGCTGGAGAAATAGATTTTTATATTGGCTATCTTGGGAGGTCTCTCCAGACCTCTTTTAAAGCAGGAAGGAAAAAGGAGGAGAAGAATTACCAGGAAAATAATCTTTTTCATTATTAAACAGCGCAGGCTAAAGCCCTGCGGCTACCGGTAGCCGCAACCTTCAGGTTGCGCAATTTCTATACAATTAAATTATATGCTAAAATGAAGAAAATGAAAATTATTATTGCGCCTGATTCTTTTAAGGGAAGTTTATCCAGCATTGAGGTAGCCGATATCATTGAGAGGGAAATTAAAAAAATTTTGCCTGAAGCAAGAATAAAGAAATTTCCTTTAGCCGATGGAGGGGAGGGGACGGTAAAAGCGCTGGTAAATGCTACTCAAGGAAGAATTATTTCTTGTTACGCGAAGGACCCCTTAGGAAGGAAAATCAAAAGTTTCTTTGGCATTTTGGGGAACAAAAAGACTGCGGTTATTGAGATGGCGTCTGCCTCCGGATTACCTTTGCTTTCCCTGAAAGAGAGAGATCCCTTGCTTACCACGACTTATGGGACCGGGGAGTTAATCAAAGGGGCACTTAATCAAGGTTGCCGAAAGATTATTATCGGAATCGGGGGAAGCGCAACCGTAGATGGAGGAGCAGGCATGGCTCAGGCGCTGGGGGCAAGGCTGCTTGATAAGAATGGAGAAAACCTGCCATTTGGCGGGGGAAATTTAGGGAAATTGGCAAAGATCGACTTATCTCTTTTTGATAAAAGAATTAAAAAAACTAAAATTATTATTGCTTCTGACGTGACCAATCCTCTTTGCGGCAAGAACGGAGCGGCTAAGGTTTACGGACCACAGAAAGGAGCAACCCCTGCGATGGTAGAAACATTGGAGAAAAATCTCTTTCATTATGCCAGGATTATCAAGAATGATTTAGGCAAAGAAGTGCTTAACCTTCCCGGAGCAGGAGCTGCCGGAGGATTGGGCGCAGGTCTTTGCGCTTTTCTTGATGTGAAAATGGAGAAAGGGGTAGAGTTAATCTTAAAGGCCATAAAATTTGAAAAGCACCTAAAAAATACCGATTTTGTTATCACCGGAGAGGGTAAGATTGATGCTCAGGTAAAGTACGGAAAGACGATTTTAGGAGTAGCAAAATTGGCCAGGAAACATAAAATTCCGGTAATTGCTCTTTGTGGAACTCTTACCGATGAAGCCTACGAATTGCATCGGTACGGGATTTCTGTTTTGGAAAGCATTATTTCTTCCCCGATGAGTTTAGAAGAGGTTATGAGGGGAAATAAGGAGTTGTTAAAGAAAAAAGCCGGAGAGTTAATCCGGCTTATTCTTCTTTCTAAGTGAACAGAAATGTCATTGCGAGGCCGAAGGCCGTGGCAATCTCTCACTTCTTTGAAAAGATGAGATTGCCACGTCGCTATCGCTCCTCGCAACGACTTCGTCGTCTTTCATCTATGGTCAAGCCACACGATTGATTAGTACCAGTTAGCTGAATCCATTACTGGACTTACACATCTGGCCTATCAACCAGGTCGTCTTCCTGGAATCTTTAGTCCACCTTGCGGCAGAGGGATATCTTATCTTGGGGGAGGCTTCGCGCTTAGATGCTTTCAGCGCTTATCCTTTCCGAACATAGCTACCCAGCGATTGCTCCTGGCGGAACAGCTGGAACACCAGAGGTTCGTCCATCCCAATCCTCTCGTACTAGGGATAGCTCCCCTTCAAATATCCAACGCCCACAGCAGATAGAGACCGACATTCTGTTACTTCATCTCCTATCAGAGACTTATAACCCCTTCTAGATTCAAGAAGAGGTGACTTCGCATTTCTGCGAAACTCTCACAGTCGCCCGTGAGATCGGACTATATCTTTACCTTTTCGAGGTATTTGGCGTATAGTCTCTGAGGCCACAGGAGAAAAATATCTCTTCTTTCAAATAACGTTTCCGACTTCGTGGTAATTGGAAGACCAAATTGGCTATCTTCCTAAAACCTTCAGGTTTAAGGTGACTTCCTTTTTCAATCAACTGAAGTACTTTAACAAAGAGCATAAAATCTTTTCTTTTCCCTGAATGAAGAGGATGTTTCTGAAAGAAAGGTATCAACCTTTCCTTTAGGTCTTTTCTGTCTTTCACAATCAAAACCCAGGTTTTATCTCTTTTGCTTTTAGGGTGATTAGGTTTAATGTAACCACATCCTAATCTTCTTTGAAATTGTTCTAAAATTAGTTTTCCCTGTGGGTTCTGACTGAGATGGAACTCTGTAATAACCTGCCAACCTAAAGGTAAATCTTTTCTTCGGCTGAAACCTACATAGAAACAGCCTTCTCCATCAACGAAGCCAGTAAAATATTCATCTGATATTTTTTTCCTGCTTGCCTGCTGATTATCCGCACACCCTCCGTTTTTACTTGCCATAGAGATATTTTATCTCTATCAACATCTTTTGTCAAGTAGGAGGTGATTCTCGGATTTCCCAGCATATAGCCAAATTTATAGACAGCAACGGTCACTTACTGTCTTACGACGTTCTAAACCCAGCTCACGTACCGCTTTAATGGGCGAACAGACCAACCCTTGGGACCTACTTCAGCCCCAGGATGCGATGAGCCGACATCGAGGTGCCAAACCTTGCCGTCGATATGAACTCTTGGGCAAGATCAGCCTGTTATCCCCGGAGTACCTTTTATCCGTTGAGCGATGACCCTTCCATTCAGAATCACCGGATCATTAAGCCCGTGTTTCCACTCTGCTCGACCTGTCGGTCTCGCAGTCAGGCTTCCTTATACCTTTACGCTCTACAACCGATTACCAAACGGCTTGAGGAAACCTTTGGGCACCTCAGTTACTTTTTATGAGGCAACCGCCCCAGTCAAACTGCCCGCCAAACACTGTCCCTCTTCTGGTTTCACAGAATAAGGTTAGAACCTCAAAACAGTAAGAGTGGTATTTCACTGGCGGCTCCACCAGCCCTGACGAGCCGGTTTCATAGCCTCCCACCTATGCTACACATACTATTTTAAAATCCAATGTTAAGTTACAGTAAAGGTTCCGGGGTCTTTTCGTCTTGCTGCGGGTAACCCGCGTCTTCACGGGTATCACAAATTCACCGAGTCCCTCGTTGAGACAGTGCTCCTATCGTTACAACATTCGTGCAGGTCGGAACTTACCCGACAAGGAATTTCGCTACCTTAGGACCCTTATAGTTAGGGCCGCCGTTTACCAGGGCTTCGATTCAACGCTTCTCCACCCAAAAAGGGCAGATGACATCTCCTCTTAACCTTCCGGCACCGGGCAGGTGTCAGTCCCTATACATCGTCTTACGACTTAGCAGAGACCTGTGTTTTTAGTAAACAGTCGCAGGAGCCATTTTTTTGCAACCCTCTCGTGCGAGAAATTGTAAAAACGCCTCACACTACTAGGGCACCCCTTATTCCGAAGTTACGGGGTTAATTTGCCGAGTTCCTTAACGAGAGTTATCTCGAGCGCCTAAGCATATTCTGCTTGTCTACCTGTGTCGGTTTGCGGTACGGTTACCCAAAAACCTTGTTTAGAGGTTTTTCTTGGCAGCGTGGAATCGATCAGTTCGCTCTCTCCGAAGAGAAAACTCCTATTCACCTCTTGGTTTTAAATGGAAGATAAAGATTTTCCTCATCTTCCCAACCTACGGGCTTAAACCACAATATCCATTATGTGGCTGATTTGTCCTTCTGCGTTACCTCATCACTCAAAACGGTTCTTAGGTAGTATCCGAATATTAACGGATTGTGCATTATCTACGCTTTTCAGCCTCGACTTAGCCACCGACTAACCCTGGGCGGATTAACCTTCCCCAGGAAACCTTAGACTTTCGGCGAATCTGTTTTTCACAGATTTTTTCGTTACTTATACCGGCATACTCTCTTCCCATACGTCCACCTGTCCTTGCGGTCAGGCTTCACTCGCTTAGGGAATGCTCCCCTACCATTCAGTTCATAGTTACTAGCCTATAGTTCATAGAAATCTACGAACTATGAACTCTGGACTACGAACTAAATCCACGGCTTCGGTAATGGACTTGAGCCCCGTTACATTGTCGGCGCAGAGTTACAAAAGTCTCGCAAATCTTACGATTTTTAGAGACTTCAAATCGATCAGTGAGCTGTTACGCTTTCTTTAAATGATGGCTGCTTCTGAGCCAACATCCTGATTGTCTGAGTGACTCCACTTCCTTTACCACTTAGTCCATATTAGGGACCTTAGCTAATGGTCTGGGCTGTTTCCCTTTTGACCATGGAGCTTATCCCCCACAGTCTGACTCCTCCAGCAACAATAATGGAATTCGGAGTTTAATTGGATTTGGAGACCTGGTGGGCCTCCTTATCCATTTAGTACTCTACCTCCACTACGCTTTCTGGAAGGCTAGCCCTAAAGCTATTTCGGGGAGAACCAGCTATCGCTGAGTTTGATTAGCCTTTCACTCCGACCCACAGCTCATCCCAGCAGTTTTCAACCTACACGGGTTCGAACCTCCCTCTGCGATTAGGCAGAGTTCATTCTGGCCATGGGTAGATCACTCAGCTTCGGGTCTATTTAAAGTAACTTTTTGTCGCCCTATTCAGACTCGCTTTCGCTACGGCTCCGTCTATGTTATAGACTTAACCTTGCTACTCTAAATAACTCGCCGGTTCATTCTTCAATAGGCACGTCATCACCCATTCTCTTCCGAATATAAGGAAGAGCATAGGGCTCTGACTGCTTGTAAGCATACGGTTTCAGGTTCTATTTCACTCCCCTCTCGGGGTTCTTTTCACCTTTCCCTCACGGTACTTGTTCACTATCGGTTGAAAGATTTTATTTAGCCTTAGCCCATGGTCGGGCCAGATTCCTACAGAATTCCACGAGTTCCGCAGTACTCAGGAACTTAATCAAGGCTTTCTTCGCTTTTCATCTACAGGGCTATTACCTTTTTTAGCCAGTCTTTCCAGGCTGTTCGACTAAGCGAAAAAATTTTAGGCCTTGTGCCAATCTGTATCTTGGCTTTGTTTAAGTCCTACAACTCCAAATAGAGAACGCATACAGGCTATTACCCCTATTTGGTTTAGGCTGTTCCCGTTTCGCTCGCCGCTACTAAGGGAATCGCATTCGTTTTCTTTTCCTCAGGATACTAAGATGGTTCAATTCTCCTGGTTTTGCCTCTAGCCCCTATTTTATTTAGAGATAGATATCTGCCGATTAAAGCAGATGGGTTGCCCCATTCGGAAATCTCCGGATCAAAGCCTATTTGCGGCTACCCGAAGCTTATCGCAGCTTACCACGTCCTTCTTCGCTATCTTTCACCAAGGCATCCTCCGTACGCTCTTTCTTGCTTGACCATAAACGAAAAATTGTCAAAGATCAACTTTTGATTTCAGTATATCTTACTTTTTAAATAATGTCAATTTTTTACTATATCTTATTTCTCAAACAATGTCAAATCTTTAGTATATCTTACTTCTTAAACAATGTCAAATGCAATGCAGTTACCGTCTAAATCCAAAGATAGCATGTGCTATCTTTTCTTGTATTTTGTCAATATCACCGGCAATTTCCCGCTTCTGAAATTACTTCTCGGACAATTTCAGTGATAGAAAACCGGCTTAGGGGGATACCGCGCTCTGCCGGAAGTTGGCAGGCAAGTGCTTTTATTTGTGCTATCTCTTCAGAGGGAAAAAAAGAATGGCCTGCCATGTCTTGGTTTATCCACAAGCCCTTGTTTTCGTTTATAGAAAAAACGTTTACGCCACTTA
>Ga0210009_1002756_pt1 | contig 12274 bp, 15 predicted proteins | sample CryGeyCG2114_065_FD_185457 | JGI IMG/M metagenome (GOLD analysis project Ga0210009, IMG submission 185457) | Groundwater microbial communities from aquifer - Crystal Geyser CG12_big_fil_rev_8/21/14_0.65 (SPAdes) (version 2) | ecosystem: Environmental > Aquatic > Deep subsurface > Groundwater ... | reverse complement strand
CAATATCTTTTGCGCAAACAGCATAGCCATCCATCGCCGACTTGTGAAATGAAGGGATATCGAATTTACTCTTCACATCTTCCGCCAGAACAGAACCAATCGCTTCTTTCAGGGATAGGCTCTCAATGCCCATTCTTCTGGTTCTCCTTAAAACCTCCTCTAATGCCCTTTCAAACTCAATCATTCAAACACCTCTGCGAGTTCTGTGGAGAAACGAACTGGATTCTGCCGGCCCGAAGAAAAATAATCTCTTTTGATAATCGATGCGCTTGCTCTAAATTATGAGTCGCAATTATTAATGTACAGGAGGGTCGATTAGCCATAATATTGCCGATGAACTCTTCGATAGAAGCGGTGTAGACCTCGTCCAGGTGTGTTGCCGGTTCATCCAGAAGAAGCACTTCGGTATCCAAGATAATTGCCCTTGCCAAAGCGAGTTTTTGTCGTTCACCGCCGGAAAGCGTCTGGATATCCCTATTTCTTAACTCCCATAAGCCCAGCAGATTTAAGGCTATCTCTATCTTCTCCTTTACCTCATTAAACTTCAGAGAACGCAATTCCAACCCATAATAGATATTCTGAATGACCGAACCTTTGAATAGATAAGGGTTTTGCATCACCAGGGTTATTTTTTTGCGCAATGAGACAAGGTTTGAATTCTTAGGAGTAACCTCCTTCTCTCTAAATAAAATCTTACCCTCCTGGGGAAAATCCAGAAATGCTAAAAGATTTAAGAGCGTGGTCTTGCCCGCGCCATTGGGACCAAAAAGAGCATAAATCTTACCTTCTTGAAATTCTAAATGGGGAATCTGCAGGGCAAACCCTTCTTCGTAAGACCGGCTTAGATTCTCTATTCTTAAAACAGGTTTTTCCATGTTAACTAACGATAACTGTAGGGGTCGGATTCATCCGACCCGCGGGCTTGATAAATCAAGCCCCTACAATTACAATTTTGCAATTCCATACAACAGAATATTTATGGGAAGAGCAACCATCAGGAGGACTATCCCTAAGGCGATACCTAAACCAAACTCGCCCTTACCGGTTTCCAGGGCAATTGCCGTAGTAATGTTTCGGGTATATCCCTGAATATTTCCTCCCACCATCATTGATATTCCCACTTCGGTAAAGACCCTGCCAAACCCGGCAATGATCGCAGCAAAAATGGCAAATCTTCCCTCAGCCAGAATAGCCAGAGCGGTTTGCCGACCATTTGCTCCCAGGGTAAGAGCGGTCTTTTCAACCCGCTTGTCCACACCCTGCGTGGCGGATAAGGAAAGACCGGCTACTACAGGGAAAGCAAGGATTGACTGACCGATAACCATCGCCCAGGGTGTATAAAGAAGCCCCAGGGTTCCGAGGGGACCCTGCCGGGAAAGGAAAGAATATACCAAAAGCCCGATGAGCACCGTGGGAAGAGCCATCAATGTATTAAGGATAATTACAACTGCTGTCTTGCCCCAAAAATTCTTTAAGCCCACATAGAAGCCAACCGGAACACCCAATAAGGTAGCTAAAATTATAGAAGTTATAGATACTTTTATGGAAACAAGGGCGATACTAATTACCTGCCGGTCAAGCCCGACAATCATTTTAAGCGCATTTTTGAGCCCTTCAAATATATAATCCATTGTATGGAATTTCAATCAACTGCCCCCTCTCCTCAATCCTCCCCCTCAAGGGGGGAGGAAGTAGGTGGGGGTGAATTTATACCGCGAAAAAGAACCTTTCCCTCTTTTTTAAACTCGCTGATAAGTTTCTGAGCCTTTTGGGAAGTTACCCAATCGATCAAAGCCAGGGCATAACTGTAATTAACGTAAGGATGCCGTTTGGGATTAACCGCGATTATCCCATAGGGATTAAAGAATCTCTCGTCGCCTTCGCAAAGAATAACAAGTTCTATTTTTCCCTTATAGGCGATATAGGTCCCTCTGTCAACCAGGCAATAGGCTCTTTTCTCACTGGCAATCTGAAGGCTTGCGCCCATTCCCTGACCTGTCTCAAGATACCATTTCCCTTGGGGGTTCATTCCCGCGGCTTCCCATAATTTCTTCTCCTTCTTATGAGTTCCCGATTCATCCCCCCGGGAAACAAAAAACCATTTTCTCTTAGCTATTCTCTTGAGAGCCGCTGAAGCGTCATTGCCCCTTATCCTCACAGGGTCATCCTTTGGCCCAACGATGACAAAGTCATTGGACATAACATCCCGCCGATTGACTCCAAACCCATCCCGGATAAATTTGTCCTCGGCCTCCCGGTCATGAACGAAAACAAGATCTACATCTCCATTTTCCCCGAGTTTAATTGCTTTGCCAGTCCCGACAGCAATGATGTGAACTTTAACATTATACTTTTTCTCAAAAGGCGGCAAAATATAATCCAAAAGTCCGGTCTCATAAGTACTGGTGGTTGTAGCCAACTTCAATATTGCAAGGCCCGCGATAACTGTCTTTTTCATTCCGGTATTATCCTTTCCTCAGCGCTATAAATATTCATTCTGTTACCCCTGACAAAACCGACTATAGTAATATTCATTTCACGTGCATGTCGGACCGCTTGATTTGTGGGAGCGCTTCCGGAAATTACGATAGGGATACCACACCTTCTAACTTTAAAGAGTATTTCCGATGAAATTCTGCCGCTGGTTATCAAAAGAGTATTTTTGAAGGTATTCTTTCTCAATAAAGCATGCCCGATAACCTTGTCAATGGCATTATGTCTTCCGATATCTTCTCTAAAAGCCAGGATATCCTTTTCATCTGCCAGGGCAGCACTATGTACTCCGCCGGTTTTTAAGTAAACTTCGGAACGCTTTTGAAAATCCTGCATTAATTTGGTTATCCGGACGCTCTTTACTTTAAATTCCGAAATTATTTTTGACCTATATATAATATCCAGCGCATTATAAAAGAGAACCCCCTTGCCACAACCAGAGGTATACAAACGTTTAAAGATTAAATTTTCGGATTTTACCTCAGCCATATCGATATCAGCAGACCAGCGCTGTCGGTCAATGACTATTTTCTTAATTTCATCCGGGCCCTTGACCAGGCCTGAAGTAAAAAGAAATCCTCGGGTAAGGTCCTCAAGATCAAAGGGAGAGCATAGGACAGTTACCAGTTCTCGATTACCCAAATTAACGGTAAAAGGTACTTCCTGCGCTACGATATCTTCTACTCTCTCTTTATGGTTTCCTTTTATTTTGGTAATCGTAAACGATTCCATTTAAAATATCTTCTGGTAAACTTTGTCTGCGTATAATTTAACTCTGCGCTCTAAGTTAACAAATCTTTTTAGCAGCTTTTTGGCATATGGAGTTAATGAAGTGCTGCCGCCATTTGCGCCGCCTCTGGTGCAAATAATGAGAGGTCTATTCAGTCTTTTTTCTGCTGATTTAAGATAGCTCCAGGCATGGCGATAAGACATATTCAATTCTTGGGCAGCTTTATTAATTGAGCCTGTCTTGAGAATATATCTTAAAATCATCGCTCTGCCAGCGCCAAAGACAAGTTCTCCATTTTTCTCAATCCATACCTTGGATTTTACCTTCATCTTCAATCGCCCTCTTTAAATCCTCAGGTGTATTTATATTTAAAAATGATTTACGCTCATCTTCACTTACCTTAATATATTTACAATGGCAATCCTTCAAAAAATCCTTTACTGATAATCTTTTCTCGGCTAAAGCCCTTTCCACTTTTTTTAAAATTCTCTTTGAGTAAACGCTATGCAGTGGCTCTATCCTATCTTTTATGGAAGGAACAACAGCATCGGGCATATTTTTATTGGTAGCATCTAAAATCCTTTTTATTAAACCGTTATGCAAAAATGGCATATCGCAGGCAACAAAAAAACCCCTCTCTTCAGACATCTTCTTCAAACCGGTATAGATGCCGCCTAAAGGTCCACATCTCTTCACCGAATCTTCTATTACTTTAATTTCCTTATATTCTGATAAATTACACCCCCACCTACCTCCCCCCTTGAGGGAGTTTTCATTCCCCCGGATAGAGGTGAGGGGTAACTTTGAAATTTCATACAAAAATTTATCTTTATCGTCGGTCACAATTATTATTTCCCCAAAAAATGGTCTTAGCTTATCTATTATAACATCAATCATCCGTTTTCCCTTAATCTCTAAAAACGGTTTAAAAGCTCCCATCCTTCTGCTCTTCCCTCCCGCCAGAATAACCCCGGAGATATTTCTATACCTCATATTGCTCTTTCCTTCTCCAATCCCCTTATCATTTGGGTCTTCCTTTTCTAAGATTTCTTTATCTTAATCATTACGATAGACCTCGCGGCGATGACCAATACGGAAAATAGCTACCTCTTTTCTCTGCTCATTCACTGAATAGATAATTCGCCAGTTACCCTGGCGAATACGATAGTGGTTTTGACCAGAAAGTTTCTCCGAACCAACAGGTCGGGGATTAATAGATAAACGGGCGAGTCGTTTTACAACTCTCTTCAGATCCATCCCGGGCAGGAAACGTAATTCCTTTTCTGCAGAATTCTTAATCAATACCTTATAGTTGACCATCCTGTTTCAATTCTGCAAGAACCTTCTCTAAAGGACGAGCAGATTCTTTCGCTCGCTTTTGAAAAGCCTCTAAGTCAATTACATCCTCCCTTAAAGCCTCCAGGACTGCTCTGTTTACTAACTGGGAGATGGAAGAATCGGTGGTGGCTGCTTTTACCTTTAAAGCACGGTGGACTTTTGGATTCAGATATACCGTTGTCCGATTTAAATTAACCATCCTGCCTCCTTTCTAAATAACATCATAGCATCATAACATCAAAATGTCAAATAGCATTTCAATCCCCTGATCATTGGGTCATCCTTTCTAACTGACTACCTTTGATATGGCGTTCACTGAGTATTTACTATTTCTCCAAAATACTGTTTTTAGTATTAATACGAAATATAGTATAGATTTACCAAATAATTCAGAATATATCAAATCATATTGCTCTTTCCTTATCAGGGAATTGCTTGATTTGCTGATAGGTAAAGACAGGGCCATCGGTACAGACAAATTTGCCGCCGATATTACAGTGTCCGCATTTTCCCAGTCCACATTTCATATATCGCTCTAAACTGATATAAATATTTCTTTCCTTAAATTGCGATTTCAACAATTTCTGCACAACAAATTTTATCATAATCGGAGGACCACATACATAAGCAATTCCCCGGTTTCCATCCATATCGGTTTTATCCCAGAGGGTGGTCACCACTCCGACATTGCCCTTCCAATCCTTATCCGGTACATCTACCGTGAGCAAAAGTTCTGTATTGGTGAGATTTTGCCATACTTTTAGTTCCTCCTTGAAACAAAGTTCATCCGGGCTCTTGGCACCATATAGGATTTTAACCTTTCCGAAATTGACTCGATGATCAAAGGCACTATTAATGACACTTCTCAAGGGAGGCAGCCCAATACCTCCGGCAATGAAATATAAATTTTTAGTTCTCGCCTCCTCCAAGGGAAAGGAGTTTCCATAAGGACCTCTTAGATAAAGAATGGCTCCTGCATTAAGTTGATTTATTGCCCGGGTGAGTTTTCCCATTGTCCTGATGGTAAACTCCAAGTACCCTTTTCCGGAAGGAGAAGAGGTAATTGAGATAGGTGATTCCCCTATTCCCAACAAAGAGATTTCCATAAATTGGCCTAGTTTGTAATTGAAACTTTTTGCCAATTTTTCATCAACGAAGACAACCTTAAATGTCCGGGTATCAAAACTTTCTCGCTGGATGGATTTAATCCTTGCCGGATAGGGAAGATATTCGTTTTTCATTTTTTGCTACCTCTTCAATAACCTGAGAGATGCCAATGTTGACCGGACAGGTTGCCAGGCACCTTCCGCAACCAACACAGCCACTCATCCCGGTAGTTAGATAGTCGTATTTTAGTTTATGTTCATATCGCCGGGAGGTTCTCTGCCACTTTTCTGGCCGGGGATTATGCCCACTGGCCTCACGCGTATATCCTTCGAATACACAGGCATCCCAGTTGCGGGACCTTTCTCCTCTCTTTCCTTTTTTGCCATCAAATACATTAAAACAGGTGCAGGTCGGACAAACATAGAGGCACCCCCCGCAGTAGATACACCTTTCGGCTATTTTCTCATAAACTTTTCGGGAAACCTTATCTTCACAAAAATTCTTTACCGCCTTCTCAAAATCTACTTTAAGAGTAATGGCTTCCTCGGCTCTTTTCTTCGCATCCTTTGAGAGCTCTACCTCTTTTTTAGAGGCGACCTCAAAAAAACTTTTATAACTCTCTATAAATTCCTTTCCTTTCTCTGAGCCTATCTCAACTAAGTAGCTATCCCCAATGTCAACTAACTGCAGGTCAAATCCTTCTTTTCTCACTTCGCCGAGGCTGCGAGGGACAGGTAAAAATGGTCCTGTTTTTGTTGAGGTGCAGAAGCAATCCCGGGGGGGAGTTTTACAACCAACAAGAACCAACAATTTATCCATCGTTCTATTCAGATAATAGATGTCCTCAAAGTTTCTTCTAAAAAAATCATCTACAAATAAGATTGCCTTGACATCGCAGGCTCTCAGTCCAAATAGGAGTTTTTTGGTAGGAGGCGGCACTTTTTCCTTAATTTTTCCTTCTTCAAATTCAAAAAGCAATTCCAGTTGAGGAAATGCTATTGTCTTGGGTGGAATCAAAGGTGAGCCATATTCTAAACTCAATTTATTCAGAAAATCTTCTTTTCCTGCACCAGGAAGTTTTACAAATTGAAGATCTTCTCCAAGATCCTTCCAAGGGACAAAAGTATCCCATTCTTCGGAGGCAGAAATAAGTAAATTCTTTATCTTATCCTTTTTTAGGAGAAAGTCTTTCATATCTTCTCTATTTTCACGGCACAGATCTTGTATTCGGGAATCTTGGCAACCGGGTCTATTGCCGGGTTGGTAAGGACATTGGCGGCGGCCTCCCGGAAATGAAAGGGAATGAAGAGGGAACCTTCTTTTACCTTTTTCGTGAGTTTCACCGCAATCTCAATCCTGCCACGTCGGGAGGAAACCCTTATTTTCTCTCCTTCTTTGATTTTGAGTTTTTCGGCATCTGCGGGATGCATCTCCACATAGGCGGAAGGTACCTCCCGGGCAAGCAGAGAAGTTCTTCGGCTCATCGTACCGGTATGCCAGTGCCAGTAGACCCTTCCCGTAGAAAGAGCAAAATTATATTCTCTATCTGGAGATTCATCCGGCGCTACATAATGAGAAGGGATAAAGGAGCCCTTTCCTTTAGTAAATTCATTCTTATGCAGATAAGGAGTTCCGGGATGCTCTTTGGTTGGACAGGGCCATTGCAGACCAAATGGCTCAAGCCGCTCATAACTTATTCCTCCATAGATCGGGGTAAGAGCTGCGATTTCATCCATAATCTGAGAAGGGTGCCGGTAATCCATTTCTCGATAGCCACATCGTTTGCCGATCTCAGCTAAAATCTGCCAATCCGGTTTGCTCTTTCCTTTTGGCTCGATTGCTTTGCGTATTCTCTCAATCCGGCGCTCGGTATTGGTGAAGGTTCCATCCTTCTCAGCGAAGCTTGCCGCCGGTAGTACCACATCGGCATATTCTGCCGTCTCACTCATAAATATATCCTGGATGACCAAAAATTTTACTTTTTCAAGCGCTTTTCGTACCTGGTTTGAATCGGGGTCACTAAGTAGCGGATTCTCACCCATAATGTAAAGGCCTTTTATCTTACCCTCTTTTACTTTTTTAAAGATTTCGGTGACGGTAAGGCCAGGGTCTGCCGGCAGGTTTTCTACCTTCCAGGCTCTTTCAAATTTATCCCTTACTGCTTTATCGGTTATTTTTTGATAACCGGAAAATAGATCGGGAAGCGCACCTACATCGCAGGCTCCCTGAACATTATTTTGACCTCTTAAGGGATTAACGCCGGTGGATGGAAGTCCCACATGGCCGGTAAGCATCGCTAAATTAGCCAGCGATTTAACATTATCTGTACCGGTGGTATGCTGAGTAATGCCCATAGAATAGACAATCATCGCTTTTTTGGTTTGAGCATAGAGCCGAGCCGCTTGAATAAGCAGATTGGCTGGTATCTTCGTTATCTTCTCTACTTTTTCAGGCGGATAGTCTTTAACTAATTCCTTTAACCCGGCAAAATTTTCTGTTCTCTCCTCAACATATTTTTGATGATGCAATTTTTCTTTGATAATTACATTCATCATTCCATTTATCCAGGCGACATCAGTTCCATTATTCTGTTGCATAAAAATGGTGGCATATTTAGTTAGTTCAATCCGCCGGGGGTCGACAACGATCAGTTTGGCACCTTTGTCAAGAACAGCATTTATGATTCTGGAGCCAATTAAAGGATGCTGCTCGGTCGTATCTGAACCGGTTACCAAAAATAGGTCCGCCTTCTCAAATTCATTTATGGAATTTGTCATCGCCCCGGAACCAAAGGTAGCTGCCAAGCCTACAACGGTAGAGGCATGGCAAAGCCGGGCGCAATGGTCGATATTGTTGGTCTTAAAAACAGCACGGGCCAATTTCATCATTAAGAAATTTTCTTCATTGGTAGCTTTGGCGGAACTCAAAAAGGCAAGGGAATCGGGACCGTATTGCTCCTTAAATTGTAAAAGTTTTTTGGAGACTAAACTCAGGGCTTCATTCCAGCCGCTCTCCTCAAAATTACCACCCCTTGAACTTACACCCCCACCTACTTCCTCCCCCCTCAAGGGGGAGGAGTGAGGAGAGGGGGAGAGGGAATTCCGATACAATTTAATTAAAGGTACAGTGAGTCTATCGGGACTATTGATAAATTCGTAGGCATTCCACCCTTTTATACAAAGACCTCCCTTTGATACCGGATGATTTTGGCTGGGGTAGGAACCGACAATTTTTCCATTCTCGGCCTCAAGCCACAGCCCGCATCCACATCCGCAATAGATACAGGTGGTTAAGACTCTCATTTTTGTAAGGCGGGGTTTAGCTAAGTTCGGCCTGATTGATGATTTCGGGGACAAGAGCATCCCAGCCTAAGGGCATAATGTGGGCTCCCTGACAGATAGGCTTAATTTCGCGAATAATCCGGGCAGCAATTTCCACCGCTTTCTTCCTGCGGTCTTCTTTTTTGGTCTCAGCCATCTCTTTGACAATTTCCTCAGGAACGAAAACCCCGGCAACATTTTCATTCATAAATTTGGCCATCCCCGCAGATTTAAGGACAACGATCCCGGCCATCACCGGTACATGAAATTTTTCCACATCATTCATAAAGGATTCAAACTTTTTTGGTTCAAAAACGCTCTGCGTCTGGAAAAACTTTGCTCCCGCATCTATCTTTTTTTTCATCTTAATAATCTGGGGCTCAAGCGGGTCGCAACCAGGCGTCACCACCGCTCCGGCAAAGAAATTCGGAGTACCATCAAGTTCATGCCCGGCGATATCATGTCCTTGGTTCAGAGTCGCCACGGTCTTTAGTAATTGAACGGAATCAAGGTCAAAGACCGGTTTGGTTTCCGGATGATCGCCCAGAGATGTATAATCTCCGGTCAGACAAAGAACGTTTTTGATTCCCAATACCCAGGCACTCAAAAGGTCCGATTGGAGTGCAAGCCTGTTTCTATCCCGGCACACCATCTGAAAAACCGGCTCCAAACCCTTCTCGGCTAACAAATGACAAATCGCCAGAGAGCCAATTCTCATCACTGCACTTTGAATGTCGGTGACATTTATCGCAGAAACCTTATCCCTCAACAATTCAGCATCTTCCAGGCATTTTTCGATGTTGGTTCCCTTGGGCGGACCAATTTCGCTGGTGACCACAAACTTCTTACCTTCAAGAGCTTCTGAAAGTTTACTCATTTTTACTCCCCTCCCCAGCGATAATTTTTTGCGGGGTTGTTTTTTTAGACCAGTCCTTAGGTGGTTGAAATTTCTCTAAGAGCTCCAGCATACCTAATTCCTTTAAGCGTTCATAAATTAATTGCCAGGCACAATCCTTTTCTTTATCCACCTCACATTTTCCATCTTTTGCTCCCCCACAGGGACCATTAAGCAAACCTTTGGGGCATCTGGTCAAAGGGCAGATTCCTCCCGTAGTCTCCAGGATACATTCACCGCAGAGGCTGCATTGTTCCTCAAAATTGGGGATTAGACCTTTAGGACCTAAAGATGTTTTTACCTCAGCACCGATACAGAGAGTATTGCATCCGGGATGAACAATCTTTTTAGTGATTTCGGTAAGGACCTGGTTACCCAAACCACAGGAAAGAACAAGGATGGATTCACTTTCATCCAAAGTTTTTTGCTTCTTTCTCAATTCGGTCCGCACTTTGGGAAGATTGCAGCCAGGGTCAAGAACAATCCAATCAACAACAACTTTTCCCTTTTCCTCCAAGCGCTTCTTCATCTCTTTTACCTCCGGCTCTCCTCCAGTATGACAGACTGTTGCGCACTGAGCGCAGCCAACAAGAAAGATTTTTTGCTCTTTAAGATGCTCTATTATCTCCTCAATGGGTTTCTGAACTGTGATAACCATTTTCGCTCTCCTTCTTTAAATTACACCCCCACCTATCTCCTCCCCCCTTGAGGGGGAGGATTGAGGAGGGGGGAAATTCCTATGCAATAAATTTATTCTGTCTCAATCGTAGCAATGGTCTCGCCGACTTTGACCTTTTCTCCTACTTGAAAGAAAATTTTACTTAAGTTTCCTTTTTCCGGTGCCGGAAGATTAAAGGAGGCCTTTTCCGTAGTTAACTCTACCAAATCTTCTCCTTTTTCTACCACTTCACCTTCCTTATGGTGCCAGAAGGAAACTTCAGCCTCCTCAATCCCTTCCCCTAATTTTTCCAATCGTACCTCAATCGTCATAATTCTTTTCTCCCTTTAAATCTTTTTGGGTAGATTCTGCAATTGCGCAGCATCCACGGTATTTTTCAAGAGCATTGCGGTCGTTATTGGACCTACTCCTCCGGGAACCGGAGTAATCCAAGATGCTCTTTCTTTCGCCTTTTCAAATTCTACATCGCCAAGAATTTTTCCTTCCACCCGATTAATTCCCACATCGATAACGACTGCTCCTTCTCTGATCCAATCCCCTTTGACCAAATTAGCTTTTCCCACTGCAACAATAAGAATTTCTGCTTTTTTCACATACTCCGGAAGATTCCCTCTTTCTCCGGTGGCAATATGACAGACAGAAATTGTGGCGAATTTATTCAAAAGGAGTAAAGCGGTGGGCTTGCCCACAATATCGGAATGCCCCACCATCACCACCTCTTTGCCATAAAGATTAACCCCGGTAGTCTCAATCAGTTTTATAATCGCGGCGGCGGTACAGGGAATAAGTTTTGGTTTGCCATAGAGAACCCAGCCCATATTGGCCGGATTGACTCCCTCCACATCTTTATCCGGCGAAATCGAAGACTGAACCTCGATGGTATCTATTCCCTGAGGAAGAGGCAATTGCAAGATAACACCGGTTACCTCTCCATTCCGGTTTAACTGTTGGATATGCTCGGTCACCTCTTTTTGGCTGGAGTTTTGTTCTAAGGTATGAAGCTCATATTTAATCTCTAATTTTTCACAATTCTTTTGCTGGGCGCGGGTATAGACGGCTGAAGCAGGGTTTTCCCCTACCTGTACCGCCACCAACTTAGGAGAAATACCTTTTTCCTTTAATGATTCAATCTCTTTTTTTAGCCCTTCCTTAATTTCCTCAGCAATCCTTTTCCCATCCAGAATTTTTGCATCCATTTTTATCTCCCCCCATTTTTAAGCACAGATGTCATTGCGAGGCGTCCTGAGTGAAACGAAGGAACAGCCGTGGCAATCCCTCACTTCTTGAGATTGCGGAGTTTATCCCGAGCGAGATTGTCCCAAAGGGATCCCTTCGGAACTTCGCTTTCGGCTCGCAATGACCAGCGAGGGAACTCCCTCGCAATGACATGGTTGATTGAGTATTTACTATCTTTGTGAATAATATCACAAAATATATTTTGCGTCAATTTAATGTATAGGAAGAATTTTCTTTGTAGGGGCTTGATTCATCAAGCCCGCGGGTCGGATGAATCCGACCCCTACAGATTCACACTACATTGTGGGGAATTGCGACACTTGCCTATCTGCTATCTTCAGTAGCAATATGCGTAATGATGCTTTCACATTAATCTTGTAGCAACAGGTCTCCCGACCTTGATATCGACATCAGGAGATGTCTCCCACAGTGCTAATTTAATAATTTGTTGTTAGTTCTCTTTTATGTTAATATTT
>Ga0210009_1002749_pt1 | contig 12299 bp, 6 predicted proteins | sample CryGeyCG2114_065_FD_185457 | JGI IMG/M metagenome (GOLD analysis project Ga0210009, IMG submission 185457) | Groundwater microbial communities from aquifer - Crystal Geyser CG12_big_fil_rev_8/21/14_0.65 (SPAdes) (version 2) | ecosystem: Environmental > Aquatic > Deep subsurface > Groundwater ... | reverse complement strand
GTGGTCATTATTTTTATAGCAGATGTGTTTATCTTTAAGGAAAAGCCCGCAGATCTGCCGGTTGTTGCGGATACCCAGGTTAAGGTACCCGAAGCGCCTATCGAAGCCCCTAAAATCCAACCCGCGCCCATAGCTGAAAAAATAGAAGAACCCCCCGTAAAAAAGATTTCCAGAGGAGAGATACTGGCAAACCTTAATTTATTGGGGATTATTACCGGCGACAATAACCAGGCCATCATAGAGGATAAAACTTTGAAAAAGACATATTTTCTTTATAAAGGCGATTCATTAGGCGACTTAAAGGTATATGATATAAAAGAAAGCGCTGTAATTTTAGATTACAAGGGAGAAAAAATAGAATTGAATATTTAAACGGAGATAAATCTATGAAAAAACTTATTATCAGCCTTTCGTTAATTCTGGTATTTTCGGGAATAGTTTTTGGGGCGCAGCCGGATGATTCGGACCTCATATCCCTGGATCTTAAAGGCATGGACATAAGGGATGTGTTTAAGATCCTGTCTCAGAAAAGCGGATTTAATATAGCCCTTGACCGCGAAGTCAGCGGCGCAGTCACTCTTTATTTAAAGGATGTCAGCGCTATGGACGCCATAGACATAGTAACCTCAACCAATAAACTTGCCTATGAGAGGACAGGCACCCTTATCAGGGTTATGAACGAAAAAGATTACGAAAATACCCATGGCAAGGTTTTTAACGACAAAACCAGGACGGAAGTGGTCAAGCTGAATTACATAAACGCCGCAGAAGTATCGGAATCTCTCAGGCAGATGGCCTCAGACATAGGAAAGGTCATAGCCGAGGATGTTTCAAATACTATTGTGATAGTGGATACGCCTGAGAATATAGTTAAAATGAGGGATGTTATTTCCAAGATGGACGTGCGCCTTGTGACAGAAATTTTTTCGCTTGATTACGCGAAGGCGGAATTATTAAAAGACAAAATAGCAGAAATGGTTTCCAAGGGGTTCGGCAGCGTGAGGTTTGACGAAAAAACAAATAAGCTTGTGGTTAAAGACACCCAGGATAAGATGGATGATATCAAGAAGGTGATAAACGCGTTTGACGAAAAAACAAAACAGGTTCTGATAGACGCCAATATTATACAGGTAACGCTTTCCGATAAATACAGCTATGGCATAAACTGGACTGATGTGGCAAAGCTGGGGGATCTAATGCTTACGAGCGATACAAACCTATCTACGGGCCTTACCGGCGTAACTCCCAGCACCCTGACCATGGCCACCTCAAAACGGGGGAATTCTAATGCGATAGTAAGCCTGTTAAAGACATACGGCGCTACGGATATTTTATCAAGGCCCAGGATAACTGTTTTAGACAAGCAGCAGGCAAAGATATTAGTGGGTTCAAAAGAGGTTTATGTCACCAGCGAAGTCACCACTACGAGCGGAGGCACATACCACACCACAGACCATGTCAATTTTGTGGACGTGGGAGTGAGGCTTGCGGTGACTCCGGAGATAAACAGGGAAGGTTTTATTACTTTAAAGCTAAAGCCGGAGGTTTCAAGCGCAGACCCCACCAAAACAGTGGAATTGAAAAATCCGGACGGCTCCACCAGGACAATAGTCCCTTATTTGACCACTTCCGAGGCGGAGACGTCTGTAGTCATAAAAGACGGCACGACCCTTATAATAGGCGGATTGATGAAAGACACCCTTGTGAACCATCAGGAAAGGGTGCCTTTTCTGGGCGACATTCCTTTGGTCGGAAAACTTTTTTCCAGCACAGGAAAGACCAAGGAAAAGACAGAGCTGGTGATATTGCTTACCCCCGCTATAATTGACGGAGATAAAACTACAGACGAGGCAATGCTGCGTATGGAAGACTGGGATACCAGGAAAGACAAGGTAAGGATAAAAGAGCCGGACGATAACATGATAAAATTTCCGGAAAAAAACGGAGAGGCGGAGGCAGGGCCTGCGCCTGGAAAATCTACGTATCCGTCTCAGAAATGGACGCCTGTTTTGGGGGCAAAAAAACCTGCAGAAGTCCGGAAAGTAGAAAATCTTGAAACTAAGTCTGGTTTCATAGAGCCTTTGGCTCCCAAAAGAACGCCTTACGAAGAATACTATTTTAAAGTCAGGAAGGAGATCAACGACCTGGCTGGCCAGGATGCTGATGTCCGAGGGATAAAAGGAGAGGTGGAGCTGCAGTTTACCCTGGACAGGGAAGGATTTTTGATGAAAGGGCCTGTCGTTCTTAACAATCCTGACCTGAGGCTGGTGAGAAGCGCTGTAAAGGTTGTAAAAAAGGCAATGCCTTTCGAGCGTTTTCCAAAAGGATTTAATAAGACTCAGGCAGATTTCAATATATCCGTAAAGTATGAATAAATATCTTGATTGCTCATGTAATTATATCAATATATGCAATCAAGAAGGGGGTGTGGGGGAAAATTTCCCCCACGTATTCGGGGTAACAGGGAGCGTAGCGACCGTCATAGGGGCAGAGCCCCTTTGAAAAAATCGGCGGAGCCGATTTTTCTTGACGTATAAGAGATAATAATATAATCTATCTAACATGTTTAAGCGCTTAAAAATACTATTTATAATAGCTTTTACAATAATTCTTGCCGGGTCTGCGTTCGCAAGCCCTGTCGGGACCGTTAAAGAGAATAAATCTTCATGGTACGCGATTATAGGGACCCGGAATAAAGGCAAGAAGCTTTACATGGCGGGGGATATATTTTTTTCTGATAAATTTCCCGCGAAATCCCTGAGGATATCTGAGATAAAAGAAAACACCCTTGTGCTTGAGGATGTGAAGTCCGGGGCCAGCGTTATAGTTAAAGCCGGAGAAAGCATCCCGATGGAAGATTTAGGGATGATTTTTGAAAAAACAGTTGCCTCAAGCGTATTAGAGTATAATTATAATAAACCTGCAAGAAAAATCACAAGGGATGATTTAGAAGATTTTACGGTAAAAAATCTTGAGAAACAAAAAATTGTGCTTGAGAAAGACTATGACAGGGCGTCTCAGGCAGCGCAGCTTTCAGGCAGAGAAGAGGAGATTTTCAGTAGCCCCCGGGACAAGGATGCCGATAAAAAGATTATATTGGCGGAACTTTTTAATCAGGTAAAGTCAGAGAAAATAGGCGATGACGTATGGGCGCTCAATAGAGGCAGCGCGGAATCCGCGATTCACAATATAGGCTCTGCGCTCGTTTCCGCGATAAAAAAGGTAGAGCCCGGATACAGATTCGGAGAGGGGCCTATCTTAAAATTTAACACTGACCTCGGATCGGTGGTAGTGAATAGGGACGGATTTCTGGTTCAGAATATAATTGCAGCGAAGCTTACAGAGGATTTCGGCATAAAAGAAGGGGATATTATCAAGACTATAAACGGATATCCTGTTAATAGCCTGCTCGGGTTATACAGGGTATATGAGAATGTCGCGTCAAATAAAGACACCAAGCTGTTGAGCCTTGACATTGCAAGGGACGGAAAAACTAAAACATTGGTTTATAAAATAAGATAGGAGGAAGCTGTAATGGATTACTTATTGACCGAACAGCAGATAATGGTGCGGGATATTGCCAGGCAGATCGCCCATGAAAAGATAAAGCCTGTCGCTGCAAAGTATGACGCAGAAGGCATTTTTCCGTGGGATATAGTAAAGATAATGGCTGCGAGCGACCTGTGCGGCATATACATTGAAGAAAAATACGGCGGCACAGGCGGAGGTGCGATGGAGCTGGTGCTGGCTACCGAGGAGTTATCCAGGGCGTGCGGCGGTATTTCGCTGGCGTTTGCGGCAACGGCGCTCGGGACATTTCCGATTATTTTATTCGGGACCCAAGAGCAGAAAATGAAATATCTGCCTGATATAGCCAAGGGAAAAAAATTGGCAGCTTTCGGCCTGACTGAAGCGGGCGCGGGCAGCGATGCGGGGGCTATTGCAACAACCGCTGAGAAAAAAGGCGATCATTATATTTTAAACGGCACAAAGCAGTGGATTACTAACGGCGGAGAAGCAGAGGTTTACACGGTCGTTGCTTCTACCAACAGGTCCAAGGGCGCCAGGGGCGCAGCTGCGTTTATTGTTGAAAAAGGCACAAAGGGTTTTGAATTCGGAAAAAAAGAAGACAAGATGGGCATCAGGGCGTCTGCCACCAGAGAACTGGTATTTACAGACTGCAAGATCCCTAAAGAAAATATATTGGGCAAGGAAGGCATGGGATTTATAGTGGCGATGAAGACGTTTGACCAGTCAAGGCCTGGAGTGGCTGCGCAGGCATTGGGAATCGCGCAGGGCGCCCTGGATCTGACAATCCAGTACATGAAAGAAAGAAAACAATTCGGCAAAAGCATATCCAGTTTTCAGGGCCTGCAGTTTATGCTGGCGGATATGGCCACCGAGATAGAGGCGTCAAGGGCATTAATATATGCATGCGCCAGGATGATTGACAGCGGAAATTCAAAGGTTGGAAAGGATTCTGCAATGGCAAAACTTTTTGCATCTGACATGGCGATGAAGGTCACGACAGACTGCGTGCAGTTATTCGGCGGATACGGCTATATGAGGGATTATCCCATTGAGAAATACATGCGCGATGCGAAGATCACGCAGATATACGAAGGCACCAATCAGATACAGCGCAGCATCATCGCGAACCATCTGATAAAAGAAACAGCCTCGAAGTGAATTTAACTGCTTGGAGTAGCGAAGCGAACGTAGTGAGCTTCGCGCTACATAAGCGCGGAGCTTCGCTCCGCTACTCCAGATACAGAGGAAGAATAAATGAACATTATCGTCTGCATAAAACAAGTCCCTGACACCACAAACGTAAGGATTGACCCTGAGACAAATACCCTGGTGCGTTCAGGCGTCCAGAGCATCATAAATCCGTTTGACATGTACGCTATTGAAGAGGCTATCAGGCTCAAAGAAAAATTCGGGGGCATGGTGACCATAGTGACGATGGGGCCTCCTCAGGCAGAAGAGGCGCTGCGCGAGGCGATATCTCTGGGCGCGGATGAAGCGGTCCTGGTATCTGACAGGGCATTTGCCGGGAGCGATACATGGGCGACCAGCTATACGCTTTCAAAGACTATCGGAAAAATCGGAAAATTTGATTTGGTGATTTGCGGCAAACAGGCAATAGACGGAGACACTGCCCAGGTGGGGCCTGGCATAGCGGCGTTCATGGACATACCGCAGATAACTTTTGTTAAAAAAATAGAGGATATAAAAGATTCCCTTATCTGCGCTGAAAGAATGACGGAAGAAGGCTATGATATAGTAGAGTCTCCTTTGCCGTGCCTCATAACTGTCGTAAAAGAAATCAATGAGCCGAGGCTCCCTTCTTTAAAAGGCAAGATGAGGGCAAAAAAGATAGAGATCAGGAAACTGGAGGCAAAAGACCTGGACGCCGATCCTGATTCGCTGGGTCTCAAAGGTTCTCCCACGAAAGTTGTAAAGATTTTTACGCCTCCTCCGCGTAAAGGCGGACAGATCCTGGAAGGCGAGGCAAAAGATACGAGCGCCAAATTGGTAGAATTATTAAAGGGTGAAATATGTCTATAAAGGTAATCAACGAAAAATGCACCGGGTGTAAATTATGCGTCAAAAGCTGCCCGTTCGGCGCCATTGAAATAGTAAATAAAAAAGCGGTCATAGACATGCATAAATGCACGCTGTGCGGGGCATGCATAGAATCCTGCAAGTTTGACGCGATAGTGCTTACAAAAATCAGCCCAACAGACATTCAATTCCCTAAAAAATTCGACGAGCATAAAGACGTCTGGATATTCTGCGAGCAGAAAAAAGGCGTTGTGCAGAGCGTCGCGTACGAGCTTCTGGGCAAAGGCAGGGAGCTGGCTGATACACTTGGCGTTGACTTGTGTGGTGTTTTATTGGGCGAGAATATAAAACAAGAAGCGCAGAAGATTATCCATAGGGGCGCCGATAAAGTATATCTGGTGGATTCTAGCGCGTTAAGGCATTATCAGGACGAGCCGTATTCAAAGGTGTTGATCCAGCTTATAAAAGAATACAACCCCGAGATAGTGCTTTGCGGGGCCAGTTCCATAGGCAGGTCGTTGATAGCCAGGGTCGCTATAGGCGTTCACGCGGGCCTCACAGCGGACTGCACTGCGCTTGACATAGATAAAAAAGAACGGCTTTTACTGCAGACCCGCCCCGCTTTCGGCGGAAACATCATGGCCACTATCATCTGCCCCAATCACAGGCCTCAGATGTCTACGGTAAGGCACAAGGTAATGAAAGAGGCCGGAGAAGATAAACATCGCAAGGGAAAAATTATAGAAAAAAGTTATGACGCCGGTATTTATTCTTCAAGGACCAGGCTTTTGGATGTTGTTGAAGAGATAGAGGAGACAGTCAACCTGACAGAGGCAAATGTGATCGTATCCGGCGGCAGGGGTTTGGTGTCCCCTGAGAATTTTAAAATGATCGAGGATCTGGCAAAGGCATTGGGCGGCGCTGTGGGCGCGTCGCGCGCGGCAGTTGACAGCGGCTGGAAGACTTATTCGCACCAGGTGGGCCAGACCGGAAAAACAGTATGCCCGAAGATTTATATAGCCTGCGGCATCTCAGGCCAGATCCAGCATCTGGTAGGCATGCAGTCTTCGGAAATAATAGTGGCGATAAATAAAGACCCTCACGCGCCTATATTTACCGTGGCGACTTATGGTATAATAGGGGATATCTTTGAAGTGGTGCCGGAGTTAACCAGAAGGTTTAAAGAGGCGCTGGGAAAATAAATTGCACGATTAACATATGTCATTGCGAGTCCCGTAGGGACGAAGCAATCCCTTGTTTTTTGAGATTGCTTCGCTCATTTCATTTGCTCGCAATGACAATGGGCGAAAAAACTATGTATTTCAAATCCATTGAACTGTTTGGTTTCAAGTCGTTTGCCGACAAGACAAGGCTAGATTTCGAGCCCGGCATTACAGCCATTGTCGGCCCGAATGGCTGCGGAAAATGTGTCCATGGCAGTACCCTTGTGTATTTGGCTAACGGGGAAATCAGGCCGATCAGGGATATAGTAGAGTCCAGCCTGGCTAATTCAAAAAATATACAGATTTTAGATGACGGGTTTTGTAGTTATGAAGAAATCCCGGGTATAAAGGTATTTTCTCTTAATCCTGTTACTTTAAAGACAGAAGCCAGAAAGGTCAGCGCTTTTATAAAGAGGAAATCGCCCGAATTCTTATTAAAGGTCAGAACCAGATCCGGCCGCGAGGTAATAACCACTCATTACCACCCATTTTTCATATTGGATGAAAATGGGTCATTAAAGGATATAAAAGCAGAAGAGTTAAAACAAGGTTTGAGGATAGCCCTGCCAAGAAAACTTACTGTTCATTCCGAGGATACCAATCTTTACGATATAGAGGCGCTGGAGACTTTTAAGGCAGAGGATTCTGTTTATGTGCCTTATTCAAAAAAATTAGAGGGTTTTGTAAATACCTTGAAACTTAATTATAATGGATTAACCGGTCTGGCCAGCGCGGCGGCGTTGGATACTAATAAATTCCGGACAGTTTTTGACAGGCAGGCGATAAATATAGCGCATTTTACAAAATTATTAAGGCTTAATTCTCAGGATAGGGCACTTCTTTTATCTGAGCTGAAGTCCAGCGGGACAGGCAGGATTAAATTTCCGGAAAGAATCGATAAAGAAATAGCAAGATTCCTCGGCTATGTTATCTCAGAGGGCAGAAATACAGCTTCTAACCAGGTCTGGTTTGTAAATGAGGATAAAGAGGTGGTGGAGGATTTTGTCAGAACCGCAAAAAATGGGTTTGGAGTAGATGCCAAGCGATTTTGTTACAAGAAACAGGGCACAGAGGATGTGCTGATATTTTCTCATGCCCTGTGTAAAGTGTTAGAGAGGGTGTTTGGTATAGGAATTTCTGAGAAATCCGCGTATAAGAAAGTGCCGGCTCAGGTATTTTCCGCGGATAACGAGATCGTCAAAGAGTTTCTTTCAGCGCTTTTCGAGGGCGATGGGTATGTATCTTTCAGAGAGGATAAAAACAAAAAGAAGACAGTGTATGTTGAATATTGCACAGCAAGCAGGCGTCTGGCTTATGATATCTCCAGCCTGCTTTTGAGATTTGGCGTATGGTCTGTAATAAGGGAAAAGATGAAATGCGCCTCCAATACAAAGAAAAAAATAAAAAGGCTGTATTATTCAGTTTATATTTATGGCATAGATAATTTTAAAAATTTATCAAGGGCCTTGATTTTTAAAGGCAAGAAACAGGAAAAATTAAATTTATTAAGGAATTTTGAATCCAGTTCCAATCCGAATATAGATCTGATTCCGGGCATAAATGGCCTGATTGGGAGATTTATAAAAGATTCAGGCGTAAATATAAAGAAAAGCAAGAAACTCTGCCCAAAGCTCGAAGTATATTATAGAAACGGATGCCTGCCTTCCAGGGCAGGGCTTTATGAACTTATAGACTATGTTAAGAAAAATAAAAACGGCAGGGCAGGCACAGAGTGCATTGAGTTAGAGGGCATACTTAGAAAGATTGCGGATTCTGATGTATTCTGGGACGAGATAGTAGAGATAGAAAAGGTTAAGCCCGAAGAGTGGGTATATGATTTATGCGTAGATGAGGCGCATAATTTTGTCGCAGATAATATATTTGTCCATAATAGCAATATCGCAGATTCCATAAAATGGGTCCTCGGAGAGCAATCCGCAAAGGTCTTGCGCGGCGGCAAGATGGAAGACGTTATTTTTAACGGCACCGACGGCAAAGAACCTGTGAATTTCGCAGAAGTTTCCCTCACGCTTTCCAACCAGGATAGGCTCCTCCCCATAGAATACGACGAAGTCACTGTCACCAGGCGCCTTTACCGCTCAGGCGAAAGCGAATATCTTTTGAATAAAACCCCTGTGCGCCTTAAAGACATCAACGAACTTTTCATGGGCACGGGCATAGGCACCAGCGCCTATTCCCTTATAGAGCAGGGAAAGATTGACCAGGTCCTGAGCTCAAAGCCGGAAGACAGGCGCGAGGTCTTTGAAGAAGCCAGCGGCATCACGAAGTACAAGGCCAAGAAAAAAGAGGCGATGCGTAAGCTCGAGGATACAGAGCAGAATCTATTGAGGATAAACGATATTATATTGGAAGTAAAACGCCAGATAAATTCAATAGAGCGCCAGGCAAAAAAGGCAGAGCGATACAAAGGCCGTTATGAAGAATTGAAGGCCATTGAGCTGAAACTTTCCAGGATAGAGCTTGAGCTTTTGAAAACCAGAAACGTGGATTCCGAAGCGAGTGTAAGCGAGCTGAAACAGAAGGAATCAGAGCTCAGAGCTGAATTAAATAAGGTATCGCAGGACCTGTCGCTATTGAACCGGGACAGGTCGCAGGTTGAAACAAAAAGATCAGACCTTAAATCCAGTGTAGTGGAGTTGAATTCCAGCTCATCCAGTGCCAGGGACAGGATCTCCATGAACAAGGAGAGGACAGAAGAGCTCGCGAGCCGCCGCTTGAGTCTGGAGGTTGAGATAAAAAAAGCCGCGGATATACTCATGTCCCAGGAAAAAGAGATAGCCGGGCTCAGGGAAAAGGTATCTGTGCTGGAAAGAGAAGACACTGACAGGCTCTCTAGCGTTACGGAGAAAGAAAAAAGATTTGAGGAAATCTCCAGGACCATCAAGTCAAGCGAGGTAACCTTATCCACTTCAAAAGCGAATATCCTGGATATCGCGTCCAGGCAGGCCAAGCTCAGGAATCAGGTGGCGAAAATATCCACCACTATCTCAACCCACGATATGAGGCTCTCCAGGCTTGAATCGGAAAAGTCAACTATCTCTGATGAAAAAAATAACCTGCAGGCGAGGCTGGCTGAAACGCTGACTGAGATAACCGCGATTGAAAAAGACGCGGCGGGCCTTAAGTCGGAAAGAGATGTTATTTCCGGTTCCATGTCGTCTGTCCACAGTCAGATAGGCCTGCTTATAGAAGAATCCAAAAAAATACAGACAGACCTGGCATCCAACAAATCAAAATTAGAACTTCTGGAAGAAGCCAGGCTCAGATATGAAGGTTTTTCCGCCGGTGTAAAGGCAATCCTCGGGAATCAGTCCAGGATAGCCGGGGTCAGGGATTGCCTCGCGAACCTTTTGACTGTCAAAAGGGGTTATGAAGCCGCCATAGAAACCGCGATGTCTGATTATCTCCAGAGCATAGTCATAGATACCATGGAATCCGTTGACAGGGCCATAGAGTATCTTAAAGAAAATTCATGCGGCAAGGCGTCATTCATATATCCCGGGTATTTTGATTCTATCGGCTCAAGCTTAGAATCTTCCTCCGATTTAAACGACAGCCGCATCCTGGGCAAGGCAGTTGATTTCGTGAATACAAATGATACTTATAAAAATGTGTTGAAGCACATATTGAAAAATGTTTTTATAGTCAAGGATCTTAAGGACGCGAGAGCCCTTCTGGATAATACAAAAGGCCCTCTAGGATGCAGGTTTATCACGCTTTCAGGCGAAGCGGTTGAAAATGGCTTTATAACAGGAGGCAGCTCCAAGAAAGAAGAGCTCGGCCTGATAAATAGAGACGCCAGGATCAGCGACATACGCCAGGCTACCCGAGAGCTGGAAACGCGTTCAATAAAGCTGGAAGAAGATAAGGCCGCAAAAGAAAAAGAAGAAGACGGGTTAAAGGCCAGGCTGGAGTCGCTTACAGCTGTGATAAGCGAAAAGGATATACTTTTCGCCAATGCCTCCAGCAATAAAACCAATATAGAGGAAAACATAAAAGGCGTAGGCGATGAAATATCCCTTGTGGCGCTTGAGATAGACGAAGTGAATTCTGAAATCCTTATTCTGAAACAGGAAGAGGAGTCTTCCTCGGCTACGCTGGCGCAGCTTGAAAACGAGGCAAAGGCTAACGAAGAAAGGTCGCATACCAGCGAAAGGCTCTTAATAGAATCCGCAAAAGAAAGAGAGCGGCTACTTGTGGAAATAGCAGAGGCAAGGACAGAGCTGGGCTCGCTGGAGAGTAAAAAAGAAGGCCTTTCAGGCACGTTGAAGATACTGGAATCATCCCTGAGTGAAGCCAGGAATAACGTAGAGTCCAGGAAGATCGAAATAGAGGGCTCTATTAAAAAAGTGGAGGAACTGGCCGCTGAAATGCAGGAACTGGAGAAAAATATAAGCGCATTATCCGGCGAAGCCTCTGGGAAGAATAAAGAATTGGGCGGAGTGGAGGCTGTGTATAACGATATAAATCTCAAAGCGGCGTCTTGCGAAACCAAATTAAAAGAGATAGATAAAGAGGTTAATGATATAAGGACCAGCATGCATTCTGTGGATTTGCAAAAGGCGGAATTGAATTACAGCATAGAAAATCTCACGCAGCGCGTAAGAGATGTTTACAAGACAGAGCTCGGGGAATTTCAGCTGGCCCAAGATTGGCAGTCAGTGGATAAAGCGGCCCTTAAAGCCGAGGTAGGCCAGATGCGCTCCCAGCTGGAAGCCATGGGCGCTGTAAACCTGGTGGCAATAGAGGAAAATAAAGAACTCCAGGACAGGTTTGTATTTCTGACGACACAGAGGGACGACCTTTTAAAGGCAAAGGACAGCCTGATGGAGGCGATTACCAAGATCAATAAAACCACAAAAGACCTTTTTATAGAAACATTTAACAGCATACAGGGAGAGTTCAGGAATTTCTTCAAGCTGCTTTTCGGGGGAGGGGACGGTGAGCTGGTGCTGCTGGACGATACCAATGTCCTCGAGTGCGGCATAGAGATAGCAGCCAGGCCTCCGGGCAAAAGGCTTCAGAACGTATCGCTTCTTTCAGGAGGCGAAAAAGCCCTCACCGCAGTAGCGCTCATATTCGCGATATTCAAAGTAAAGCCCAGCCCGTTCTGCGTCCTGGACGAGATAGACGCGCCTCTGGATGAATCAAACGTTGACAGGTTTTCCAGGAGCCTGGACATGTTCACGAAGACATCCCAATTCATCACCATCACCCACAACAAAAAGACCATTGATAAGGCGAATGTGATGTACGGCATAACCATGCAGCAGTCAGGCGTATCAAAGGTCGTCTCGGTCAAATTCTCGGATTCCAAAAAACAGGAAGCAGTGGAGAAAGCAGAACTATCTTGATACGTCATTGCGGGCCATAGTCTGTCATTGCGGGCCATAGTCTGTCATTGCGGGCCCTAGTCTGTCATTGCGAGGAGGCCGTAAGGCCGACGAAGCAATCTCTATGTATAAACAATACTATGTCTACATAATT
>Ga0210009_1002744_pt1 | contig 12310 bp, 9 predicted proteins | sample CryGeyCG2114_065_FD_185457 | JGI IMG/M metagenome (GOLD analysis project Ga0210009, IMG submission 185457) | Groundwater microbial communities from aquifer - Crystal Geyser CG12_big_fil_rev_8/21/14_0.65 (SPAdes) (version 2) | ecosystem: Environmental > Aquatic > Deep subsurface > Groundwater ... | reverse complement strand
GATTGGGCCATATGTAGCTTTGCTCGTTCGATTCGAGTTGTTGCGTCAGTTTATTGATAATAGCACCAACATTGGGAACGCCCCAGCCAAAAGCATTGTCGGGAGCGTTTGACCGGTTTCCTGCTGATCTGAAAAGAGCAATAATACTATCAGGAGCAAGCGTCGGTGATACCTGTAGCACAAGTGCCGCGCTTCCGGCAATCATGGGGGTCGCGTAAGAGGTTCCGGTGCCAAAATAATAGCCGCCACTTTGTGACGGCAGGTAAACCGTGGTACCCAGGGTCACCACATCCGGTTTTATCCGGCCGTCAGCCGTGGGACCTTGTCCCGAACTGCTCACAACATGCTGAGAACGATCCACGCCACCAACACTTAGCACGTGAGCACCGTCTGCCGGAGCCCAAAGACTGCTGATCCCGGGACCTTCGTTACCCATGGCGTTCACCACCAAAATCCCCCGCGTAGCGGCCAAATTGGTAGCCTGGGTTATAACGGTCGTGTTCCCGTCCAGTGCTGAAGTCGGGTAATTTTCACTGGAATTATCAAATTCCTTGTAAGCTAATGATGAGGAAATGACGTCCACGCCAAGTGCGTCAGCCCATTCAAGCGCTGCTACCCAGTTGTCTTCTTCTGCATGAGATTCACTCGCTGCATCCTCGGTACGCGCCAATAAAAATCGAGCGCCATAAGCTGCACCGATAAATTCACCCGGCAGATACCCTCCAATGAGTCCGGTACACGCCGTACCATGTCCTGAGTCTGTGCCATCCAAATTCGCCTCATGAGCCACAAAATCGTATCCGGCAATGACATCTATCTGGGAAAAAACGGGGTGGTTTAAATTGAATCCCGTATCGAATACACCGATCAGAACATTCTCTCCTGTCCAGCCTGCCGAATGAAGTGAATTGAGCCCAAGCATTTCATTTTGGGTCAGTGATTCACCGTAGTCGAGGTTCGTCATTTTTCCAAAAACCGGCGTCATCGGCGTTGATACGATCGGTGAGGAAATAGCCACTGGTTTGATTTTCAATACACATTCGAGCTGGCTGATTTGATTCAATTCCTGATCCGCCTCCGTATAAATACTGATCGCATTGAACCATCGCGAGCGCTGACGAATGGTTGCACCGCTCAATTCCACCTGATCCACATAGGGTTCGTAAACCGGAATCTCCAGCCAGGAATCATCCTGCCCCCGCAAAGCCAGGCGTCGCTCCGCCACCGGACTCAAACGGATCGGTTTCTGCAGTGAAATCGGACCTTTATTTTTAAAAAACACCCAATTGATTTGCGTGGTCTGTGCAGAAACCGATGTCACCAGGATTACCCCAGTAATCAGAGCTGATAATTTCCGGATTCGTTGAAATCTGAATCGAACCATCGGGTCACCGTGATTAATGACTAAACCATAACTGGCTTCATCCGGGCAGTGAAATGTCGCAAAACCGGTGCTTCGTAGGTCAATTCAAACCCCTTCAGATTCTCTCGGGCTTCGAAAATCTCAATGATGTTTTCACCCACATATTCCATCTGGGAATTGGTATAAACCCGCCGGGGGATGGCTAGCCGGACCAATTCCAGATCAGGATAACGAACGACGCCTGTTTCGGCATCTTTCTGAGCGAACATCAAACTTCCGATCTCCACCGCCCGAATTCCGGCATGGAGATAAAGCTCAACGATGAGGGCAATCCCCGGAAATTGGTTTTGAGGAATGTGTGGTAAAAATGATTTTGCATCCAAATACACGGCGTGCCCGCCGGTGGGTTTCAGGAATGGCACGCCCGCCTCTTCCAGACGATCACCCAAACGCGCCACCTGACTGATGCGATAGGCCAGATAATTTTCATCCAACACCTCTACCAGACCCCGGGCAATTGCTTCAAGGTCACGACCCGCCAAACCACCGTAGGTAGGGAAGCCTTCAATCAAGATCAGTCTGTTTGTCAGTTTTTGTGCCAAAGCATCGTCGTTCAGGGCAATGAAACCACCCATATTCACCAGACCGTCTTTTTTGGCGCTCATGGTACAGCCATCGGCATAGGAAAACATCTCGTTGGCAATTTCAAGAATGCTCTTGTCAGCGTAACCGGCTTCCCGCGTTTTGATAAACCAGGCATTTTCGGCAAAACGACAGGCATCCAGAAAAAATGGAATCCCGTGTTTTTTCAAAAGTTCGGAGGTCCCGCGAATATTGGCCATGGAGACCGGTTGCCCGCCCCCGGAGTTGTTGGTTATGGTTAGCATTCCCAACGGAATTTTCTCAGCCCCAACCTTTTCAATCAGTGCGGCCAACTTGGTTAGGTCGATATTTCCTTTGAAGGGCAGAATTTTATTCGGGTCTTTGGCCGCTTCATTGACCAGATCAATCGCCACACCGCCGTTGTACTCCACATTTGCCCGGGTGGTGTCAAAATGGCTGTTATTCGGAACCACCAACCCTTTGTGCAGAATGGTGGAAAACAGGAGATTTTCCGCCACGCGTCCCTGGTGTGTGGGGATCACATGTTTAAAGCCAAAAATGTCCCGGATGGTTCGCTCGAAATGGTAATAATTCCGGCTGCCGGCATAGGATTCATCACCCAGCATCATGCCAGCCCACTGATTATCGCTCATAGCGCTGGTGCCACTGTCGGTTAGCAGGTCGATATAAATTTTTTCGGCTGGAATATTAAAAACATTATAGCCGGCTTTCATCATTTCAGCTTCACGCTCTTCGCGGGTGGTACGACTGATGTGTTCAACAACTTTGATTTTAAATGGCTCTGGTGGGTATTTCATGCCCGGTTCAACTCCCTCTGATTTAGATTTTCCGGTGCTAAGATACAGTTTGAGTTTTGCAAAGGCCACGCCGGACATGTAACCCGGGTTACGATTTCTTTTCAGTTTTTAAAATGAATTTGCTTGGCCATTATCCATGAAAGATTTAGACTGTCGGTCGGAACCCAAACTGCATGAATGCTTATAAGGGCTGTTTCGACTGGTCGTAACTTGATGGGAAAAATGAACTATTTACACACACTCATGGGATTTTTGTTGATTGCCGGCGCTACCAATTTGATGGGAGAGACCTCAGCTTACCATTTGCTGACCTTCCCATTCAATACCCGCTCGGCAGCCATGGGGGGAACCTACGCCGGTACTGGCGATCGTCAATTCCAACTTTTTACCAATCCGGCTTCCGTAGCTCTGACCCAGAACCTGCAGGCACAAGCCGTTTCGGTGCCCCATTTGGCGGGCATCCAGGGCATCGGCTTGGGAGGCGTTCTCCCTATCGAGCGACACCGCTTTTTTGGTGAGGCTACCTATTTCAATTACGGGACTTTTGACCAAACCGATGAAACCAACACCGTTACCGGGACATTTGGATTTCACGAGCTCTACATCAGCGGTGGCTATGCCTGCGACATTCTACCCCATATCGCGCTGGGAGCCCGAACCGGACTATACTATATGGCTGCTGACAATGAATCCAGCCAGACTTGGGTTTCTTCAGTTGGCGGCATGTTTCACACCCGGGACGATTCCACAACGATTGGCATCGTTCTTATGAATTTTGGCACCGAAAATGGAGCAGATCAGCTTCCAACCACTTTGGCAATCGGTGGATCACAGCGCCTCATGTATTTGCCGGCAAGGGTCAATCTCGACGCCCAGATTAACCAACAAAACCGCTGGCGTGTCGCATTGGGCGGTGAACTCTTTGTGAATGATTATCTGACATTGCGGCTGGGGTTGAATTCCTACCGGTTTGACCTGCAAACCAATGTGTTGCGAACTGATTTTATCGCCGGTGGTACAGCGGGATTCGGGTTGACGATTAAGAATTTAGGTTTCGAATTCGCCATGCAGAGTTTTGGTGGAGCGGGAGTTGTTCAACAGATGTCAATTGCTTTTAATTTGTAAATCCATCCGACCGCGGAAAACGCCGATTACTACAAATCAAAAATAGCTTGCCGGAAGTTTTTCAGCGTGTCTCCCTGAGCTTTGCCTGTCCGGCTCTCGACGGATCGAAGGGTGCGCTGAATTAATTTTTTTGATTAGAATACTTCCCCTGAATTTGCTATTCAAAAATCATAAATTTTTCCCACCACTGCCGTCCTTCGACAGGCTCAGGAAGGCGGTTATGGTTGAAAATCAGTCCGCCTCCATGCCTTTGAAAACATCCACCGCGCTGGCAGCATTTGGCGCGTAACCATCAGCACCAATGGCCTCAGCAAACTCGCGACTAACCGGCGCACCGCCGATAATAATACGGACCTCATCCAAATCCGGCTCATGCCGAATGGCATCGATCACCGCCTTCATATTCTGCATCGTGGAGCTCAATAACGCTGAAAGTCCCACATATTTTGCCTGATTTGCCCGAACGGCCTCCACGAAATTCTGCGGCGACACATTCGTCCCCAGATCAATCACCTCAAATCCTGCCCCGGCAAGCATGATTTTCACCAGATTCTTGCCGATGTCGTGCATGTCCCCTTTCACGGTTCCAACCACGACTTTGCCGTGAGCTTTCTGACCCTCTTCCGATTCTTCCAGTAGTTTGGGCTTCAGGAAATCCACCGCTGACTTCATCGCCTGAGCGGATAACAGAACCTGAGGCAAATACATCTCGTTGCGACGAAACCGATCGCCCACAACAGCCATTCCCGCCATGAGCCCCTGGTTTAAAATTTCCCGCGCCGTAAAGCCACCCTCCAGCAGGGCGTCAACCTGTTTCGTGATCGTTCCGGTAGCGCCATTAATAACACTCTGGGCAATTTGGTCGAATGTCACCGTCGTCATGACTTACAGCTCCGTTTCAGTGACGGCACGATACATGGCCAGCACATTGTCCGGTTTACAATATTTGGTCACCACATTACTCGCGCTCAGGATAAATCCACCTTTTTTCCGGGAATTTTGAATCAGCTCCCGGGTTACCCGCCCCACCTCTTCCGGTGAACCCTGAGCCAACAAATTGATGTCTATATTTCCCATGAATGTCAACCGGTCGCCGTATTGCTGTTTCAGTTCCGGAATGTCCATGTTGGCGTTGGGATCGCAGCTTTGCAGACCGTCAATTCCACAGTCCAGCAAATCATCCATGAGTAAATGGAGGTCACCATCCGAGTGCATGATCACGGGCAATCCCAGGTCGTGAATGGCACTGACCTGTTTTTTCAGTAACGGAAAATAATCCTGTCGCAGATAGTTGGGATCCACGAAGGGACCACTGTTATAAGCCAGATCATCGGCGATTAAAATACCATCCGCACCGGCAGCGGCAGCGATTCTGGCGAAGCCGATATTGGTTTCGATGAGTTTTTCATAATAGCCGCGCATGACGATCGGTTCCAAAACGGTCCACATCATAAATTTCTCAAATCCCAGCAACTCATAACCCAGATCGAATCCGGCGTTGGTGGTGGCCATGACGAAAAAGTCAGTCTCCTGTTTCCACCGGGCAATGGCGTCACCGGAAAATGTCCTCCAGTCCGGCGGCTCCCATTTTTCCAGATCTTCCGGCGTTTCAGCAATGGGTTTGACCAACTGCTGGGTCGCTTCCGGTGGGTTGGTCACTTCCGAACCCCAGAAATTCCGATAAACCGGCGTGCCCCAATCCGGATGCGTACCCACCAATTGATCTGGGACCGGCGACAAAGCCCTGGCGCCAATGATGTCGGCTCTCAATGTTTCACGCAGCAGTTTGTGGTTGTGATAATAACCGTCGTCATCCGTGCGGTAGGCATCACCGATAATCGCCTGAACGAATTCTTCCACGTACCCGCCACCGATTTCACCCACAGGCACGCGATTGGTTGGCTGGTGATTCAGCGCTGCGTTTACCCGTTCACGGCTGGTCATTGACATTGCAAAAGTCTCTTTCTGATTGAGTGGCGCATTCTAATCTACAAGTGCGTGGTCAAGTGAATCGTTTTCTTGGGTTCAAAGATTAGCTCTAGTGTGTCACCCTGAACTTGTTTCAGGGTCTATTAAGGGGGTCAAGATTCCGAAACAAGTTCGGAATGACCATATCCCACAGGCATTGTCACACCTCGACCGCCACATATCTCAGGGCAGCAAGATCATTTCGAATACGATCTCAGCAATTCAATCTCTTCCGGCCAAATTTCCGGATTCGGGGTTTCCAGAATCAGGGGAATGCCATTCAGGCGCTGATCCTTCATAATCAATTTGAACGCATCCAACCCGATGTGACCCTTACCCAGAGACTCATGACGATCCACCCGGCTGCCGAAGGGTTTCTTGGCGTCATTGAGATGCATCGCCCGGAGATATTTGAAGCCGACGATCTGATCGAACCGCTGCATCAGCAAGGCAAAATCCATTTCCATCCGAAAGTCATATCCGGCGGCAAAGGTATGACAGGTATCGATACAAACCCCAACCCGGGATTTATCCTCAACCTGGTCAATGATCTCCGCCAAATGTTCGAAACGAAATCCGAGATTGGTACCCTGGCCGGCCGTATTTTCGATGACAGCGGTAACGCCCGTAGTTTTTTCTAATGTGCGATTCACTGAATGGGCGATATGGGTCAGACATTCCAATTCACTGATCTGGTTCAGATGACTACCCGGATGGAAATTTAACAGCGTCAAACCCAGTTGTTCACAACGCTGCATCTCGTCCAGAAAAGCCTGGAACGATTGATCGCGGTTTTCGGCTACCGGATGACCCAGATTGATCAAATAACTGTCGTGGGGCAGGATTTGATCGGCGGTAAATCCGAGTTCTTCGCAATTTTTCCGGAACTTGTCAATATTTTCGGATGTCAGCGGTTTTGAGGTCCACTGTCGCTGATTCCGGGTAAAGAGTGCGAAGGCTGTCGCGCCGATTTCACGGGCATTGAGTGGCGCATTTTCAACACCACCGCTGGCGCTCACATGAGCGCCGATAAATTTTCTGTGCTGTTGTATTCCCCCGGACGTTGGTGTTCCGATAGGACTACTCCTCTTTTTTGGTTTCAGCTTCAGAATCATCCGCTTTTTCTTCGGATTTTTCCTCTTTTTTCGGCGGGTCTGGTTTTTTGAGCTCATCCAGATAATTGAGTTTGAGCTGACTCAGGGTGGATGCTAAAAATTTCTCGGATTCCTTTTCCAGATTGCCCTTGGACTTATCTGCCATGGCATCAATAATGTCAATCGTCAGTGAAGCGGCTTCCATGTTGCGCTCAACTTTACCGGACATGGGATCGGGGAGTTTCCCCAGTTGAATCCAGGCGGAACTGGTCAGTTGGTTTACCAATAACATGAATAAATCATCTTTTGAAAATTTTGGTTCAGACATCGTGTGGAAATCCTCCTGTGTTTCAATTCAAGTTTCATCGTGATAGTATAATCATTTCAGGCGGGGAAGTACCAGTGAGATGGTGAGACAAACTAACCACAGATTACACAGATAGCACAGATTAAGAAAAGAAGATGAACCGTTTTTTAAGGAGCTTTCACTTTGCTCAACGGGACTTCCAAGGCCAGTCACGAAGGAAGAATTTTCCCGGGCTGTTTTTCTGTGAAATCCGTGTAATCTGTGGTTAACGCTTTCTTACCCTATCTTCGCAAATCCCAGCAAATCATTGAATTCCGTCATAACCACATGACGCAAACCGGCGTGGTGATCCTTTCGGAGTTGGGGGTCGTTTTCCACCACGGCAAAGGCGGCTTTGCGGGCCTCTTGCAATATGTCGGCGTCCTCAATTAAATCCGCCAGTTTCAGATTCGGCAGCCCGTGCTGGCGCGTCCCGAACAGATCGCCCGCACCACGGATTTTCAGGTCCTCTTCCGCGATTTTAAACCCATCGCTGGTCTTCACCATGATCTCCAACCGGTGTGTTGACTCCGGATTGGGTTTGCGCTGCAACAGCACACACACGCTGCGATGTTTCCCGCGACCAATCCGACCTCGCAACTGATGCAACTGCGTCAAGCCAAACCGCTCGGCATTCTCAATCACCATCACCGTGGCATTGGGATAGTCAATACCGACTTCAATCACGGTTGTGCTGACCATAATTTGTGTTTCGTTTTTCGCGAAGGAAGCCATCACTGCATCCTTTTCAGTCGAAGTCATTCGTCCATGCAATAACGCCAGTGTGAATTCCGGGAAAACAGATTTGCTGAGATATTCAAAACCTTTCGTCGCTGCTTCCAGATCGATTTTCTCCGACTCCTCGATCAGCGGATAGACCACAAACGCCTGTCGTCCGGTTTCAACCTCTTGCCTGATGAAATCATAGACCGTCCGCAATTTGGCAACATCCACCAGGCGAGTGATTATGGGCTGGCGATTCTTGGGCATTTCATCCAGAATAGACACTGACAAATCCCCATAAACCGTCATGGATAATGTCCTTGGAATGGGCGTGGCAGTCATCACCAGCACATCCGCATCTTCCGCTTTTTCGATGAGATCACCACGCTGTACCACACCGAACCGGTGTTGTTCGTCGATTATCGCCAATTGCAGGTTCTTGAATGTCACCTTGCCCTGAATGAGCGCGTGGGTGCCGATTGCCAATTGATAATAACCAGCCTTTAATGCTTTATAAATTTCCTTCTTTTGAGCGGCCGTATTTGAACCGGTGAGCAGGACGGGTCGAATTTGAGTCCCTTCGAAAAATTTCACCGCAACCTGATAATGCTGCTCCGCCAGGATTTCCGTGGGCGCCATCAATGCAGTCTGGTAACCATTACCTGCCGTGATCGCCGCAGCAAGGAGACTCACCACCGTCTTACCCGAACCCACATCGCCTTGTAATAAGCGGTTCATTGGGTGGGGTGATTTCAAGTCATTCCAAATTTCATGCATCACGCGTTTTTGGGCATCCGTCAGGTCGTAGGGCAGTAATTTGTATTGCGATTCCAAGATGTCACCGGGTTGTTCGTAGCGATTGCGTTTGGTTTTACGCACCACCGCGCTGGAACGCAATGCCAACAACAGTTGCATAAAAAACAGTTCGTCGAATTTCAACCGGTCACGCCCGGCTTCCAGATGCTCCAGCGAATCCGGAAAGTGCGCCTGCTCCAAGGCTGCATAGCGCGGCAGCAGATGATATTCGCGCAACACATTATCCGGCAGGGGTTCCGGCACGATCCTGGGTAATTCGGACATGAGTGGTTTCAATACCCGCCGAAATCCTCGGCTGTCCAATCCCACCGACTGCAGCGCCTGCGTCGAGGGGTACAGCGGCATAATCATTCCGGTGTTGATGGGGTTGGATTTGTCGTCCGAGAGAATGTCGAAATCTGGATGGGAAATTTGCAGTCCACCGTAGAAATCAATCTTGCCACTCACGGCCACGACATCGTCCTTGTTGAACCGATCGGCCAGCCACTGAGCGCCATTGAACCAGCGGCAGGTGAGGAATCCGGTATCGTCTGTGAGCACCATTTGAAAATAGGGACGACGCTTACCGTGGACCATTTTCGCACCGGTGACGCGCCCGACTGCCGTGGTCTCCTCGCCAATTTTCAGGTCTTTCATCAAAACGATATTTGAACGATCCAAATAGCGACGCGGAACATGATAAATGAGCTGCCCCAAGGTTTTCACGCCGATCTGAAATAACGCCTTGGCCCGGCGCTCACCGATTCCTTTCACAAATTTGACATCATCGTTCCAATTCATGTCGTTTGGCTCAGCGGAGATCGCGCTCCAGCGTGTAGGTGATGGTTTTTTCCGACTTCGGTGCCAGGGTGATATTGAATTCAATGCTCTTTGCGCTACGTTTGTGGAATGGGTCGGTGTGATCCTTGATTTCCCATTCGCCATAAGCCCAGAAATTCTCAACCACCGTAATGGGTGCGGACTCTTTGTCCATTCGATTTTTCAGGGTGATTTCAACGGTTTCCCGGTGGAATTTTTCGCGTTTCGATTCCCGGTTCGTGACGACTCGCGTGCCCTTCACGTCAAAAGCCTCCCCCAGGGTTAATGTCACATCATCGTCCACCGAAGTATGATCTAACTTGTCCTCTCCCACCAATTCCAACGCACCGTCCGTGTCGCGTTTGAATACACGCACAATGCCTGCCGGCAATGGTTCACCAATCCCGGATGCCTTGTCGTTTTTAAATTTCACCCGCACATCCAGGTTAGATTCCTGTTCGTTGCCATTCTCATAATAATAGCGCTTTTCGACCCGGGCATCTTTCGGTTGGAGCCATTGGATCTGCTTCTCCTCTTTATCGGCGATGGTGACCGGATAGTTCACCTCATAAATGTGGTAATCGAAAAATTTGCGCTCTTCAACGAGCTTTTTCGGCATGGCGCGCATGGACTGGACACGAACTTCGCTTCCAAATGCAAACTGGGGAGACTCTTGGGCGCGGTGAAGTGTGCCGGCTACCAGTTTCAATTTGGCATCCTGATAGGCCGCACCGGAAAAATTATTCAGATCAATCCAGGAACTCAAATTGAGGTTGTCTTCCTTGTCATTCAACGTGGCCACATATTCGGCTTTCCATGTCAAGCCATTCGTCAGATAACTCAAATCCATCGAATAGTTACCGGATTTAGACGATTCCACCAGCCAGGACAACGTGGGCTTGACATATAGGCGATCCTGGGGTTCGGGACATTTGATATTGGCGACAAAAAGGCGTTGGATGACTTCCGTGCCACTGCGGGTTTTCAGGATAATGACGCTGCCGTTGTAACTCAGCAGACTTCCGGTGACTTTTTCGCCATTTTGCAGAACGACTTCGACATTGGCTTCCAGATATTTTTTCAGCAGTTGATCCTGATTCACCAGATCGTAGCGATAATTCTGTTCGATAATGCGGATACCGGTATTGTTTTGCACAGGGGATAATTTCACCGTGGTGGGGATCAAACTGGAGGCGACATCAGTGAGCTCGATGGAGGAGACACCTTTGGTGAGGTCGCGCTGAAGCTGGGTTTTCACCAGCCCCTGACCGTCGTTATAAACGGTGATGCGGAGCTCTTTTTCGGCCTGGGCGCTGAGTGTGGTGATGAGTAGTATGGTTGGAATGGTGAATTTTATAACGCGCAGCATGGTCATGTCCTCCTGAAAATTGGTGAACGATAAATTACGCGGGAGCGGGGACGGCTCAAGGGGGATTGTGGGTGGATTCTTTCGTCCCTTGCGGGACTTCGCTGGCATCTGTGGTTTCTCATCTCCCGGCCCTACCCCGTAGGGATCCCGATGGGAAAAGACCGGGCTATACTCTTTCGTCCCTGTAGGACTTTTTTGACCGATGCAATTGCCTTTGGTAATCTCCATCAACTTCAGACATCCCGGCAGGGATGGACAGCGCTTAGCCCACCAATTTATTGGTGGGAATTCGAAAACAGAAAACCAGGTAAGTCCCGTAGGGACGACACACAACCTCTATCGTTTTGGGAATGATCTTAATTGCTTATACTTCCATCGTCGCCAGCATATTCACCCAGAGGGAGTCAGATGATAAACACCAAAATCCTTTCCTTTTTGATCGTGACCTTGGTTCTGCTCATCGTCGCCTGTTCTGAAACACCCTCAACCACTCACCGCCTCTATGACCATGGCGGCATTATCCGCACCGACACCACCCAAAAAATTATCACGCTGGTTTTTACCGGTGGCGATTACGCCGATGGCGGGACGGTAATTCTGGCAACGCTGAATTTCCGTGGCATCAAGGGTGCTTTTTTCTTCACCGGTGAATTCTACCGCAATCCGGCGTTCTCAGGTCTCATCCACGACCTTAAAAAACACGGTCATTACCTGGGCGCGCACTCGGATGAGCATTTATTGTATTGCGACTGGACTCAGCGCGATTCTACACTGGTGACGCGGACGGAATTCAGGGAAGATGTGGATAACAACTACGCCGAGATGGCCCGCTTTGGCATTCGTAAACAAGAAGCGCCTTGGTTTTTACCCGCTTTTGAATGGTACAATGACACGATTGCTGCGTGGACCAATGAGCTGGGGTTAACGCTGGTTAATTTCTCACCCGGCACCTATTCCAATGCCGATTACACCACGCCGGATATGGGAAAACGCTACCTGGACAGCGAAACCATTTTTCAGCGGATATTGGATTATGAAGCTCGACAAGGACTCAATGGCTTTTTGCTGTTAACCCATATTGGCACCGATCCCCGCCGGACGGACAAGTTTTACCCTCGGCTGGATGGTTTGATTGTGGAACTGAAAAAGCGTGGGTACCGGTTTGTGTCTTTACCGGATGCGATGGGGGATATTCACCACCAAGACACCAAGGGCACCAAGTTTTTTTGAAACCACAGATTACCCTGTAGAGATTCTCCAAGGACTCTTTCGGACGGCTGGGCCAGC
>Ga0210009_1002742_pt1 | contig 12314 bp, 8 predicted proteins | sample CryGeyCG2114_065_FD_185457 | JGI IMG/M metagenome (GOLD analysis project Ga0210009, IMG submission 185457) | Groundwater microbial communities from aquifer - Crystal Geyser CG12_big_fil_rev_8/21/14_0.65 (SPAdes) (version 2) | ecosystem: Environmental > Aquatic > Deep subsurface > Groundwater ... | reverse complement strand
CGTTGCGTGCACCTGCGGCCCCCTGTGAAATGAAATCCCGCACGACGCGTCCTTCGCCATCGGTCACCGTAAGCCGAACGCTCCCGGCAAAGCCTTCGGGCAGGTAGTAGTCGATGCGGGCGCCCGGGCCGACGTATTCGGGGTCCGCAGGGCCTCCCGACCGGGCGCCCCACCGTCCGCGAATGGCTGTCGCCGGCTGGAACAGATGCGGCTGCCCCTGCCAGGCCCGCCTTTCCCGCCGCATCACAGCCCATTCGCGGACGCTCGAAAGGTCGGTATACACCCAGAACCCACGCCCCATCGTGGAGACCACCAGGTCGGCCGCCGTCCCGTCGCCGCCCGTCGCGGCACCTTCGACCACGCGGAGATCCGTGATCGGGGTCGAAGGCAAATCAAACTGGAACGTCTGCCACGACTGGCCCGCATTGGTCGACACCCACACGCCGTAATCGGTGCCCGCGTAGAGCAGGCCGGCCACCTGCGGATCTTCCCGCAGCACGCGCGCCGGATGGTGACCCGGAATGCCCTCCGTGATCCGCTCCCACGTGGCGCCATAATCGGTCGTCCGGTAGAAGTAGGGCGTAAAATCGTTCAGCAGATACCGGTATCCGGCCATGTAGGCTGTGCCCGGACTGTGCGCCGACGGCTCCAGGCTGTTGATCCGGCCCTCGGCCGGCATGTCCGCTGGCGTCACGTCGGTCCAGGTCTCTCCTCCGTTGCGCGTCACATGCACCGGTCCGTCGTTCGAACCCGCCCAGATCACGCCCGGCTCGAGCGCCGATTCCTCAATGGCATAAAGCACCGAATAATGCTCCTCGCCCGTCCCATCCCGCGTGATCGGGCCACCGGACACAACCTGGCGCTCGGGCCGGAAAGCTGTCAGATCGGGCGAAATCTGCTCCCAGGTCACGCCGCCGTCCACCGTCCGGTGCACGTACTGCGAACCATAATAGACGACATCCGGGTCATGGGGCGAGACCTCGATGGGCACCACGCGCTGGAACCGGTACGGCAAGTCCGCCGGATTCCGGCTGTAGAGGTTCCACGCGCCCACGTAGTACTGCTTCTCCTGGCCCGTGCGCGTGTTGTACACGCCGAAACGCCCCTTGCAGTTGGCGTAGACGATATCCGGATCGCCGGGCTTTGGAACCACCGGCCCTGTTTCGCATCCCCCCACAGATTCCCAGTACGCCTGGTAGCCTCCCTGGCGGGAACCGGCCGGATTGGACGGCACCCGGATGGTCGAGTTGTCCTGCTGACCCGAATAGAGCCAGTACGGGAAGCGGTCGTCGACGTCTACCGAATACAGCTCGGCCGTCGCCTGGTTGTCCTGTGGCGACCAAGTGCGGCCGCCGTTGAGCGTCACGTTCACGCCCCCGTCGTTCGCCTGGATGTAGATTTCCGGGTTGTCCGGGTTGATCCACATGTCGTGATTGTCCCCGTGCGGCGTCGAAATCCGCGTCCACGTCCGGCCGCCGTCGTCCGAGCGGTGAAAACCAAGGTTGTTCACATAGACCCGGTCGGGATGGACCGGATCGGCATCCACGTTCGTGTAATAGAACGGGCGCGTCATCAGAAAGCCCTCGTTCGAGACCAGGTGCCACGATGCGCCGTGGTCGTTCGAGCGGTAAAGTCCCTCCACCTCCGGGCGCGCCTCGACAAGCGCATACACGCGCCCCGGATCGGCCGGCGTCACGGCAAAATCGATCTTGCCGATCAGGTCGGTCGGCAGTCCTTCCGTGCTCTTTGTCCACGTCGCGCCGGCATCCCGCGTCACGTAGATCCCGTTCTCGGCGCCGTCATCTCCCGAAACAATGGTCCACGGGTCGCGACGGGCGTGCCAGAAGGCGGCGTACACCTCGTCCGGATTGGCCGTATTGAGTTCAAGGTCTATGGCGCCCGTCTCATTGCTTACATGAAACATGCGCTGCCACGACACCCCGCCATTGACCGTCCGGTAGACGCCCCGCTCCGGGCTCGGCCCGAAGGGCGATCCGAGCGCCGCCACCCAGACCACGTCCGGATTGGTCGGATGCACCACGACGGCGCCGATCTGCCCGGCACCGCTCAGCCCCACATGCGCCCACGTGCGCCCGGCATCGGTCGACTTGTACATGCCGCGCCCGATGATCACATTGCTCCGCAGCCCATCCGATCCCGTACCCACATAGATGACATCAGGATTGGCATCGGCCACATCAATACTGCCGATCGACGGACTTTCGAAGTATCCATCCGAAATATTGTACCACGACTGCCCGGCGTCGGTCGTTTTCCACATGCCACCCCCGGTCGATCCCATATAGAACGTATGCGGATGCGAGGCGTGGCCCGCCACCGCCGTCACGCGTCCGCCCCTGGACGGCCCTGCGTAGCGCCAGTCGCCGTCCACGAACAGTCTTTCGGGAGATGCGGCGGCCGAGCCTGCACCATCACCTCCGCCCATGGACTGGGCGGAGGCCTCCGAAGGGGCTAAAACATACAAAAATAAATATATACAAAAAGTTAAGCGGGAAAATACGTTCATGATGGGGCGGTACGGTCAGTAGGAGCGAAGTAGTCGCCACCATATTAACCGAGCCCGTGCTGCATTTCAACGAAGAGCGAAAATTGTCCCAGAGTTGAATACGAACCTGGCGAGCCTGAACGCATTTGCCGTGTAAGTACATTGTAACTCCTTTACAAGTGGTTTCATGACGGTCAAAACGCGAATAATCCGAATTGGCAACTCTCAGGGCATCCGCATCCCGAAACTGCTGATGGAGCAGAGTGGCATAACGGGCGAAGTCGAACTGGAAATCGAAGACAACGCGATCCGTATACGGGCCGCCGAGGATCCTCGCCGCGGCTGGGCCGATGCATTCGAGTCCATGGCCCAACATGGCGATGACGCAATGATTGATCCAGAACTTCCTGATACCGACTGGGATCGCGAGGAGTGGCAATAGTAGCATCCCGAAGGCGTACGGCCAAACGATTCGATGTGTATTTGGTCGAACTCAATCCAACGCGTGGGAGCGAGATACGGAAAACCAGACCCTGTCTGGTGATATCGCCAGATGAAATGAACAAGTCGATCCGCACGGTCATTGTTGCCCCGATGACTGCAAAAGGGCGTCCATACCCGACGCGCGTGGCGTGTACGTTTCAGGGCAAAACCGGACACGTTGTATTGGACCAGATTCGAACCGTGGACGGTTCACGTTTGACCAGGCGCCTTGGACGCATAGACAAATCGACCCGGGAAGGCGTTTTGATTACGCTGGAAAAGCTGTTTGCACCATAAAAAACATCGTATACGCACTTGCGCAGCGATTCGAGCAGTACGTATTTCGCATTTTCGGTTCGGCTCATAACAGGATCATAAAAGGATCACCCGCGGCTCATGTCCGAGGCTGACGACGGGACCTATGTTGGTCCCGACACGAAATCCGAACGGACATGCACACCAATCAGCCATCGCAGGACACGCACGTGAAGGGATGGGTCCATCTGCTCGTAGCCGGACTCATACTCGCCGTCGGCCTATTGCTCCTGGCCTTCATGATTGTGGTCGAAGACGAGCCTGGAGCCCTGCCGCTGGCAATGGTCCTCCTGGGATCGACGTGGCTGTTCCTCCTGCTCCGGAAACAACGAAAAAAATGACATTGAATACACCCTCTTCTTCACGCAAGCTCCGCCTGACAAGGCGGCTCAGAACGGGATACTGGATTGGTGCCGGCCTCGTCCTGCTCACGCCTCTTGTTGCCATGCAGTTCGATACGGGCGTCGACTGGGGCCCAGCCGACTTTGTGCTTTTTGCATTCATGCTGGCCGGCGCCGGGGGGCTTCTTGAGTTGGCCGTCCGGCTGTCGGACGATCTGGCATACCTGGCCGGAGCATCGATGGCCATCGGGACGGGATTCCTGCTCATCTGGGCCAATCTCGCTGTCGGTCTCATGGGCAGTGAGGACAATCCGCTCAACCTGCTCTACATCGGAGTTCTCGCGACCGGCTTCCTGGGAGCCATTTTTGCCCGATTTACGGCCCGTGGCCTTATGCGGACGTTGTTTGCCATGACGGCCGTTGTCGTCTTGATTGCAGCTGCGGCACTCTATATCGAATGGGGTCGTCCGGGCAGCGAGCCTGTGGAGATCATTGCCGTGAATGCCGTCCTGGCCACGCTGTTCACCGGAGCCGGCGGTATGTTCCGCATGGCCTCAGTCGAATCAACGTGCCCGGAGTGTCCCTGACCAGACCAGGGCTGCCGCAAGACCGGCACCAAAAATGAGGCCTTCCACGCTGCCCAGAAAGACCTGCGTGGCCAGGCCGAATTCCAACTCGCCGAAAAACCGGCCAAGCGCATCGAGCTCCAGTCGGGATGTGGCGAACGAACGCGCCACAAGCTCAAGACTTCCCCCAAGCAGGCGCCCCCCGGCAAGCGGAATCATGATGCCTGCTGCAGCGGCACACAGTGCCGTGCTGACCACGGGTTTCCAGCGTACGGTAGCCGTCGTGCCGCCTCCGACCATGAGGCCCGTACCAATGGCCGCTCCGAGCACGGCGCCCTCAAGCCCACCCGTAATGCCCGCAGGCGCCAGACCGAGCAGCAGGTTGAAAGCATCTACCCCCAGCAGTTTGGTTCCCGTACCGACGAGCATACCGCCCAAGGCAGCACCCGCAATGGTCCAGACCCGTGCTCCGGGAGCCAGATAGCGTGCCGCCGCCCAACCGAGACTGACTCCAAATCCTCCGAGAATGCCAACGAATGCGGTGAGTGCCATCATGACAACCAGAATGGACAATGTCCCGAGCGCTCCGGGGCCAGGTGAATGCGCAAGGGCGAACCCATAGAACACCCCCCCGATGAGACCGGCCAGCCCCCCACCGGCCGTACCCGAGAGGGTTTCCAGAACCACCCCGCGTACGGACTCCCGCCATTTTGACTCCCGCCGTACGGTCTCCTGCCCCATGACCAGCGGGGCGTCGGCGACATCGGCGGACATGCCTTTCTTCACATCGCCAATGAACCGGTACCCGTGGCGCGGCACGGTCTCCACGAACCGGGGTGCCGATGAATCGTCATCGAGTACCTTGCGGATGTCTTTGATGCACTGCGTGAGCGCACTGTCGCTCACGACGACATCTCCCCAGACTTCCTCAAAAAACTGCTCCTTCCGCACCAGTTTGCCGTGGTTCTCCAGGAGCAGGGCCAGCGCGTCGAAATACCGAGCATTGAGCACGAGGCGTTCCGTTCCGCGCCTCAGCTCCCGGCTGTCCACATCGAATGTGTAATCAGAAAAGTGGTATGTTCGGCCGCTTATTTCCATTGTGCTCTTTGCATGCCGCAACGTATTCATGACCATCGCTTCATGACCATTGCGTCGTACGCCCAAGTGAAAGTACTTCAGGAAATAATCACGCTCACGGTATTCGTGCCATTCGCCTGAAAGTGCGTTGAAGGAGCTTGGCGCCGCCTGGTTCGTGTTCTGTTCAAAATTCGGTTGAAGTCCGGTCTTCAGACATCACACGGGAGAACCCCTGCCGCTCTGCGCGTATCAAGGGTACATCATTCAACCACCCACACGCAACGCATACAGTCTCCATGAGTGAAAACGGAAAGTGCCCGGTATCGGGCGGCATGGCCTCCCATCGGTTCAGCGGAACCAGCAACCGCGACTGGTGGCCCAACCAGCTCAACCTGGCCATCCTGCGCCAGCACAATGAACGTGTGAATCCGCTCGGGCCCGACTTCAGCTACGCGGACGAGTTCGAGAAACTGGACTACACTGCGCTCAAAAAAGATCTGCACGCCCTGATGACCGACAGTCAGGAGTGGTGGCCTGCCGACTACGGGCATTATGGTGGGCTTTTCATCCGCATGGCGTGGCACAGCGCTGGCACGTACCGCACGGCCGATGGCCGCGGCGGCGGCGCATCGGGATCGCAGCGGTTCGCTCCGCTGAACTCCTGGCCCGACAACGGCAACCTGGACAAGGCCCGTCGCCTGCTCTGGCCCATCAAGCAGAAGTACGGCAACCGGATTTCCTGGGCCGATCTCATGCTTCTGGCCGGTAACGTGGCGCTCGAATCCATGGGACTCAAGACCTACGGCTTCGGTGGCGGCCGCGAAGACATCTGGCATCCTGAAGAAGACATTTACTGGGGCAAGGAGGCCGAGTGGCTCGGCGACAAACGCTACACGGGTGACCGCGAACTGGAAACGCCCCTGGCTGCTGTGCAGATGGGTCTCATCTATGTCAATCCGGAAGGTCCGAATGGCGACCCTGATCCGGTGAAATCTGGCCAGGACATCCGCGAAACGTTCAAGCGCATGGCCATGAACGACTATGAAACCGTCGCCCTGACGGCGGGCGGCCATACGTTCGGAAAGGCGCACGGCGCAGGCCCGGACAGCCATGTGGGCCGTGAGCCCGAAGGTGCGCCGCTCGAGGCGCAGGGGCTCGGCTGGCTGAGCACATTCAAGAGTGGAAAGGGTCGCGACGCGATCACAAGTGGCCTTGAGGGCGCTTGGACGCCGACGCCCACCGCGTGGGACATGACCTATTTCGATGTCCTGTTCCGGTACGAATGGGAGCTCACCAAAAGTCCTGCCGGCGCATACCAATGGACGCCCAAAGACCTGAAGGAAGAGGACATGGCGCCCAACCCGGAAGATCCGTCCAAAAAAGTGCCCATCATGATGTCGACCGCCGACATGGCCATGCGGTACGATCCGGAGTACGAGAAAATTTCCCGTCACTTCCATCAGAACCCGGAAGAATTCGCCGACGCCTTCGCCCGTGCCTGGTTCAAACTCACGCACCGCGACATGGGCCCGAAATCCCGCTATCTCGGTCCGGAAGTACCTGGGGAGGACCTGATCTGGCAGGACCCCGTCCCGGCCGTGACACATGAACTCATCGACAGTGAAGACATTGCGGGTCTGAAGGAAACCATTCTCGACTCCGGTCTCTCGACGCGCGAACTGGTGAAGGCCGCCTGGGCGAGCGCATCGACCTACCGGGACTCCGACAAACGGGGCGGAGCCAACGGTGCCCGTGTCCGACTTGCGCCCCAGAAGGACTGGGAGGTGAACGAGCCGGCGAGGCTCGCCGCCACGCTGTCAACGCTCGAAGGCATTCAGCATGCGTTCAACGACTCGCAGGACGGAGACAAGCGCGTCTCCCTGGCCGACCTGATTGTTCTCGGGGGATGCGCCGCAGTCGAGCAGGCCGCAAGCCAGGCAGGACAGGATATCACCGTTCCATTCACGCCCGGCCGCACGGATGCAACCGATGAGCAGACCGACGCTGAGAGCTTCGAGGTGCTTGAGCCCATGGCCGACGGGTTCCGCAACTACGAGAAGACGCAGTACACGCTGCGCGCGGAAGAGCTGCTCGTGGACAAGGCCCAACTGCTTTCGCTGACGGCACCGGAGATGACGGTGCTCGTGGGCGGCATGCGGGCGCTTGGCGCCACGTATGGCGATGCAGGGCACGGTGTGTTCACCGATGAGCCGGGCACGCTGACGAATGACTTCTTTGTCAATCTGCTCAACATGGACACCGTCTGGCAGCCCGTTGATGGCAACGGAAAGGGTGAGGCCCGGACGTTTGAGGGCCGGGACCGCGCGACAGGCAAGGTCAAATGGACCGGCACGCGGGTCGACCTCGTATTCGGGTCCAACTCGGAGCTGCGCGCACTCGCCGAAGTCTACGCCCAGGACAGTGCCGCGGAGAAGTTCACACGCGACTTCGTGGCAGCCTGGACCAAGGTCATGGACGCCGACCGGTTCGACGTCCGGTAGATGTGGGGGTCGGGAAACCGGAACCCGGCACGAGCTCCGGCCAGGGCGGCGGATCCGGCCAGTGCCTGGGGTCCTCTTCAATGAGATCCATCAGGTGCTGGACGGCCGCCTCCAGCTGGGCGTCGTCGCCATGCCACGTCGCGTGCGGCGGATTGTCGACTACCATGTCAGGAACGAATCCCCATCCCTCTATGAGCCACTCACCGTCAGCGAACACGCCAGTCTCCGACGCCCGCGTCACACCACCGTCCACCTGTCTGTTGGAGCTCGAAAGCCATACCTCCCCACCCCAGGTCCTCACCCCGATCGATGCGCCGAGCCCCAGTCGCCGGAATCCGTCGGCCACGGCTTCGCCGTCGGACGCCGTGCGCTCATCGACCAGGATGACCAGGTGACCTCCGAAACTGTACTGCATGTTCGGATAGAGTACGCCCTCCGAGCGGGGCTTGAACCAGGCCCAGGGCCTGCGCAGCAGCTGCGTCAGGATCCAGGAATCGATGTTGCCTCCGTTGTTGTGCCTTACATCAATGATCATGCCGTGCCGGTCAAGCTGTGAATAGAACTCGCGGCTGAACTGACCGGCATCGCTGCGGCCCATGGCCCGCAGGTGTACGTAGCCGACAGATCCACCGGAGAGGCGGTCGGCCTCGAGCCGGCGCGTATACTCCCACTCGTGATAGCGCAGGTCGAATTCGTCGCGGCCACTGATGGCGCGCACAACCACATCGCGCTCCTCCCCCCGGGAATCCCGGATACGGAGCCGCACCTGTTTTCCGGCCTGCTCGAGAAGCAGCGCCCCGAGGGCGGGGGCCTCCGCCGCAGGCTGTCCGTTGATCGCCAGGACCACGCTCCCTTCATCGACATTGGCGTCGGGATGGGACAGCGGCGAGCGGAATTCCGGCAAATCCGGATCGTGCACAAGCCGGCGCACCAGACGGAATCCGCCGGTGTCCGGGTCGCGCTCAAAATCCCCTCCGAGGGCCGCCGGAGCTGCCGTGTTCTCGCCGCGCCGCGCATCTCCCCCTCCGGCATTGGAATGCAGCAGGCTGAGTTCGGAGACGAGCATGCCCTGCAGATCGGCGAGCGCCTCGCGCGATGCGACCCGCGGGAGCAGTGGTGCATATTTTTCGCGCATGGCCTCCCAGTCGACGCCGCCCATTCCCGGATCCCAGAAGTAGTCCCGGTGCAGCCGCCACATGTCCCTGTAGATCTGGTTCCATTCGGCGCGCTTGTCCACGGCAAATGCCCAGTCTTCGAGGTGAACCTTGTTGTCGCCATCGAGCTTCGGGGCGCTGCTTGCCGATGCGGCGATCACGTGAAACGCCTCGCCCTTTCGAACCAGGATTTTCTTTCCATCGCCCGAGAGCTCAAAGCCTGAGCCCGATTCGACGAGCGTAATCGGCTCCGCCCCATGTTTCATGTCAAGCGCCATCAGGTTCCCGTCCGACGTATCCCGGTAGAGCAAACGGTTCTCCGTGACGCCCACGAGCGCCCACGATCCGGCCGGCACGGGCAGTTCCCGCACCTTGCTTGCCAGGTCCCAGCGGTAGGCCCGGTCGCTCCGGTTCCGCTTCCCGGTCTGCGTCCCTTCCGGCGTCCCACCGTCTTCTGCCACCCGCAGTTCGTTCGGTTCGGCAAACGGAAATGCAGCATGCGCCACCAGCGGGATGGCGTAGATTTTGGCCGTATCCTCGAAATGCGGCATGGGGGCGCGCTCTCCCCATGGACTGCCGACGGTCGAGTTCCACGTCCGGGTCGATACAAAGTACAGCCAGCGCCCATCCGGTGCGACCACGGGACCGGTGTCGCTGAACCGGTTGGAAGTAATCTGCTGCGCCTCGCCCGATGCCACGTCATGTGCAAAGAGGGCACTGATCAGGTTTGGAAGCTGGCGACTGTACAGAAGGAATTTCGAATCGGGCGTCCACGCTACGGCTCCCCCGGCTGGAGCACTGGCCACGCGCAACGACCGGCCCGTTTCCAGGTCCACCAACCAGAGCTCATCGTCGTAATTGCGGTGCGCGAGGTAGCGGCCATCGGGCGAGGGCGTTGCACCCTGGCGCAACATGGCCGGGCCACGTGAGACCTGTGAGGGCGGCTCGGTACCGTCTGTGCGCACCCGCCACCACTCCAACTCGCCGCTCCTGTCCGAAAGCGCCAGCACATGGACGCTGTCTGCCGTGAAGACCACATTCCGGTAACGGACACCAGAGTCGCGCGAAACATGCACCCAGCGCCCCTTCCCAACGGGCGCCGTGAACAGCTCGCCGCGCGAGACGACGGCGACCGTGCTTCCGTCGTGCGAGAGGGCGGCATCGGAGACGCGGTCAAAGGGCTCGGTTTCCCAGTCGGTAAGCGATTGCTCGATGTCCGTAACAAGATGGATGCCCACTTTCTGCGGCTCTTCGCCCGGCGTGAGCGTCCACAGGTCGGCGCCCAGACGGAACACGAGGCGCCGGCCATCGGACGCCAGTTCCTGGATGTCAAAGTCCTCGAATTGCGTGTGCCGCACAAGGTCCGATCCATCGGCGCGCATGGACCAGACGTTCATGGCGCCCTGGCGGTCCGTCAGGAAGTAGACCCGCCCGTCGGCGAGAACGTTGGGCTGGCGGGACGTGCCGGGATAATCGCTTGTCAAGGGCGTCGCCTCGGCCCCTCTATCCTGGTCGGTTCGTGCCGCCGCCTGCTCGAAGAGCCAGAGCTTCTGGGCCGTTCCCCCCTTGTACCAGCGGCTGTTGCTGCCCTGGCGGGGCAGGCGGGCGAAAATGAGCGTACCGTCGGCCGTGAAGCTGCCTTCGGCCGCCTGCGAGAGCGGGATTTCGTCGGCATTGCCGGTTTCCGGGTCGACAAGCGCCAGGCGGACATCGGGCAGGCCGGACGTCCAGGCGCCCCGCACGAGCAGGCGGCCGTCCGCTGTCCAACCCACCGGGCGCGCCCCGCCGCGTGCGTCCCACGTCACGCGGCGGGGCGCGCCACCACTGGCGTCCATCACATACACATCCGGGCTTCCATCATACGACGCGCGGAACGCCACCTGCTTGCCATCCGGAGAAAACACGGGAAACGATTCCTCACCGGCATGTGTCGTCAGACGCGTAGCCACACCCCCCGTAGCCTGGGCCAGCCACAGGTCGCCCTCTGCAGAGAACACCAGACGGTCACCATGGATATCCGGATGGCGATAGTACCCCTCAACCTGGGCGGCTGCAGGGAGCGCAAGCATCATGCTGAGGACGGCAAGGAGAACTACGGGGCGCGCACAGGTGCCCACAATGCGAATCTTTTTGATAGCGTTCATAGTGGTGTCATGATTCATTTTCAGGTCCAGAATCCGGATCAGGCAGGTTTTCAAGATCGTCCAGATCCTTGTGCCGGCCACTCGCCCGCTTATTCTCTCTGAGGTGTACCAGATTGAGCACGGGTATGCGAAGATCCCCCAGCACGACTTCATCCCGGGATGCGAAGCAGGGCGAAAATTCCACACCACTGATACTCGTCAGGATTTCAACGCGGAGCGGAGGATTCCCCATACGCAGTATCCTGTTGGTCTCCACCAATGTGTCTTCACGAAGCTGCGGCACATCAAACCCGAATTCCCGGACGGCGCGTACTATCCGCTCGGCATTCGCACGGCTCCGCTCTGTCCAGATATCAATATCTCCTGTTGCCCGTGGATATCCGTGCCACGCCACGGCAAACCCACCAACAACCAGATACCGTACGTCATGTACGTTCAACAATTTCAATAAATCGCTGAATTCGGTCGGTAACCGGATCATAGTCGTAGTTCATTTGACGTAACTTTTCCATGGCCTCAAGGCGCTCCAGTGGTGTTCTGGACCACCAGTAGGCGCGATCGTCACGCTGAGCCTCCTCGAACGAGCTCAGCGAGACGACGGACATCTTTTTCTTCTTCTTACCCATAACCACAGCGGAATACTGCACGATGTCTATATACACCAACCCGGCACGCGGCGCAACCGACAGCGCCCGGACCTATATCGATGCCGTTCTCGAGCTCTTGGGTGATCAGGATCCCCTTGTCGTGCTCGGCTCAACCGCCACAAGGTGCACCGAATTGATATCCGCTTGCACCGCCGAAGAGTTGGCAACACCCGAAGCCCCGGGCAAATGGAGCATGGCGGGCGTCATGGCTCACTTTGCCGACTCGGAAGTCGTCTGGGGATACCGCCTCCGGAAGGTGCTGGCCGAGGACAGGCCCGAACTGACGGGTTACGACCAGGACGCCTGGGCGGACCAGCTCCATTATGATGAGGCAGACGCCAGCGAAGCACTGGAACTGTTCTCTGCACTCCGAAAAGCCCATCTCAGACTTCTCTCGGTGGCGCGGGAGAGCGACCTGTGCCGCGTCGGCGTACACGTCGAGCGCGGCGAAGAATCGGTCCACCACATGATCCGACTCTACGCCGGACATGACCTCGTGCACCGTCGGCAACTGGAGCGGATTGCCAGGGCCTGTTAACAGCAATACTGTTCACTTAAGAATTTATTTATTATCTTCCCA
>Ga0210009_1002731_pt1 | contig 12334 bp, 7 predicted proteins | sample CryGeyCG2114_065_FD_185457 | JGI IMG/M metagenome (GOLD analysis project Ga0210009, IMG submission 185457) | Groundwater microbial communities from aquifer - Crystal Geyser CG12_big_fil_rev_8/21/14_0.65 (SPAdes) (version 2) | ecosystem: Environmental > Aquatic > Deep subsurface > Groundwater ... | reverse complement strand
ATTTTCGGCGCTACCCGGTGGGACGGGGCCAATTTCGCGCCCACCGGCGTTGTCCTCACCTCGAGTAACGCTGCTACACTTCGGCTCGTTCGCCTTGGCGGACACGAAATTGGCCTCCGTCAGCGGGCTCTGGCGTAGTGTGAACAGGCCCTAGGGAAGTTCCAATTTTCCGATGGCCAGCACTGGAACACCATCCAAGGTGCTGGACCGCATGTACAGAATGCCGTCGTCATCAGAGTACATGATCCGGACTCCTGTCCTGTCAATCCCATCACCAATTACACGGACTTCATATTTCTCTATTTTCCGTTCATTTTCTTCCCATGTATCTATAAATAATTTCCGTTCGGAAGGATGCATTCCCTCTCTGTACAATACAGCCATTCTTTGATCTGATGCTCTTATGAACCCGAGACTCATTCTCTTTAACTTGTAAGCGAATCTACCGTTCTGGCGACTAATAACATTTGTGAGTGGAGGCAACGCATCACCTCGTTTCATAAATACACGTTTGTATACATCAGACATCGACACGTCTGCTTGATTGATAATATTTGTATTACTTTTACCCGATTTTGGATTTATATTCAGTTGTATTACCTGACCATTATATAAACGTGAGGTTAACAGGTACTTCTGATCGCCTATTGATTGAATTTGCAGGTTGTACTGTGAAGAAACTACGTAATCTGATATATCGTCATCCACATCGTACAGATCAGCAGCAGATATATTCAACATTTGCCTGATCCGGCCGTTACTATCAACAATACGAAATGCCTCGGCCATCTCGTGGTTTGAATTCGGAGCTCGATACATTAAAAAGTGAGATTCCGGGAGAACTGATATCAGCGACTCAATGGTTATCACATCACCTGACAATGAGTAGGTGTTCAACAATCGTCCATCACGGGTGAAAACGGTAACACGCATCGAATGTGCGTCATGCACCACCAATGAATCTCCATTCAACGTCACGCTTGATATCTCTCTGAACTGCCCTGGCCCTTCGCCCCTGCTCCCGATAGTTCTTATAAGTTCACCCGCAGAAGTAATATGCTGTATATCTCGGCGACGATCATCCGTGACATACAAATTACCATCGCCATCAGGTATAATTTCGTTGATCCTGTCAAAATATATTTCCGTATCATCGTCCCCGATTATCCTGTCAATCCGTATGGTTGCTTCCTGGGCCTGGGCTGAAAAAGAAGACACAAACAACAGTATACAAGTATACTTTACCATGATGCGCGGGACATGGAGAGGCCGGATGAACGTCTGCATCCGGCCTCTCATTAAATAATTTGCCAAAATGCCTACCGGTGTGTTACGCACCACCGCATGGCCCGTAAGAACCCCACACGTCACAATGTATCTGATCGTTCTCATCGAATGTGATCTCGCAATTCTCCCACCCTTGTTGTGCCTCCGACCAACCGTCCAAACACATGGTTATCGTCCCACATCCATAGCACGTAGGCGGTACACGCAGTGTTGTAAATCCGGCTATCATAGCCAGCAAGCCCAGAAAAAGGACGACATTTGATAATAGTTTCATGAGAAATTCTCTCCGTTGTATTCGTTTCGAGTAATCACGACTCCCGTTCTAGACTCCTGAGAAGCGAGATGCGTTGTTCGCGGGTGTAGAAGTCCCCGTTTTTGAGGGCAACCGTCCCGACGATGTGGCCCGCCCGAGTGTCTACCACATGCAGGTAATGACTGGTCAAGGCCGGGTGGACGTTGAGGGGATCGTCCGATATGATTGTGGGATGCACAGGTAGATCCAAGTCGAGGACTTGCGCTATGCGTCGCGTAGAGAGTGAGTCTGAGCCCACGAGAAGAAGCCTGGGACTTGTGCCGGAAAATTGTAGACCTTCTTCCACCATCAAATTGACATATTCTGCAATATCGTTCGTGAAGGCGTCGCACTTCCACGCACCAACAGAAAAAACGACACTGCGCGACGCATTTTCGACTGGAATGGTGTTGTCTGACAATTTTGCCTCCAGCCAACTCACATCACATAGGCATCCGGCAGGTGTTCATATTCCTCTGTGATGTCGGGCTGACCCACGACATACATAACGGCAGCTACCGTCATGAAGAGCAACCCGGCCAGAATTTTGACGTACTCGAGGCGCATGAAACGACCGTGCATTCACCTATTCTTCGATCTCACGGTACAAAATAAAAAAAACGATGTCACGCCTGGACGGATTTTCATGCCTGAAAGTCTACTCACACGGAAAACGCAGCCCCAAAACCTCCCCCCGTTAACGGCGTTAACGAGTGTCTGACCCCATGCCATAACGACAATACCATGCCGACAGCCTCCGAAGCGACTTCCTCGAACGCCACACACGCGGATGCATCCGGAGAGGTTTACAAACCCACGCATCCCATCCGATTCGTGACCGCAGCCAGTCTGTTCGACGGGCACGATGCCGCCATCAACATCATGCGGCGCATACTGCAGGCAGCCGGCGCCGAGGTCATCCACCTCGGGCATAACCGGTCCGTCAAGGACGTGGTCGATACGGCCATCCAGGAGGACGTGCAGGGCATTGCCGTCTCGTCCTACCAGGGCGGCCACATGGAGTACTTCAAATACATGTACGATCTGCTGCAGGATCGTGGTGCAGGCCATATCCGGATTTATGGCGGCGGTGGCGGCGTCATTGTGGAGGACGAAATAGAGGAGCTGCATGCATACGGCATTGCCCGCATTTTCTCTCCCGAGGACGGGTTGGCGCTCGGACTCCGTGGCATGATCGATGTCATGATGCGCGAATGCGACTTTTCAACCGCCGAGCTCCCCGACCAACCCGAGCTCCCCGACGAGCCCGACCAGCCCGGCTCGAGCCGCGCTGCCCTTCCAGATCCCGGCCACCTTGCCCGCGCCCTCACGCGCGTTGAATCGTCACCGACGGGCGGCGACGGCGCGCCCGCCGAGCCCGCCACGACCGTCCCTACGATCGGCATCACAGGCACCGGCGGCGCCGGAAAATCGACGCTCACCGACGAGCTCATCCGCCGGTTCATGAACGACTTCGACGATGTCCACGTCGCCGTCCTCTCGGTCGATCCCACAAAGCGCTCCACGGGCGGCGCCCTGCTCGGCGACCGCATCCGCATGAATGCCATATACGATGCTGCCGATGGCCGCGTCTTCATGCGCTCCTTTGCCACGCGACAGGCCCACCGGGCCACATCTAATGCCCTCCGCGAGGCCATCCGAGTCTGCAAAGCCGCAGGATTCGACCTGATCATACTCGAAACCGCCGGCATTGGCCAGAGCGACACCGAAATCGCCGACCTGACAGACCTCACGCTCTATGTCATGACGCAGGAATTCGGCGCCCCCACGCAGCTCGAGAAGATCGGCATGCTGGATGTAGCCGACTTCGTGGCGCTCAACAAATTCGAGAAACGGGGCAGCGAGGACGCCCTCCGCGACGTACGCAAGCAGATGCAGCGCAACCGCATGGCCTTCGATACCGCGCCCGACGCCATGCCGGTCTATCCGACCATGGCAAGTCATTTCAACGACCCCGGCGTGACCACCCTCTACCTCGCCCTGCTCGACAGGTTGAATGCCGACTTCGACTTCAACCACACATCGACCGTCTACCGAGGCGCAGACGTTCCCGAAGCCGCAGCCATTACCCCCGAAGCCGCAGCCAACAGCGCCGCCCTCATCCCCGGCAAGCGCCAGCGCTACCTCGGGGACATCGCCGATACCTGCCGCTCCTACCGCGAGCACGCCGAAGAGCAGGTCCGCCTGGCACGCAAGTGGGGCGAAGCCGTCGGTGCTCTCAAGCAGATCGAGGAATGGAACCCCGAAGACCGGGATATCCTCGATGACCGTCTCCGCGCCATGGCCGAGCGCTGGTGGAACCGGCTCGATCACCACTCCCGCTCCATCCTGGAAAAATGGGACGATACCGCAGCCACCTACACGGCCAACGAGTTCACCTATACCGTCCGCGGACGCGATTTCACGGTCCCTCTCTACACCGAATCCCTCTCCGGCACACGCATTCCCCGGGTCGCCCTTCCCCGCACGGAAGATCCCGGCGAACGCCTCCGGTTTGCCCTCCTTGAAAACGTCCCCGGCTACTTTCCGTACGCATCCGGCGTCTTTCCCTTCAAGCGCACGGGCGAAGACCCGACGCGCATGTTCGCCGGCGAAGGCAGCCCCGAGCGCACCAACCGCCGCTTCCACCTGGTCTCCGAGGGCCTCCCCGCCAAACGCCTCTCGACCGCCTTCGATTCGGTCACCCTCTACGGCTTTGACCCCCATGAGCGGCCCGACATCTACGGCAAGGTCGGCAATGCTGGCGTCTCGATCTGCACACTCGATGACATGAAAAAGCTCTACTCCGGCTTCGACCTGTGCAGCCCCTCAACGAGCGTATCCATGACCATCAACGGTCCGGCGCCCATGATCCTGGCCATGTTCATGAACACCGCCATCGACCAGCAAGTCGAGAAGCACCTCCGCGCCGAGGGCACGTTCGAAAAGGTCAGAAAGCGGGTAGATGCGGCGCTCGGCGACGACATTCCCACCTACAGCCCGACGGGCCCCTCCGGCCCGACCGACGCCATGCCCGACTCCCATGATGGATTCGGGCTCGGACTGCTCGGTACCTCCGGCAGCGAACTCGTGCAGACGGGACTTCTGGATGCGGACGTCTACGCCCGCCTTCGCGACGAGGCCGTGCGCGTCGTGCGCGGCACCGTACAGGCCGATATCCTGAAGGAAGACCAGGCGCAGAATACGTGCATCTTCTCGACGGAATTTGCCATGCGCATGATGGGAGACGTTCAGGCGTGGTTTATTGATCATCAGGTCCGCAATTTCTATTCAGTCTCCATCTCCGGCTATCATATCGCCGAAGCGGGAGCCAATCCCATTTCGCAGCTCGCCTTTACGCTCTCCAACGGCTTCACCCTCGTCGAATACTACCTGGCGCGGGGCATGGACATCGACGACTTCGCCCCGAACCTGTCGTTCTTCTTCTCGAACGGCATGGATCCGGAGTACAGTGTCATTGGTCGCGTAGCGCGCCGCATCTGGGCTGTCGCCATGCGCGACCGCTACGGCGCAAACGAACGGAGCCAGAAGCTCAAGTACCATATTCAGACATCGGGCCGCAGCCTGCACGCGCAGGAAATCCAGTTCAACGATATCCGGACCACGCTCCAGGCGCTGATGGCCATACAGGACAACTGTAATTCGCTGCATACCAATGCGTACGACGAAGCCATCACGACGCCTACCGAGGAAAGCGTGCGCCGCGCCATCGCCATCCAGCTGATCATCAACCGGGAACTCGGTCTCGCCAAAAATGAGAATCCACTCCAGGGTGCGTATATCATTGACGAACTTACGGACCTCGTGGAGGAGGCCGTGCTCCAGGAGTTCGAGCGCCTGAACGATCGGGGCGGTGTGCTCGGCGCCATGGAAACCATGTATCAGCGCTCACGCATCCAGGAAGAGAGCATGGTCTACGAACATAGAAAGCACTCCGGCGAACTTCCGGTTATCGGTGTGAACACATTCAAGGCCGATGACGACGGCGATGCGGACACAGTTGCCGTCCCCCTCATGCGCTCAACGGATGTGGAGAAAAAACGCCAGATCCGTAACCTGCGCTCCTTCCAGAGTCGCAACAAGGACGCGACCGAACCCCTGCTCGAGCGCCTGCGCGAAACAGCCCGGACCGGCGGCAACATGTTCGACACGCTCATGGACGCCGTTCGCGTGTGCTCACTGGGTCAGATCACACACGCTCTCTTCGAGGTTGGCGGTCAGTACCGGCGCAACATGTAATCCGGGTGCAGCTTTTCAGGACCTCTACCAGGGCATCTTTCTGGATGGGTTTCGCAATGAATCCGTCCATACCCGCTTCCGTGCAGCGGCGCCTGTCTGCCTCCATGACGCTTGCGGTCATGGCAATGATCCTCGGACGTTCGGTCTTCTCCGGCAACTCGTCAACAATGCGCCGCGTCGCTTCGAGGCCGTCCATGATGGGCATGTGCAGATCCATGAATACGAGATCATAGCACCCTTTGTGTACGGCATCAATGACAGACTGACCGTCAGTTACGATTTCCGGCTCGTATCCCAGCTTTGCGAACATGATCGTCATGAGTCGCTGGTTGATGACGTTGTCTTCAGCCACGAGGATCGTAAGCGGGTACTTGTCGGCGAATGAGTCGTACGCGGTAGGCGTGGTTCGGGAGATGATCATGTTTCGAAGAATGAATGGTTGAATCGCACCGTCCTTGCCGTCAAGTACAATGGGATCGAGACCGGCGTCACGCACCCGGTCCAACAATGCCTCGCTGACTATATTTACAAGAACGCCATCAAGGTCCGGCTCGGAAACCAGTAAACGCAGGGCTGCAGCGGCCGATCCAGCCGGCACCGCTTCCATCCCCCACGATGTGACCAGATTCTCCAGCTGGTGCCGCGTCGTCACGTCTGCATCGACAATCAGGATTTTGCGCCCCTTGATGGCTTCCAGGCTTTCAATGGCGACATCCTCGTCGTCATCCGCCCCACTCGCAAGTATGGATGTCGGTAAATCAACGCAGAAACGGAATGTGGAGCCTTTGCCGACGTCACTGTCGACCTCGATTGTGCCACCCATGAGCTCCACGAGCTGCCGGGATATACTCAGGCCGAGGCCGGTTCCACCGAATTTCCGTGTGGTCGATCCGTCAGCCTGGGTGAACGGGTCAAACAAGGTTTTCAGTGTGGACGAGGGAATGCCTATGCCCGTATCGGTGACAGAAAAACAGATCGGGGCGCCGCTTACCCGAAGCTCCACGTAGCCCGACGACGTGAATTTCACCGCGTTTCCAACCAGGTTCAGCAGGACCTGCCGGAGACGGCTCTCATCTCCAATTACGTAGGTGGGCACGCCTTCCTCCATGTAGCTGCGCAGATCGAGTCCCTTTTCATGGGCGGCCGGCGTCAGCACGTCGACGATCTCCCCGATCAAATCTGCGACGGCGAACGGCCGCTGCTCCAGATCGACCTTTCCGGCTTCTATTTTCGAAAAATCCAGGATATCATTGATGATCGACATCATGGCATTACCCGACGATTGAATGAGATCGGCGTATTCCCGCTCTTCGTCACCCAGATCGGATTCCAGGAGGAGACTCGTAAATCCGATGACCCCGTTCATGGGCGTACGGATTTCGTGACTCATATTGGCAAGGAATTGGCTCTTCACGCGCGATGCCTCGAGCGCTTCCTCCTTGGCCACTGCCAGTTCGCGCGTGCGCTCCTCCACCTTTTTCTCAAGCCGGGCGTTCTGTCGCTGATGCGACCGGGTGCGAATTCTGACGAGTGCCAGCACAACAAGTCCAAGGGCAAGCACCGCCAGCAGGTAGGCCCACGGTGTCTGCCAGAACGGTGTGATGATGACGAACGAGAAAGACGCCTGCTGTGGCTCCAGCTCACCGTCGGGTCCTACAACTCCCACCACGAACGTGTATTCACCTGGCGGAAGGAAGGAATACGTCGCATCGCGCTCCGTTGCCGCTGGCGACCAGTTGTCGTCAAACCCTTCCAGTCTGTATCGGTACCGAACCGCATCCGGAGCGCCGTAATTCACGCCAACGAATTCAAATCGAAGGTGGTTATGGAAGTGGGGAAGTGCCAAATCCACCGGTAGCCGGTCCCAGGGACGCAGGCTGTCGGCGAACATGTGCCAGTCCACCTCCTCCAGGAACATGCGAATACCCGTGAACTGCACCGGCGTGGAGGCGCTCTCCGTCACATCAAGATCCGCCTCGTAACGGGATATACCAGTGCTCGTACCGAACCAGAGATGGTCGTCGTCGCCACGGAAGGCCGCATCGGTGTTGCACTCCACACCGGTCGCATCTCCCCGTACGTCGTAGCGGCGAACCCGCTTGCTGCCGTCCTCGCGGTACTGCCTGGCGTCAATCCGATCTACGCCCTTATTTGTACACGCCCACAGGTATCCATTGGCGTCGAAAAGGACTGACAGGACGGCATCGTCCGACAGGCCGTCCTGCCGCGTGATTGCATCGACAAACAGGAGTCTCCCGTCTGTCCCCTCAGCCAGGTAGTTTATGCCTCCCCCGTAGGTTGCCACCCAGACACCGGCTTCGGGGTCGAGCGTCATGTCGGCAACCTGGCTGTTCGTGAGCCCGTCGCGAGTGCCAAATGACCACGTTCGCTTGTCATTCCAGTGGATAATTTCTCCATGCGTTGCCAAGAGCATATGACCGTCCCGGTCTGACATGAGGCTTGTGACAATACGGTCTGTGCTGCTCGCCTCAAGCATCAGTTCCGACCAGCTGTCGCCGTCGAAACGCCATGCCCCGGCGGTCGTTGTTGCCACGAACAACTCGCCTCGACCATTTTCGGCCAGATCCCGGACATCCCGTACGCGCCGTGGAGCACCCACGCTGTGAAAGGCTGAACCATCAAACCGGAAAACGCCTTCCGCCGAGCCCAGCCACACGTCGCCATCGCTCCGCCCGAGCAGTGCACGCAGCTCCTGGGTCGGATAGCCGCGAGCGGCTGGCCAGGACGTAAAGCGCTGCCCATCGTAATGGTTCAATCCGCCCCGCGTGCCCACCCATACACCACCGGAGCCCGCGGAGGCGAAGTTCCAGACAATATCATCGGAGAGCCCGTGCCCGGAGTCAAAATGCCGGAAGGGTGAGTTGTTGAAGTAGTACATCCCGGAACCGTCCGTACCAATCCATACTCCCTGGCCCTGGACGGGCACGATACGTGAAATCCGGGCGCCCGAAAGCACGTCCGCGGCGAATGACACAAAGTGGTGACCGTCAAGAACGGCTGCCCCAGCGTGCGTTCCCACCCATATGTGCCCCACCTCATCTTCAAAAAGCGCGGTCACATCCTCGTCGGGTAGGCCATCCTTTTCGGTAAAGCGCGAGACGCGACCGTCCACGAATTTCAAGAGACCGTCCACGCCTCCCACCCAGAGGGTTCCGTCCGAATCTGTCAGAAGAACGGTCACGCGCACATTTCGCAGTTCCGGCACCGGCACGGCTTCACGATCATCCACCGACCACACCCCGTTATCCCGGGTCCCGACCCACAGCCGGCCGTCTGTGCCCCCGGCGAGCGTCTCAATCCGGAAGGTTTCCATCCCCGGAATGGGCGGCAACACCTGCCCGGAAGGGTCCATTTGGACCAGACCCCGGGTCGTTCCCACCCATACATTTCCACGCTCGTCCTCATGAAGCGTGAGCACGACCTGGTCGTGAAACCCGTCCAGCGAGCGCACACCGACACCGTCGTACAGATAGACTCCACTGGCTGCGCCGAACCAGAGGGTGCCATCGCTGTGAAGCAGCATGTCATAAACCACCCTGCCCGTCATTTCCTGAAGCGCTGAGAAGGCTATGCCGTCGTAGACCGACAAATCGCCGCCCAGTGTAGCAACCCAGAGCATACCCCGATCATCCTGCAACAGGCTGAGGACCTGGGACCGGGGAAGACCGTCGTCTGTGCCCACATGCCGCGTGCCGAGACGCTGGGCCTGCGATGGGCCCACGGATCCGGCCAGCAGCAGGATGAGGGTTACGATTTGAATCCGGTAATTCGGCACAACAGATTTTGACTTGAGGTTTTGACTTGAGGTTTTGACTTGGCTCCAAAGCCAGTATGCGCCTGTTATCGGCAGCCGCCCCGGACTTCTGAACATCCGAGCCCTCTGCGTTTCGGAATGCGCTCAACGCCTCGCAAGAACTTCCGCAATCGTAGTCAGCAATTGCGCGGCAGAATACGGTTTTTCCAGAAATGCCTGCACGCCTGCGTTTCCGTTTTCCAGGACTTCGTGGTTTCCGTGGATTCCGCTCGCTGCTACAAAGGGAACGTCCGGGTCCATGCGACGCAGGGCTTTGATGAGCGCACTGCCGTCCATGACAGGCATCATCATATCGGTCACAATGAGCGCAATATCATCCCTGTGGTCCGCGTACATCCCCACGGCCTGCGCCCCGTCCTCGGCTGTGAGCACGCGGTATCCGAACGTTTCCAGTGTCTGCCGGGTCATGGTCAGAATGGAGGCCTCATCGTCCACAACCAGGATCAGTTCGTTGTTGCCACGGGGAAACGCACCTTCCTCCACGTCGGCCCCGGAATCGCGCACGCCCACCGGCCCTTCCATGGCGGGCAGATAGACCTTGAAAACAGATCCCTTACCCACTTCGCTGTACAACGTGATGGTGCCACCGTGACTCTTGATGATACCCAGCGACGTGGGAAGCCCGAGCCCCGTTCCTTCCCCCACCTCTTTTGTGGTAAAGAAGGGTTCAAAGACACGGTCCATGGTTTCACGCGACATGCCTTTGCCTTCATCTGCGACTTCCACGACCACATGCCGCCCCGCCATCAGGTCCGGATTCATTACAACATACTGTTCGTCAAGCTCCACATTGCGCGTTGTAATCGTAATCCGCCCCCCCTGCGGCATGGCATCGCGCGCATTCACGCAGATGTTCATGAGCACCTGGTTGAGATGTGTTGGATCTCCCAGTGTCGTCCACAGGTCAGGGTCGCTCCTGCGTACGAACTCAATATTCTTTGGAAAACTGGTCTTTGCCATCCCCTCCACCTCCCGCACAATATGCGTAAGAAGGACCGGCATCCGGGATCCGTCCACCCCGCGCGCGAACGAAAGCACCTGCCTGACGAGGCTCGTTCCCCGCTCGGCACTCTTTCCGATATTCTCTATGACCGGCACCATTTTCGGATTGTCCACGACGGCTCGCAGGAGATCCACACCCATCACGATGGGTGCAAGCAGGTTGTTCAGGTCATGGGCAATGCCGCCTGCCAGCGTACCAATGCTTTCCATACGCTGCGCGCGGAGGTACTGCTTTTCCAGCTTCCGGCGCTCGGTAACGTCGGAGTGGATGGCCAGGATGGATGCCGGCTCACCCCAGCTGTCGTGCACCAGCGTCCAGCGGCCGTCGACCGTCACGCGGTCCCCGGTGTGCGCCCCGTGCTCAAATTCCCCGGACCACTCCCCCTCCTCGACTGTCGCCTGGAACGCTGACTGGAAGGCCTCCTCATCCACATCCATCACGTCACAAATGGAGCGGCCCATGGCCTCTTCCCGTGAGCGTCCGTAGAGGAGGGCCGCGCTCTTATTCCAGTACAGAACGCGGTACTCCAGATCCAGCACCATGATGGCGTCGTGGGCCTTGTCCAGAAGCGCCGCCTGCTCGGCAATGCGCCGCTCGGCTTCCACCTGCTCGGTTACATCAATGGCCGTTCCCACGATCCGGTATACGTTACCCCGGTCGTCCGTCACCGGAAACGCCCGGTCATGGACCCAGCGGATGTCTCCATCGGGACGCACAATGCGATAAATTTCATCGTAGTCGCCAGACGCCTGGTCCTCCCGCGCTGCCCGCGCAAGCCGATCGCGATCGTCTTCGTGTACGGCATCGATCCAGCCCAACGAATTCTCGTACAAAGACTGGCACGTGCGCCCCCAGATGGTCTCATAGGCCGGGCTCACATAATGCATGACCCCTTTCTCCGGGTCCGATATCCAGAACACCTCCTCGATGTTTTCCGCCAGCTGCCGAAAACGCTCCTCGCTTTCCAGAAGCGAGGCTTCCATCTGCTTTCGCGCCTCCAGATCATCCCGGAGCGCCTTGTTGGCTTCCTGCAGCTGTTGTGACTTCTCTTCCAACTTCCTGATGAGCGTCTCACTGTAGAGCTTGAAAAGCGAGTTGCCTTCCTGTAGCAGTTCGGGACTTGGTCTCTGCCCTCCATCCGAGATAGCCTGCTCGATCACTTTCTTCACGGACGCCATGAACGCATCCGGTTCTGCAGGCTTCAAAATAAACGCATCGGCACCAAGGTCAAGGGCCAGACGACGGTCATTTTCGTCCGTGTACGTTGCCGTGTACACAACGAATGGAATGGAGCGCAGGTGCTCATCGAGCTTGCATCGCCTGAGTAGTGTAAATCCATCCATGACCGGCATGAGCAAATCCGACACAATCAGATCCGGAGTATTCGCACGCGCCTTGACGAGCGCCTCTGCCCCGTGCTGCGCCGTGTCCACCTCGTAGCCATTCCCTTCCATGAGCACCTTCAAGAGGTACGCATGGTCGGTCTTGTCGTCAACGATCAGAGCGCGTTTCATACCGGTTTCTCCCCGAGAAACGCCCGGACATCCGCCACGAACGTCTCTGGATCGATAGGCTTTTCCAGATACCCGTTGCACCCTGCACCGAGTGCCTTCTCCCGGTCGCCCCCCATGGCATACGATGTCACGGCAATGACCGG